>Ga0194052_1000916_pt1 | contig 17880 bp, 10 predicted proteins | sample SepL226m_MetaG_FD_160117 | JGI IMG/M metagenome (GOLD analysis project Ga0194052, IMG submission 160117) | Anoxic zone freshwater microbial communities from boreal shield lake in IISD Experimental Lakes Area, Ontario, Canada - Sep2016-L227-6m | ecosystem: Environmental > Aquatic > Freshwater >...
CTGCTTCGCAACCGCCGCCCCCACTTCCGTGTTCAGGCTCACTGCAGACGCCGGGCTCACCACCGTCACCACCGGGAACTGCGTCGCCACCACGGTGAAGCTCACCGCAGGGCTCCAATCACCCACCGCGCCGCGGCTGTCGATGGCACGGGCTCGGACTGCTACTGCACCCGTCACCGTCACCGGGAACACGTGCGTCTGGCTGGCGCCACCCGCCACCACTGCGTCATTGCCGAAGTCCCACTCGTAGCTGGCAATGGCATCGCCGTCGGGATCCGAGGCGGTGGCGGTAAAGGTATAGGACTTGTTCTGGAGGAGGTTCCCCAGGCTGGCGGCCGTCGTGGTCATCGCGGCCACCGGGGGATTGTTCTCCACAATGTTCAGCTGCAGCGCTCCAGAGGTCACGCCGCCCTTGCCGTCATCGGCAGTCGCCGTAATGTTGGTCAGGCCCGCCGCCTGGAACTGGTGAACCATGGTTGCCGTGCCAAGCACGGGCGCAGACCCATCCCCGAAGTTCCAGGTCAGTGTCGTGGCGTCTGTGTCAGTCACCGTTGCGAGCAGCGTCACCCGCTGATACTTCGTTGGGTCTCCACCGGGGGAGGTCTTGGTCACCACCACCGTCGGCGCCGCATTCGCGAGAACGCTCAGGGTCAGGTCAGCGATCTTGGTGCCCCTGGCTCGGCCGTCGTCGGCCGTCAGCTTCACGGAGTAATTCCCAGCAGCTGCGTACTTGTGCGTCTGGATCAGTGCCGCGCTACCGAGCATGCCGCTCAGCACCGTTCCGTCACCGAAGTCCCAGGTATAGACCAGCAGGTCACCGTCCGGGTCCGAACCCGTCGCTGTGAACACCACGTCCACGCCCATCCAGGTCGCATTGATCGCAGCCGCGAATTTGGGGGCCGAAACCAGCGTCGCCACCGGGGTCACATTGACCGCCGCCACGGTGTTCACCGTGGCTGTGGCTGCAACAGCATTCGAAGCGATGCCCAAGTCGTCCAGGGCCACCAGGGCCGGGAACACGCTGCGCGCGCCCACAGCTCCTGCCGCTAGGTACTTCACGGGAATCGTATAGGTCCCATCCTGGTGGTTGATGATCGTCTGCACGGTGCCGGCGGCATCGCCTGCCACAACTGTCAGGGCACTGACAGGAAGGAAAGTCCCCGCAGCCCCATTCGGGTTCGTCACGCTCACCAGGAACTCAGCGATCACCTGATCTGCCGAAGTTGCGTTGAAGGAGACCTTGTCGCCGATCGTGAAGGTCACGATGGGCAGCTTGGTTGCCACCACCGTGAAGTTCACCGCCGGACTCCAGTCGCCCACGGCGCCACGGCTGTCGATGGCACGAGCTCGGACTGCTACTGCACCCGTCACCGTCACCGGGAACACGTGCGTCTGGCTGGCACCACCAGCCACCACCACGCCATTGCCGAAGTCCCACTCGTAGCTGGCGATGGTATCGGCCGTGTCGATGTCTGAGGCGGTCGCAGTGAAGGTGTAGACCTTGTTCTGGAAGAGCTCCGCCGAGGCCGTCGTCACCGCCGCCACCGGGGGATTGTTCTCGACGACGGTCAATAGCAAGGTGGACGATCCCGAGCCACCCTTGCCGTCATCGACAGTGGCCACGATGGTCGATACCCCTGCGGCCTTGAACTGGTGCACCACCGGCGTTCCGGTCTCGGGAGGGGTGCCGTCCCCGAAGTTCCAGGTCACGGTCGGGAGGTCGCTGTCCAGGTCCGTCACCGCTGCGTTCAGGGTGACACGCTGATACTTGGTCGGGTTCCCGGTGGGCAGGGCCTTGGTGACCACGACCGTGGGCGCTCGGTTCACGAGCACATTCAGGGTCAGGTCGGCGGTCTTGGTGCCGCCGGTGCGGCCGTCATTTGCGGTCACCTTGACAGAGTAGAGGCCCGGCCTGGAGTACTTGTGGGTCTGGGTCAGCTCGGTGGTTCCGGTAATCACCGTTCCATCACCGAGATCCCAGGTGTAGCTCAGGGGATCCTCGTCGGGATCCGAGGCGATGGCCGTGAACACCACATCCACATTCTGCCAGGTCGCATTGGTCCCAGCGGCAGGGGTTGAAGCGGCCGTCAGGCTGATGATCGGCGCCGTGTTCGTGGCGGAGACGGTCTTGATGGTAATGGCAGGTCCCAGGACCGTGGTGCTGCTCACGCCATTGGAGTCCACCACCTTTACGGACGGCGTGACCGTTCGTGAGCCCATGGCCGTGGCCGCAGCGTAGGTGACGGCGATGGTGTAGTTCCCGCCACCCGCATCCACGGGAGTGGCCTTGGTGGCGGTTGCTTCGCCCGGGTCCAGGGTCACACCACTGGCACTGACCGTTCCGAACCCGGTGTAGACGACGTTCACCTTGTATGTGAGGGTGACCGAGTTGCCCAGGACAGCATTGATGAGCGTGGCCGCCGTGGGTGAGGTAAAGCTCACCGTGAGGGGCGAGGGCGAGGTCCCGACGGTCAGGGACTTGGTTGCGGCGGTGGACAGCAGCCCTGCGGCATTCTTGGCCACAACACTCAGGGTAGGAGTGCCGCTGGCGACGTAGGAATAGGTCGCCGTGGTGGTGGCCTTGCCACCAGAAAGGACGACCGGGGTGGTCCTGGTGGTGCCGTCCCCGAAGTCCCAGCGGAACTCGGTGATGGACCCACCAATGTTGGGGTCGGTGGCGCTGGCCGCAAAGGTGTAGGTCTTGTACTGGAGCAGGGTGGAGTCATTGGGCGTCCAGCCGTCCAGCGTGGCTGTCGGCGCAATGCTCGTCTGGGGCAGGGTCCCGCCAGTGCTGGAAGAGCCCCCTCCTCCGCCGCAGCCCGAGAGGCCCAGGACTCCAACCATCAGTCCAGCAAGTGCAAGCCTAAAAACGTTGCGCATCCCGTGAATCATGACTAACCCCTGGGTTTTGAGTCTTCCAATAGACTAATCCCAGACAACCTGATCTAAGGAAAAAACAATCAAAGAATCTTATTTGTATAAACTTACTTCGGAACGATAAAAACCAACCTATAGATCGTTTTTGTGCAAATCCCCACGCCCACAGGCGGCCCACCTCCCCGGCAAGACGTCCCATTTGGCAGGGCAAAGCCCCGCCAGGGAGGAGGAACGCGCTCCTTTTTGGCTAGATTTTTTTACTGAGTCCGTATGAAACCCGGGGCCGCCCTGCTCACCCCTCTCGAATCACCTTGGCCAGCAGAAAGGCCATCTCCAGGCTCTGGCTGCGGTTGAGGCGGGGGTCGCAGCCGCTGCGGTAGGCGCGCCAGAGGTCGGCCTCTTCCAGCCCTTCGACGCCGCCCGTGCACTCGGTGACGGGCTCACCGGTCAGCTCGAAGTGGACGGCACCCAGGCGGGAGCCCAGGCGGCGGTGGATCTCAGCCACCTCCTGCAGCTCCTGGAGGATGTCGCCAAAGGCGCGGGTCTTCAGGCCACTGGGGGTCTGGGTGCCGTTGCCGTGCATGGGGTCGCTGCTCCAGAGCACGGGATGGCCCTCGGCCCGGGCGGCTTCGATGAGGCCCGGCAGCACGGCCTCGGCCTTGCCCGCCCCGAAGCGGGTGATGAGGGTGAGCCGGCCCGGCTGCCGCTGGGGATCCAGCTTGGCCAGCACGGTCTTCAGGTCCCCGGGCTGCATGGAGGCCCCGACCTTCAGGCCGATGGGGTTGGCCAGGCCGCGGATGTATTCCAGGTGGGCGCCATCCAGCTGCCGGGTGCGCTCTCCGATCCAGAGAAAATGGGCGCCCAGGTTGTAGAAGGCCTCCTTCTCCGGCACCCAGCGGGTGAGGGCCGTCTCGAAGGGCAGGTGCAGGGCCTCGTGGCTGGTGAACAGCTCGCCGGTGCGGAGGTTCTCGGGGAGGCCGCCCAGCCGCTGCACGAAGTCCAGGGAGGCCCGCACCTGATCCAGAGTCTCCAGGTAGTGGCCGGCGTCCTCCCGGCTCCAGGGCAGGTCCCAGTGCTCAGGATGGTGCAGGTCCGCAAAGCCCCCGTCCACCAGGGCGCGCAGGTGGTTCAGGGTGACCGCCGAGCGGTGGTAGGCCTGGAGTAGGCGGGCCGGATCGGCCTCCCGCTGGCTGGGATCGAGGCCGTTGATGAGGTCGCCGCGGTAGACCGGCACCTCCACGCCATCCACCACCTCGGTGTTCCCGCTGCGGGGCTTGGCGTACTGGCCGGCGATGCGGCCCAGGTGGACCACGCCCGTGCGGCCCCCGTGGGTGATGAGCACCGACATCTGGAGGAGCACCCGGAGCTTGTCCTGGATGAGGCTGCCGCGGCAGTCGGCAAAGGCCTCGGCACAGTCGCCGCCCTGGAGCAGGAAGCGCTGGCCCGCAGCGGCCTCCGCCAGCAGGCTCTGCAGGTGGTCGACCTCCTCGGCCACCACCAGAGGGGGCAACTCAGCCAGCTCGGCCAGAGCCGCTTGCAGTGCCACCGGGTCACGGTAGACAGGCTGCTGGGCGGCCTGCAGCTGTCGCCAGGTCTCAGGGGTCCAGGTCATCGTGGTCATTTCACACCTTCCGTGGGGGCCTGGGGATAGCTGCCCAGGATCTTGAGCGAGGCACAGACGCCCCGCAGCTCTTCGAGGGCCTCGGCCATGGCCGGGTCCCCTGCGTGGCCTTCCAGTTCCAGAAAGAATGCATACTCCCAGAGCTTGCGCCGGGTGGGGCGGCTCTGGATGCGGCTGAGGTTCAGGCCCCGCCGGGCCAGGGGCTCCAGCAGGTGCAGGAGGGCGCCGGGACCGTCCTGGGCCATGGCCAGCAGGGTGGTGCGGTCCCGGCCCGTGGGCTCGGTGCCCTTCTGGCCCAGCACCAGGAAGCGGGTGGCGTTGGCGGCCAGGTCCTGGATCTTGGTCTCCACCACCCGGAGGCCGAAGAAGGCTGTGGCCAGCTCGGGTGCCACGGCCGCACCCTCGGCGTCCTCACGGGCCAGGCGGGCAGCCTCAGAGGTGGAGGAGGCCTCGATGCGGTCGGCGTGGCTCAGGTGGGCGTCCAGCCACCGACGGCACTGGCCCAGGGCCTGAGGGTGCGAGTACACCCGGCGCACCGCGCCCAGGTCCAGGCCGGGCCGCAGGAGCAGGGCCTGGTCCACCGGCAGGACGATCTCGCCACAGATGCGCACCGGGCTGTCCAGGAAGGCATCCAGGGTGGACTCCACGGCCCCCTCGGTGGCGTTCTCCACGGGGACCACGCCGTAGTCCGCCCGCTGGCGCTCCACCGCCTGGAACACGCCAGCGATGGTGCCCTGGGGCAGGGCCTGGGTGGAGCCGCCGAACTGGTGCCGCGCCGCCAGGTGGGTGAAGGTCCCCTCGGGCCCCAGGAAGGCCACCCGGAGCGGCTTCTCCAGGCTGAGGCAGGCACTCATCACCTCCTGGAACACCGTCCGCACGGCGGTGGAGGGAAAGGGTCCGGGGTTGGCTGCCTCGAGGCGGCTGAGCACCTCCCGCTCCCGCCGGGGGGCGTGGAAGAGGGCCTCCGGTGCGGCGGCGGACTTGATTCGCCCCACCTCGGAGGCATGGCGGGCCCGCTGGTTCAGCAGGGCCAGCAGCTGATCGTCCACGGCATCGATGGCCTGGCGGAGGCTGGCGAGGGTTGCAGGGTCAGGCTGGGTCATGGGGGCCCCAAAGCGAAGCCCCCGAGCCGTGAGGTCTCGGGGGCGATGGCAGCAGCGGTGTTGGTTCTAGATGCCGCTCGGCCTCGCACCCGGGGTGCGAAAGCTAAAGAGGAAAGGGCGGCGATAGGTAGACATGGCGGTCCTGACACTGTGCCGGATTTCCCTCGCTGTGGCAAGGGTTGGAGGCCACCAGCCGGGTCAGGCCCCCAGGTGCTGGAGGACCTCGGCGAGGCAGGCAGCCCACACATCGTCCGGCGTCTCCTCCAGGAAGAACTCCACCGCATGGCCGGCGGGCCGGGCCTCGGGGTGCAGGGACCAGGCCTCGAACAGGGTGTCCAGGGGCGCAGCGTTGAGGGGATTCCGACGCAGCTTGTGGCTCTTCCGCACCCGGTCCGGCTCAGGCCCCCGCAGGCACACGCCCTCCCGGCGGGTGGCCACGAAGGTAAAGGCCTGCACCCACTTGCCCTCGAGCAGCTGGTTGAAGTGGAGGAAGGCGCCGTGGTGGCTGCGGGAGATGTCGAAGACCCGGTGCTTCCCCTTCCAGCGCTCGCTCCACTGGAGGAGGATGGCGGCCAGGCGGGCCCGCTCCGAGGGGTGCTTCAGCCAGCCCTGGGCATAGGGCAGGAAATCATCAAACAGGTCCAAAGCGGCGCCTCCGGCAGACCCCAGCCTACCGCAGGGAGAGGTCCCAGCCTAAAGGGGCTACCATGATCGGACTTCGAGCCAACCATGCCCGCACCCACAGGTATCAGGGAAATAAGCCAGGCCCGCCCCCCGAGGCCCTGGGTCCTGGCTCTGGCTGTACTGGCGGTGAGCCTGGGAGCCACCCTGGTGGCTTGGCTCACCGCCCTGCACAACCAGAAGCTGCGGGACCAGGACCGCCTCGACCGCTACGTGACCCAGACCCGCCTGCACCTGGCGAACCGCCTGGGGCGCTGGGAGGACCTGGCCCGGAACGTCCGGGGCTTCTTTGCCGACGGAGCCCCCCCCTCGCCGCAGGAGTGGCGGGCCTTCGTGGACAGCCTGGACCTGCCTGCCCGGCATCCGAACCTGGTGGACCTGGCCTTCCTCCGCGAGGTGGAGGCTGCGGGCCTCGAGCGCTACCTGCAGGCCCACCCCCACCTGGCCGGGCGCCTCGAAGGCCAAGCCCCCAAGCCGGGCCAGAGCCTCCTCATCACCGAGCTCTCCCGGCCCGACGCAGGGGCCGTCCTGCAGCCAGGCCGGAATGCGGGGACCATCCAGGCCCTGCGCAACGCCGCCGAGCGGGCCGCCGCCGAGGACCGGCCCAGCCTCTCCGATGCCTTCGAGATCGGCCCAGCTGGCAGCTCCCGCAGCGCCATGGCCTGCCTGGTCCCGGTCCACCTGCGGGACGGCGCGCCCCAGGGCTGGATTGTGGCCACCCTCCTGACCCAGCCGTTCCTGGCCGAGACCTTCCAGGGCCTGGACCCGGGCCTGACCCTGACGGTGGCCGACGCCGCCAGCCCCACCCCCCTCTTCGCCAGCCCCGACTGGCCCGCAGGGCGGCAGCCTTTCGCCCTGCACACCCTCGAGGCCGGGGGCCACACCTGGCAGCTGCGCTACGCCCTCCGCCCCGCCTTCTATCAGGACCGGACCCGGCGCCTGCCCCTGACCCTGCTCCTGGGCGGCCTGGTGGTCAGCCTCTGCCTCGCAGCCGGGGTCTGGTCCCTGGCGGGCACCCGCCTGCGGGCCTTGGAGCTGGCCCAGGACATGAACGCCTCCCTCTTCGAGGCGGTCCAGCGGAATGCCAGCCACCGGGCCAACACCCCCCTGGCGGTGATCGAGACCGACGCCAGCTTCCGCATCCAGGCCTGGAACCCTGCGGCGGAGCGGCTCTTTGGCTATTCCCAGGCCGAGGCCCTGGGGCGGGACCCCCTGGAGCTGCTGCCCCCCAGCCAGGGCACCGACCCGGTGGATGTGCGCCGGAACCTCCTGGCCGCCGAGAGCGGCACCCGCACCACCCTCGAGCACACCCCTGCCGGGGGCCAGCGGATCCTGTGCGACTGGTACAACACGGCCCTGCGGGACGAGGAGGGCCGGTTCATCGGGGCCATCTTCCAGGCCGATGACATCACCGAGCGCCGCCAGGCCGAGAGCGCCCTCCGCCAGGCCCAGAAGCTGGAGAGCCTGGGCGTGCTGGCCGGGGGCATCGCCCATGACTTCAACAACCTGCTCACGGCCATCCTGGGGAACGCCGAGGTCGCCAAGAGCCTGGTCCAGGACCACCCGGTGCTGCAGGCCGCCCTCCAGCGCATCGAGGCCACCACCCAGCGCGGGGCGGACCTGGCCCGCCAGCTGCTGGCCTACGCCGGCAAGGCCCACTTCGCCATCCAGCCCATTGACCTGAACACCATCATCCTGGAGCTGGGGGACCTGCTGGCCGTCTCCATCTCCAAGAAGGTCTCCATCAGCACCTTCCTCCAGCCGAACCTGCCGGCGGTGGAGGCTGACAGTGCCCAGTTCCAGCAGGTGGTGATGAACCTGGTCATCAACGCCTCCGAGGCCATCGGTGACAAGCCCGGCACCGTGACCCTGCGCACCCGGGGGATGAACTGCACCCGGGCCGACCTGGCGGCTGACTTCCCGGGGCAGGTCCTGGAGCCAGGCACCTACGTCCGCCTGGACGTGGAGGATGACGGCTGCGGCATGGATGCGGAGACCATCGGCCGCATCTTCGACCCCTTCTTCACCACCAAGTTCACCGGCCGGGGCCTCGGGCTCTCCGCCATGCTCGGCATCGTCCGGGGGCACCACGCCGGCCTCCGGGTCCACAGCCGGCCCGGCAAGGGCACCACCTTCACCCTGCTCTTTCCAGCCTCCAAGGCGGCTCTCCCGGTCCCCCTTCCCCCGTCCGAGGTGGATGAGCCTGTCTCAGGGACGGTGCTGGTGGTGGACGACGAGAGCATCATCCGGGACCTGGCCCGGGGGGCCCTGCAGGGGCTGGGCTACCGGGTCCTGGAGGCCCGGGATGGACAGGAAGCCGTGGAGCTCTTCGAGGCCGGCCTGGAGCCGGTGGACCTGGTCCTCCTGGACATGACCATGCCCCGGATGGGGGGGGCGGAAGCCTTCCGGCGCATCCGCACCCTGGCTCCTGCCACCCGGGTCCTGCTCACCAGCGGGTACACCCAGAGGGAATCCCTGGAATCCCTGGTGGACCTGCCCCCGGATGGGTTCCTCCAGAAGCCCTTCCGCATCCGCGAACTGGCCGGGAAAGTCCGGGAGGTCCTCCAGCACCGCTAGGAGTGGCTACGAGACGGGCTGAAGCCCGGTGGATTCAGCGCCATAGGGCCTCTGGCCAGGCCCTCCGGAGCCATGTGGCAAGGGTCACAACCGGACCCATATAGGTTTTTAGACAGAGAATTTGCAGGCCGGATATCCCATGCTGGACGGATCTGGAGGCATCCATGTCCGACTCGTCCATTCAGGCGATCCGTTCCGGTAATCTGCCCACGCCCAACTGGCATGCGACCCACGAGGAGGCCCTGAGCCGCCTGGCGCGCCTGGCTGAGGCCCTGGCGGCCTCGGACTGGATAGGTGTCGACCAGGGAGCCCGCTGGATCTACGAGGTCCTCCGACCCCACAACGAGGCCGAGGAGCGGGAGCTCTTCCCCCTCCTGGAGGAGCTCGGCGCCGAGGCCCTCTACCAGCGCCTCCATGAAGACCACCGCCAGATGTGGGACCTGAACCTGCAGCTGCTGGCCGAGATCAACGAGGGCCAGGTCCGCTCGCCCCGCTCCCTCACCCTCCTGGGCCAGCGCCTGGTGGACCTGATCCAGGACCACATCGAGGCCGAGGAATACCTCATGCTGCCCCTGCTCAAGGGCCGCTCCCTCTACTGCTCCGACGCCGAGACCCAGGACGGCTACCTGATCCTGGAGAAGAAGCTGGTCGCCCCTGAGACCTGGTCCTTCATCGTGCAGGCCCCCCAGGTGGCCCGGGGCCGCAAGCCCGGCCAGTTCTTCATGGTCGCTCCCTTCCCCGAGAGCGAGCGCATCCCCCTCACCCTGGCCGGCGGCGACGCCCGGAAGGGCTACATCCACTTCATCATGCAGGAAGTGGGCTCCACCACCCAGGCCATGGGCAAGCTGAGCGCGGGCGACCGCCTCTTCGCCGTGGCTGGCCCCATGGGCGCCCCCACCGAGCTCGTGGAGGAAGGCACCATCGTTCTGATGGCCGGTGGCTACGGTTCCGCCGCCATCCTGCCCGCTGCCGAGGAGCTCCACGCCAAGGGCCGCCGGGTCATCACCATCCTGGGTGGCCGCAGCGCTGAGCGCGTCCTCCTGGCCGATGAGCTGGGGGCCGCCTCCGCCGAGCTCATCGTCACCACAGACGACGGCAGCCTGGGCCGCAAGGGCCTGGTCACCGACGCCCTCAAGGACATCATCGCCCGGGAGCCCGTCGCCCAGGTGGTCGCCGTGGGCCCCCTGCCCATGATGCGCGCCGTCGCCGACCTGACGAAGCCCCACGACATCTTCACGCTGGTGAGCCTCAACGCCCTCATGGTGGACGGCACCGGCATGTGCGGTGGCTGTCGCGTGAGCGTGGGTGGCGAGGTCAAGTTCGCCTGCTTCGACGGCCCCGACTTCGACGGCCACAAGGTGGACTTCAACATGCTGCGCATGCGGCAGGACTGGTACAAGGCCGAGGAGAAGGACGCCTGCAGCCCCGAGGACTGCAAGATCGGCCGCGTGGCCGCCACGGGCCCCGTGGACTACTCCCAGTACCTCAACGAGCCCGTCACCGATCTGGACTGGAAGAACCTCTCCCTCGAGACCATCAAGCCCAGCCAGAAGATGAAGATCCCCCGCCAGGAGATGGCCTGCCAGCCGCCTGAGCTGCGAGTGTGCAACTTCGACGAAGTGAGCCTCGGCCTCTCCGCCGAGCAGGCCAAGCTGGAAGCCGCCCGCTGCATCATGTGCAAGCATCCCGCCTGCATCGACGGCTGCCCTGTGAGCATCGACATCCCGGCCTTCCTCATGGAGATCGTCCGGGACAACGCCCAGGGCGCGGCCCGCATCATCAAGCAGAGCTCCTCCCTCGGCTCCGTCTGCGGCCGCGTCTGCCCGCAGGAAAAGCAGTGCGAGATCAAGTGCGTCATCGGCATCAAGGGCCAGCCCGTCTCCATCGGCCGCCTGGAGCGCTTCGCGGCGGACTCCATGCTGGGCTCCACCGAGCTGCCCCCCATCGATCCCCCCACCGGCAAGAAGGTGGCCGTCATCGGTGCCGGCCCTGCGGGCCTCACCGTGGCCGGCGAGCTGGTCAAGAAGGGCCACAGCGTCACGGTCTATGACGCCTTCCACAAGCCCGGCGGCGTGATGCTCTACGGCATCCCTGAGTTCCGCCTGCCCAACAAGATCGTGGACCAGGAAGTGGACACCCTCCGCCGCCTGGGCGTGACCTTCGTCATGAACACCCTGGTGGGCCGCAGCATGACCCTCGAAGACCTCCGCAAGGACAACGATGCCATCTTCATGGGCACCGGCGCTGGCCTGCCCAAGATGACCGGTATCCCTGGCGAAGAGTTCAAGGGCGTCTACACCGCCAACGAGTTCCTCACCCGCATCAACCTCATGCGCGCCGACCTCTTCCCGAACTACGGCACCCCCGTGACCGTCGGGAAGAATGTCATCATCGTGGGCGCTGGCAACACCGCCATGGACGCCGCCCGCGCCGCCCGCCGCATGGGTGCCGAGCATGTGACCATCGTCTACCGCCGCACCATCAAGGAGAGCACCGCCCGCGGCGAGGAGCTCGAGCACGCGCACGAGGAGGGGGTCGAGTTCAAGTTCCTCACCACTCCCGTGCAGCTCCATGGCAATGAAAAGGGCTGGATGACCCACGCCGAGTGCGCCGTGATGGAGCTGGGCGAGCCCGGCCCCGATGGCCGCCGCAGCCCCAAGATGACCGACGAACGCATCATGATCCCCTGCGAGACCCTCGTGGTGGCCCTGGGCTTCGACGTGAACCCCCTCATCGCCATGACCGAAAAGGGCCTCAAGACCCTCAAGGGCGGGGTGGTGGTGGTGGACGAGGAAACCGGCGAGACCACCATTCCCGGGGTCTATGCCGGAGGCGACGTCATCACCGGTGGCGCCACCGTCATCCTGGCCATGGGCCAGGGTCGCCGCGCAGCTGCGGCCATCCAGAAGCGCCTCATGGGCGAGGCTGTGTCCGCATCTTGACAGCAGTAATGTATCGAACTTGACCTATTCATCATGTATCATAAACGGGTCGGATACCTGTCCTGATACCTAAACCCCGGGTCCGTCCGAAATGCCCGGAAGGAGTGCACCATGAGCAAGCGTGTCATGAAGACCCTGGATGGCAACGAGGCCACCGCCTCGGTCGCCCATCGCCTCAGCGAGGTCATCGCCATCTATCCCATCACGCCCTCCTCCAACATGGGCGAGTGGGCGGATGAGTGGAGCTCCCAGGGGAAGATGAACGTCTGGAAGACCATCCCCTCGGTCATCGAGATGCAGTCCGAGGGCGGCGCCGCTGGCGCGGTCCACGGCGCCCTCCAGGCCGGCAGCCTCACCACGACCTTCACGGCGTCCCAGGGCCTGCTCCTGATGATCCCGAACATGTACAAGATCGCCGGCGAGCTGACGCCCTTCTGCATGCACGTCAGCGCCCGCACCCTGGCCACCCACGCCCTGAGCATCTTCGGCGACCACTCGGACGTGATGTCCTGCCGCATGACCGGCTTCGCCATGCTGAGCTCCGAGAGCGTCCAGCAGGCCCATGACTTCGCCGCCATCTGCCACGCCGCCACCCTGAAGGCCCGCGTACCCTTCCTGCACTTCTTCGACGGCTTCCGCACCAGCCACGAGGTTGCCAAGATCGAGATCCTCACCGATGGCGACCTCCGCCACATGGTGCCGGACGAGCTCGTCGCCCAGTTCCGCACCCTGGCCCTGACCCCCGACGCCCCGGTCATCCGCGGCACGGCCCAGAACCCCGACACCTTCTTCCAGGCCCGCGAGGCCTGCAATTCCTACTACGCCGCCTGCCCCGCCATCGTGCAGCAGGAGATGGACCGCTTCGGCGCCCTCACCGGCCGCAACTATCGCCTCTATGACTACTACGGGCACCCCGAGGCCGAGCGCGTCGTCATCATCATGGGCTCCGGCTGCGACACCACCCACGAGTACGTCGAGCACGCTGTGAAGCAGGGCGAGAAGGTCGGCGTCCTGAAGGTCCGCCTGTTCAGGCCCTTCGCCATCCCCGAGTTCGTCCGCGCCCTGCCCGCCTCCGTCAAGAAGCTGGCCGTGTTGGACCGCTGCAAGGAGCCGGGCGCCCCGGCCGAGCCCATGCACCTGGAAGTCATCGCCGCCCTGCACGAGGGCCGCGAAGAGGGCTACACCACCCTCAACCCCAAGATCGTGGGCGGTCGCTACGGCCTCTCCTCCAAGGAGTTCACCCCGGCCATGGTCAAGGCCGTCTTCGAGAACCTGTCCAAGGACAAGCCGAAGAACAGCTTCACCATCGGCATCGTGGACGACGTCAGCCACACCTCCCTGCCCTATGACCCCAGCTTCGACGTGGAGCCCGCGGACGTGACCCGCGCCCTCTTCTACGGTCTGGGCGCTGACGGCACCGTGGGTGCGAACAAGAACTCCATCAAGATCATCGCCGAGGAGACCCCCAACTTCGGCCAGGGCTACTTCGTCTACGACTCCAAGAAGTCCGGCGCCATCACCATCAGCCACCTGCGCTTCGGGCCCCGCCCCATCCGCAGCGCCTACCTGGTGACCAAGGCCAACTTCATCGCCTGCCACCAGACCAGCTTCCTCGAGAAATACGAGATGCTGGAGACCGCGGTCCCCGGCGCGACCTTCCTGCTGAACACGCCCTACGGCAAGGACGCCGTGTGGGAGACCCTGCCCCAGGAAGTGCAGGAGGCCATCGCCAGCAAGAACCTCAAGTTCTACGTCATCGACGCCTACGAAGTGGCCAAGAACACCGGCATGGGCGTGCGCATCAACACCATCATGCAGACCTGCTTCTTCGCCATCTCCGGCGTGCTGCCCCGCGAGGAGGCCATCGAGCAGATCAAGAAGGCCATCAAGAAGACCTACGGCAAGAAGGGCGACGCCGTCGTGAAGCAGAACTTCCACGCCGTCGACGAGACCCTGGCGAATCTCTACGAAGTGAAGGTCCCCGCTGCCGCCTCCTCCACCCGCGTGCGGCCCCCCACGGTGCCCACCGAGGCGCCTGAGTTCATCAAGCGCGTGAGCGCCGTGATGATGGAAGGCAAGGGCGACCTGCTGCCCGTGAGCGCCTTCCCCATCGACGGCACCTGGCCCGTCGGCACCACCAAGTGGGAGAAGCGCAACATCGCCCTCGAGATCCCCGAGTGGGACGCGGGCATCTGCATCCAGTGCAACAAGTGCGTGATGGTCTGCCCCCACGCCGCCATCCGCGCCAAGGTCTACGACCCGGCGGAGCTGGCCGGCGCGCCCGCGACCTTCAAGGCCGTCGACTACAAGGGTGCCGAGTTCAAGGGCCAGAAGTACTCCCTCCAGGTGGCCCCTGAGGACTGCACCGGCTGCAACCTCTGCGTGGAAGTCTGCCCCGCCAAGGACAAGAGCAACCCCAAGCACAAGGCCATCGACATGGTCGCCCAGGCGCCGCTGCGCGAGGCCGAGGCCGCCAACTTCAAGTTCTTCCTGGACCTCCCCGAAGTCGACCGCACCAAGGTCAAGATGGACATGAAGGGCAGCCAGTTCCTCGAGCCGCTCTTTGAGTTCTCCGGCGCCTGCTCCGGCTGCGGCGAGACCCCCTACATCAAGCTGCTCACCCAGCTGTTCGGCGACCGCACCCTGATCGCCAACGCCACGGGCTGCTCCAGCATCTACGGTGGCAACCTGCCCACCACGCCCTACACCAAGAACCGTGACGGCCGTGGGCCCGCCTGGGCCAACAGCCTCTTCGAAGACAACGCGGAGTTCGGCCTGGGCCTGCGCCTCTCGGTGGACAAGCACCAGGAGTTCGCCCTCGAGCTGATGCACCGCCTGTCCGCCAAGCTGGGTGACGAGCTCATCACCGGCATTGCCACCGCCGACCAGAGCAACGAGGCCGGCATCAAGGCCCAGCGCGAGCGGGTGGAGCTCCTCAAGCAGAAGGTCCGCCTGATGGCTGAGCCCGAAGCCAAGATGCTGCTCGACCTTGCCGACTACCTGGTCGACAAGAGCGTCTGGATCGTGGGTGGCGACGGCTGGGCCTATGACATCGGCTACGGCGGCCTGGACCACGTCCTCGCCACTGGTCGCAACGTCAACGTCCTGGTGCTCGACACGGAGGTCTACTCCAACACCGGCGGCCAGGCCTCCAAGTCCACGCCCATGGGCGCCGGCGCCAAGTTCGCCACGGCCGGCAAGAGCATGCCCAAGAAGGATCTGGGCATGATCGCCATGAGCTACGGCGGCATCTACGTGGCCAAGGTCGCCTTCGGCTTCCGCGACGCGCAGACCGTGAAGGCCTTCCAGGAAGCCGAGTCCTACAAGGGACCCAGCATCATCATCGCTTACAGCCACTGCATCGCCCACGGCTACGACATGGCCAACGGCTGCGACCAGCAGAAGCTCGCGGTGGACTGCGGTCACTGGCCGCTGTTCCGCTTCGATCCCCGCCGTGCCGACGCAGGCCAGAACCCGCTCCAGATGGACTCCGGCGCCCCGAAGATCACCCTCGGCGAGTACGTCCGCAACGAGACCCGCTACCGCATGATCGAGCAGCAGAATCCCGAGCACTTCAAGAAGCTGCTCGCGCAGTCCCAGCACGAGATCTCCAACCGGTACTCCGTCTACGAGCAGCTCTCCAAGCTGACCGTGACCCCCAAGGAAAGCTGAGGCCGCCATGGATCTGAAAACCACCTACCTCGGACTCCAGCTGGCCCATCCCCTGATGGCCGGTGCCTCCCCCATGGTTGACGACATGGGCATGGTCAAGCGCCTCGAAGACGCCGGCGTCTCCGGCATCGTGATGCACTCTCTCTTCGAGTAGCAGATCACCCGCGAAGAGCAGGGCACGCTCATGGACATGGAGCTGCACGCGAACTCCAACGCGGAGGCCGTCTCCTACTTCCCCCAGCCCGATGACTTCCGCCTCGGGCCCGAGCGCTACCTCGAGCAGCTCCGCCGCATCAAGGAGGCCGTGGCCGTTCCGGTCATCGCCTCCCTGAACGGCACCACCGCCGCGGGCTGGCTGCACTACGCCCAGCTCATGGAACAGGCCGGCGCCGACGCCCTGGAGCTGAACGTCTACTACATCGCCACGGACGCCAAGGAGTCCTCCTCCGACGTGGAGAAGCGCACCCTCGACGTGGTCCGCACCGTGAAGGCCCAGGTGAAGATCCCCGTCGCCGTGAAGCTCTCGCCCTTCTTCTCCTCCCTGGCGCACTTCGCCGTGGAGCTGGAAGCAGCCGGCGCTGATGGCCTGGTGCTCTTCAACCGCTTCTTCCAGCCCGACATCAACGTGGAAGAGCTGCTGGCGGAGCCCAGCCTGCAGCTGTCGGGTCCCTCGGACCTCCTGCTCCGCCTCCGCTGGCTCGCCGTGCTCCACGGACGCGTCAAGGGCAGCCTCGCAGTCACCGGCGGTGTGCATGACGGCATCGGCGCCCTGAAGGCCGTCATGGCCGGTGCAGACGCCGTCCAGATGGTATCTGCCCTGCTGATCCACGGACCCGAGCGTCTGGCCCAGGCCCGCGCGGGCCTGGCCGAGTGGCTGGAGGAGCACGAGTACGAGTCCCTGGCCCAGGCCCGGGGCAGCATGAGCCTGCTGAAGAGCCCGAATCCCCAGGCCTTCACCCGCGCCAACTACATGCGGATCCTCAACGGCTGGAAGCCCTGAAATCGGCGGATTCTTCTGCCACCAGCAGCGAAACCCCCGGCACCCCCGGGGGTTTTGCGCATTGTGCCTTCCATCACAGTCATTGAGTGTGATGGACAACAATATCGTCTATGATTTGAACACGATCAACCCATCCCCTTCGCGCAGGTGCCTATGCTTCCACTCTCCCAGTCCTCAGGTTATGCGGTCCTGGCCATGAGCTGCCTCCAGGATCCCGGCGGCAAGCCCACGCTGGTGGTTGATGTGGCCGCCCGCACCGGTTTTCCACGCCCCTACCTCTCCAAGATGATCCACAAGCTGGCCAAGGTCGGGCTGGTGATGGCGAAGCGCGGCAACAAGGGCGGCGTGGTGCTGGCCCTGGCCGCCAAGGAGATCACCCTGGACCTCATCGCCGAGGCAGTGGACGGCTCCGAGTGGCGCAACCAGTGCCTCCTCGGCTTCAAGGACTGCTCGGACGAGCGGGCCTGCCCCTCGCACACCTTCTGGAAGGCCGAGCGCGATCACATCCACCGCTGCCTGAAGGACATCTCCCTGGAAGAGATCCGCACCTTCGAGCAGGCCAGCCGTACCTGGCGCCTGGCCGACGCGCTGCCCGAGAAGAAGCTCAAGCCCCGTGTCAAGAAAGCCGCGAAGCCCGCCGCCAAGAAGGCCCCTGCCAAGGCCGCGAAGCCCGCCGTCAAGAAGGCTCCCGCCAAGAAGGTCTGAGCCTCCCTGCTCCTAAAGCGAAGAGGCCGCCCGGTGGGCGGCCTCTTCGCTTTAGGAGTCATGCAGCTGTTGATTGAGATATGGGTACCAAGCGCTTAGGCCGAGGCCGGGACGGAGTTGCCGAAGCCATGGCGGGCCCGGAACCGCTCGACCCCCGCGTCCGGCAAGGTGGCCAGGTCCGCCAGGGTCACGGACCGCAGGCGGTGCATGACCGTTTCCCGGGTCTCCTCCCAGAAGTCGTGCACACTGCACGGCTTCTCGGCGGTGCAGCCGATCAGGCCCATGAGGCAGCGCTTCTGCCAGGCCACGCCATCGATGGCGTCGGTCAGGTCTGCCACCGAGATCTCCGAGGAGGCCTTGGCCAGGACCACGCCGCCGTGGTGCCCGCGGCGGGCCACCACCAGGCCCTTCTTGGCCAGCTTGTGGATCAGCTTCGACAGGTACGAGCGGGGAATCCCCGTGGACTCGGCAATGGCCTCGACCAGCACCGGCTGGCCCCCGGGTTCCTGCAGGCATCTCAGGGCGCGCACCGCGTAGCCTGTGGTCTGGGACAGCGGAAGCATGGGACCCTCCTGTGACAAACGTATGGCATAAAACCCTGCTCAACCTTGAAGATGCGCTCGTGGTCTTCCAAATCAATTGACCCTGTGATCCTCATCACGCCATAGGCCCCCTGGAGGGATGTTGTCGAGGATTTGCAGG
>Ga0194052_1000917_pt1 | contig 17869 bp, 14 predicted proteins | sample SepL226m_MetaG_FD_160117 | JGI IMG/M metagenome (GOLD analysis project Ga0194052, IMG submission 160117) | Anoxic zone freshwater microbial communities from boreal shield lake in IISD Experimental Lakes Area, Ontario, Canada - Sep2016-L227-6m | ecosystem: Environmental > Aquatic > Freshwater >...
ATATAATCCAAAATATGAAAACAATAAATGATAGATCAACGGAATACCCTATAGACGACATCTTTTTACAAAGATATTCTTCACGCGCAATGTCAGGCGAAGTAATATCTCAAGAAGAAATTATGACGCTTTTTGAAGCTGCCCGCTGGTCTCCTTCTTCTATGAATGCTCAGCCTTGGAGATTTATTTATGCAACTAAAGGCTCTTCTGAATTTGAAGAATTATTTTCTTTTATTGTAAATCGAAACCAAGTTTGGGCAAAAAATTCTTCAGTTCTTATCCTTCTTATTTCAAAAAACAATTTAGATGATGGGAGCTTCTCAGTGCCACATTCTTTTGATGCTGGTGCTGCTTCAGAAAATTTAGCATTACAAGCGACAAGTATGAAACTTGTGTCACATGCAATTGGTGGATTTGATAAAAAATTAGCGAAAGAAAGTCTTGGAATTTCAGATGATTACACTATTGAAATAATTATAGCTATTGGAAAAGCTGGGAAAATTGAAGATTTACCAGAAGCTCTTCAGGTACGCGAAAAACCGAGCCAGAGAAAAAACATAGAAGAAATAGTTTTTGAAGGTAATTTTAAAAATTAATATGAAAGATAAATTAAACGTCTCACCTAAAATAATTATCCTTTTTACAGTATTTTTGGATGTGCTTGGTCTTGGAGTAATCATTCCTATATTGCCTTTTTATGTAGAATCTTTTCATGTATCTGGAATCGTGGTCACATCTTTATTTGCAGTTTTTGCTTTATTTTCTTTTTTTAGTGCTCCGATATTGGGAGCTATTTCTGACAGAAAAGGACGTAGGCCCGTATTGCTCGTAAGTCTCGCATCGAGTGCAGTCGGCTGGATAATTTTTGCATTTTCAAATACGATCTTTGGACTTTTCTTAGGAAGAATTATCGACGGTTCGGCTGCGGGAAATATCTCAACTGCACAAAATTATTTAGTAGACATTGCTAAAGACCAAAAGGAACGTACAAAAAATCTTGGATTGATTGGCGCTGTTTTTGGAATAAGTTTTATACTTGGTCCTCTTATTGGCGGAGTATTGTCTAGCGTTAGTATGAAATTACCATTTATTGTAGTTGGGATAATGGCACTCATCAATACAATATTGGCGTATTTCTTTTTGCCAGAAACTCATCACGAGCGAAGCACAAAAAAACTTTCTTTAAATCCATTTTCACCAATCATAAAAGCACTAAAAAATAAAAATATTTTACCTTTATATATTTCATGGTTATTTTTCGGAATAGCAATTTCTCTTAATCAATCTATCTTTGCATTATATATTGCAAAAGTTTTTTCTTGGACAGTGGTCGCCTCAGGACTTTTGATGGCCTTAACTGGAATAATAATTTCTATCAACCAAGCTTTTGCTATTAAAAAAATTTGGTTGAAATATTTTAAAGAATCATTTTTAATGGTTTGGGCCTTTATCCCTTTTGCTATTGGATATTTTATTATGGGTATTCCATTTAAATTTGCTTTTATTATTGGCCTCACCATTACTGCTTTTGGCCAATCTTTAATGCGCGTAATTATGACAAGCCAAATCATCGGTTTCTCTAATAAAAGTGAACAAGGTGAGAATATGGGTATCCTTGCCTCAATCATGTCTCTGTCGATGATTTTAGGACCAATATTGGGTGGATTTACATATGAGATGCACCCAAGCCTGCCATTTATTTTTTCTGGAATAATTTTATCTATTACGTTTATTTTTGTCTCAAACACTTATAAAAAAATAAAACCACACGAGCACGTGGACGTAGCACCAGTGGAAGTAGTATAAATTCTTATTCTCCTTTATTTAATTTTTTATATAGAGTTCCAGTAACGACTAGAACTAAGATTCCAGCGACAAGCATCACCACTGGACTATTTTTAAAGATTGGAATTTCTTGCAATAAATCTTTTACACCATCAGTTACCATAACAACTCCAAAAAAAATCAATAGAGCAAAAGTCAAAGGGTAACGTTCAAAAACATTTTTTCCTTTTTCACTAAAAATTTGATTTAAGCGAGCAGTCAAATCTTCTATTTTTTTTAATATATCTATTTCGTCTTTCATAATTTATTTTTCATTTTCAATAAATTTATAAAGCAACCTAACGGGTGAACCAGCCGCACCACGAGCCAAAAAATCTCCAGGCATCGAAGTCATACGAGGCGCCATATCAATGTGTGCCCAACGACATCCTTTAATAAATTGATGCAAAAAAACTGCTGAATAAATTGCATCACCATAAGGAGAATTTTTATTATTCATATTTGTCCAATCCCCTAAATTTCCTTTTATTTCATTTTCATATTCTTCCCAAAGAGGCAAACGCCATATGTATTCTCCAGTTATATTTCCAGCTTTTTCAAGAAAAGTACATAGTTCATCATCTTCAGTAAAAACAGCTGACATTCGCTCTCCTAGGGCCACACAAGCGGATCCTGTTAAGGTCGCAATGTCGATAACTACACTTGGATTGTACTTTTTGGCATATGTTAATGCATCAGCTAAAATCACTCTTCCTTCTGCGTCAGTATTTAAAACTTCAATAGTTTGTCCTGACATTGAGCGAATAACATCTCCTGGACGATAACTTTTTCCAGAAATAAAATTCTCCACTGAAGGAATAAGTCCAATAACATTTTTCTTTAATTTCATTTTCGCAACTAAAGCTAAGGTGTGGATTACAGATGCACCACCAGACATATCCATATTCATTTCAACCATTGAGGTAGTTGGTTTTAAACTTAATCCGCCTGAATCAAAAGTGACACCTTTGCCAACAAGTACTATTGGTTTATCTTTTTTATCTCCACCAAAATATTCCATTATAATAAATTTTGATTCTTCGTCAGACCCACATCCGACAGAAAGGATCGCTTTCATTTTTTCTTTTTCCATTTCTTTCTCTCCGAGTACAGTAACTTGTACGGGTAATCCCTTCACAGCCTCCTTCGCTTTTTGTGCAAGTATTTTTGGTGTCATGTCTCCTCCTGGAATATTAGAAAGCGTTCGTGTTTTATTTACTTCATCTGCTATTATATTTCCTTTTAAAATTGCCTCTTTTACATACGGAGGCAACGCCTCCGTAGAGGTAATTATTACTTCTTTGATTAAATTAAATCCATCTTTTGGTGGAGTTTTATAATCATTAAATTCATAGTTAGCATAATCCAGTTGGGTGCCAACAATTTCAGCAAGTTCACTATCAGTGATTCCAAATTTCCATTCAGAGGCTGGTTCGCCTCCTTTGGCGGAAAAATCATCAAAGTCAAAAGTAAAACTTTTTACTTTGGCACTTTTTGCCATAGTCACCATTTTGCGAATAAGCAAATAAGTTTTTCTTAAATTCATACTCTCGTCGCATTTCAAAAATAGGGTTTTTACACCTTCTTCTTTTACTATTTCATCTTTGTATTCTTTATTAATTTTTACAAACAATTCTATCTTATCAGTTTTTTTAAATGTTATTTTCATATTAATTAGTCTTTTAGATTCGTTTATATTTTTAATTTTTATACAATACAAGAATGTAATTCACTTAGAATTCTGCATTTTTGGGAGTTCTTGGGAATGGAACAACGTCTCGAATATTTTGCATTCCAGAAAGATACATGAGAGCTCTCTCAAAACCCAAACCAAAACCAGCGTGCCTAACTCCGCCATACTTACGTAAATCCAAATACCACCAATAATTTTCTTTTGGCAAATTCAATTCAGCAATTCTTGCCTCAAGTATTTCTAGTCGCTCTTCACGCTGACTTCCACCAATGATCTCCCCTACTCCCGGCATGAGCAAATCCATAGCTGCGACAGTTTTATTATCGTCATTTTGACGCATATAAAAAGCCTTGATTTCTTTAGGGTAATCAGTAACAAATAGAGGACCATTTACAACTTCATCTGTTAAATATCTTTCATGTTCTGTCTGAAGATCAATACCCCACTTAACAGGATATTCAAATTTTTTACCAGATTTTTCTAATATTTCTACTGCTTCGGTATAAGTTAAATGTTTAAATTTCGCGTCTTTAACTTTATTCAAACGTTCAAGTAAACCATTATCAATAAATTTATTGAAAAATTCCATTTCTTCTGGCAATTCGCGCAAAACATAATTGATTAAATATTTCATCATTTCTTCGGCAAGCTCCATATCTTCCGATAGACCTGCAAAAGTAATCTCTGGCTCGATCATCCAAAATTCTGAAGCATGTCTTGCGGTATGACTATTCTCTGCGCGAAAAGTCGGACCAAAAGTATAAACTCGGTTAAAAGCAAGTGCCATGGACTCAGCTTCCAATTGTCCACTGACTGTCAATCCCGCCTTTTTACCAAAAAAATCTTCTGTATAATCAATTTCTCCTTCGTCATTTTGCTTAATATTTTTTAAATCTAAAGTTGTAACATTAAACATTTCTCCAGCACCTTCGGCGTCAGAAGTAGAAATGATTGGAGTATGCGCATAAACAAAACCTTTTTCTTGAAAAAATTTATGAATTGCAAAAGAGAGAACTGAGCGAAGCCTAAAAACTGCCTGAAAAGTATTACTGCGTGGTCGCAAATGTGCTATTGTGCGCAAATATTCAAAACTGTGACCTTTTTTCTGCAAAGGATAATCTCCATCTGAAGAAGCAATTTCTAGAATTTCTATAGCTTTTAATTCAAAAAGTTGCCCCTTAGCAGGAGATTCTTGCAATAATCCCCTTGCTGTAATTCCTGTATATATAGGTAATTTTTCAATTTGCTCAAATCCATTCGATAAAACTTCATCATATCTTGCAAATTTAGAAGTTGAATCAAAAACTAATTGCAAACTACGAAAAAAACTTCCATCAGTAATTTCCAAAAAACCAATTCCCCCAGAAGAGCGGACGGTTTTTACCCAACCATTAATCTCAATCTCTTTTCCAAGATATTCTTTTTCATTTTTATATAATTCTTTTATTTCTGTTTTCATTTTGTTTCCAATAAATTACTCTGATAATCTTTTATCGATACGATTTATATCTCGAGGGAAAAGTGTCGCTTCTTTTATATTTGGAATATTTAAAAATCTTGCAGTTAATCTTTCTAGCCCCATAGCTAGTCCTCCGTGTGGTGGTAATCCATACTTAAAGGCTTGTAAATAAAAATCAAATTTTTCTGGGTCAAGACCTTTCCATTTCATTTTCTCAACTAATACATCATATCTATGCTCCCTTTGATTACCAGAAAGAAGTTCTATACCTCTAAATAAAAGGTCATAACATTTAGTCGTGCCTTCATCTTCTTCATCATCCATTGTATAAAATGGTCTCTTTTTTCTAGGAAAATTTGTGATAAAAATAAAATCTGAATTAAATTCGGATTTTGCATAATCCGAAAGCCAACGTTCGTGTTCAGGTTGCAAATCTGGCTCAGTAGTACAATCCACTCCAGTTTCTTTTGAGATTAATTTCTGCGCCTCGGAAAGTTTCATTGATGGAATCATTTCTCCGAGAGGTATAACTGGAAATTCTGCGCCAAGTGTATCAAATTCTTTTTTGCAATTGTTTTTCAAATATTCTGTCATGTAACGCAAAAGATCTGTTTCCAATTTCATAACATCTTTAGGGCCATCAATAAAGCCCATTTCCAAATCAAGTGATGTATATTCATTTAAATGTCTTGTTGTGGAATGTTTTTCTGCTCTAAAAACATTTGTTACTGTAAAAACTCTTTCAAATACACCTACCATCATTTGCTTATAAAGTTGTGGACTTGTTGCCAAGTTCGCATTTTGATTATAAAAATATTCAAATTTAAAAACTTCGGTTCCCCCTTCTGCATCACCACCGACGATAAGCGGAGCACGAAATTCTGTAAATCCTTCATTTTTCAAAAACTCTCGATAAGAATAAAGAATCGCATCTTGAACTTTAAAAATTGCTCGTTCACGTTCACGTCGCAAAGTAAGCGGTCTGTAGTCAAGCAAAGTATCAATATTTAATTCTGCATCACTTGCAAAAGGTAATTCTTGCGCTCTGCTCAACACTTCAATGGCAGTAACTTCAAGTTCGAGTTCACCATTCAATACATCAGTTTTAATATTTTTTTCAGGACGTTTGTTCACAAGGGCTGTAACTTTCAAGACCCATTCAGGACGAATAGTTTTAGCTATTTCTATCGCCTCAGCATGGTTCGGTAAAACAACGCATTGCACACGCCCAGTCATGTCACGCATATCAAAAAAAACCATTTTCCCTTGGTCACGGCGAGCATCCACTGACCCTCCCAAAATGACTTCTTTAGTAAAATTATCTTTTAAATCTTTAATAAAAATTCTATTCTTCATATTTTGAGTATACAATATAATTTGCAATAAAAAAAGAGAGAACTACGTAGTAGTTCTCTCTATATTATTAATCTACCTTGCGGGAAAGATCCGTAATTGATCCTCCGTTGTGTAGGTTTGTTACAATCTCAGCTATCCACTTTGCGGTTGGGATAATTTCTAGATTTTTTATTCCCAGTTTATTATTCAAATCGCATGTGTCATTAAACCAGATGCCTTTGAAGTCTGCCTCAGCAAGATTTTGTATGGCATTCCCAGAAAGAATAGGATGCACTGCTGCAAAATAAATGTCGAGGGCACCTGCTTCTTTTAATGCAAAGAATGAATTCTTTGCTGTTCCGCATGTGTCGGCAATATCATCAGGGATAATACAGTTATACCCCCTTGGATCACCAATTATTTCCATAACTTCTGTTTTATTCGATAGTTTGGGGTCATGAAATTTATTGATAATAATGATATTGCCAGGAATTCCAAGCTCTTGCGCAATTTTTCTGCATTCGGGCGCAGCACCCAAATCTGGCGAAACAATTTTAAACTTTTGCAAATCAAATTCCTTTTTCAGGATATGCCTGATTAAAAGTTTTTTTGTTGGAACATTCACGATGGGTATCGTGAACGAATGTGCGTTATAGCTACTTGGGTTGTGCATTCTTAAAGTAACTATTCTGTTTGCACCAGCAATTTGGTAGCGCATCGCAATTTTTTGCACTAAAACTGGTTCCCTGAAATTCGTTGATTTATCCTGCCTAGAATAAGGAAAAGAAGGAATTATTGCTGTAATCCTGTATGGCTCTCCTTGTTTTAAGGCAAGTATCATCGTCTCACCTAAATCTAAATCATAAGCCAGCTGTTCCACATTTCCATATCTTGGCTGCAAGAAAACGTATACATCGCAGTCCCGGATTGATTCAGTATGGTGGCATAAATACTCACCACAAGAAAATGGCTTAAAGTTTGTTTCACCAATTTTTGTTTCAAGCAAAACTGAAACGACTTCTAACAATGGCTGACTCACTTTGTCAGGTCTTCCGTAAAGCCTAAACGGAAAAGGATTCTTCGATTCTTCCATGGCTATAAATTTATTTAGGTTAATATTCATTTTTCAATTTTCTATTTTTACAATACAAAAAATTTAACATTTTGTCAAATGCCCAAATTAGCTCTTTTGTGGCTACAAATAATTTCTCGCCGTCGCTCGAAATTTTCGCAGCCCGCCCCTCGCGGTTTTGCCTGTTAGCAAAACATCGCTGCGGTCCTCACAACGAAATAAGCAAAACCATTTGCTTATTTTTTACATTGTGAGCGTGGATGGAATCGGACCATCGACCTCTGTCTTATCAGGACAGCGTTCTACCACTGAACTACACGCTCATACAACTATAAAATTATATTTACTAAAAACACGATTCAAGTAGTGTTCGGACTTTATCCTCCTCTGGCGGAACTGAACTACACACTCAAATATTTTTTACCTAAAGACTATACCAAAAATTATACCTATACGCAAACAGCCCTGTCACTCGCAAGTGACAGGGCTGTTTTAAAGTTTAAAGAATTAGTACTCTCGGCGACCACCGCGGGAACCCCCACCGTAACCACCATTACTTCCTCCTCCGTATCCTCCGCCATTTCCACCAGTTCTTGGTGGTCTAGCTTCCATTGGGCGAGCCTCATTTACTGTAAGCTTTCGTCCATCGAATTCTTGACCGTTGAACATTGAGACAGCATTTTGTGCTTCCTCGTCTGTTGACATTTCAACGAAACCGAAACCCTTTGAGCGACCGGACATTTTGTCCATAATAATCACAGCAGATGTAACTGATCCTGCTTGTGCGAAGTGCTCTTTTAAAGCATCTTCTTGGGTACTATAAGGAAGTCCCCCTACGTATAGCTTTGTAGCCATTTTTTACTTCTCCCGTTTTAATAAATCGGGCAAAAACTACTTTATAATGCGTAGATACTTTCATCGCTCAATAAAACAAAAAGCTCTTCAAGAAACTACAATCCTAAGTATGGCACAAAAAATACTAAAAAGCAATGACAAAATTACGCTGTGGATAATTAAAAAATTAAAACTATCATAGTTTTAATCTTCATCCTCATTACCAGTCTCACCCGAAAGGAGCGCGTCAACGATCTCCCCCATTTCTCCTTCTAAAATTTTAGGTAAATTATGCCAAGACTTTTTGATACGATGATCAGTAATACGATCTTGTGAAAAATTATAAGTACGAATTTTTTCAGACCTATCGCCTGTTCCAATCTGACTTTTTCTCTCTCCTGAATATATTTTAGCTTCTTCCTCTTCTTTAAGTTGTTGAATCTTTGCTGTCAAAATCATCAAAGCTTTTTCACGATTTGCAAGCTGACTTCTCTCATTAGTCGAGCGTACATCAAGACCAGTTGGCTTATGAATTAAACGAACAGCCGTTTCAACTTTGTTCACATTCTGCCCACCCTTACCGCCAGAACGAGAATATTCCATTTCAAGATCAGCTGGATTGATAACAAAATTTACTTTTTTACGAATAGGCAAAATTGCAACAGACGCAGTCGAAGTATGCACTCGTCCATTTTTTTCAGTCGCTGGAACTCTCTGTACTCGATGCACCCCAGTCTCATAACGCATTTTTTTATATACATCTTTGCCTTTTATTTCAAAACTAGCTTCTTTGTAACCAGATAAATCACTCTTAGATTCATAGTTCGTCTTCCATTGCCATTTTTGCATTTCCGAAAATCTTTCATACATATGCGCAAGTTCCCAAGCAAAAAGAGAAGCTTCATCTCCTCCTGCACCTGCTCGAACTTCAAGCACAACCTCATTGGCCATTTCCTCTTCTTCAATATTTTTTTTTAAGATATCTTCAATTTGTTTTTCAGCACTCGCTCTCTGTTCTTCGATAGATTTCAATTCACTATCAGCCATTTCTTTCAAAGAATTATCTTTTACAAGCATTTCCAAAATTTCTTTTTCTTGTTCATTTAAATGCTCTAAAACACCAGCTAAATAGCTTGTATTATAATTCTTTTTTAATTCATCTAAATTTAAATTCATAAATTATTAGAAAACCCTGATAAAAAATTCTTCGTCTTACGTTCCACTCCTATCATTTCGAAGGTCAGAGGACGAAGGCACAAAAAATCCTTTATCAGGGTTTTAGCTATTTATTTCTTTGCTTTTGGTGCTGCAGCACGGCGCTTGTTGAAGCGTTCTACTCGTCCAGCGGTATCCATTATTTTTTCATTTCCAGTATAAAATGGATGGCATTGACTGCAGATTTCCATTTTAATTTCAGGCATTGTTGAGCCAACTTCAAAAACTGCTCCACATGCGCAAGTAGCTTTTGCTTTTATATCGTATTTTGGGTGTATATCTTTTTTCATTGTTTTAAAAGTTTATCACAAAATTAAAATTAAGGCAAATCTGGTAACCTCTTCGAGAAAAATGGATTTCCGTTATTTACTACTTCTTGAGACTTTAGCTCATAAATATGTAAACTAGAGTTATTAAAACTACCCCAGCCGGCTCTGGTACCTAAATACCCAGCTAATTTTACAGCGGAACGCACGGTACTATTTTGCATATAGTTAGGATAAGCCAAAGTGGTAACTTTTATTTTCAATTTTTCTTCTAAGATTTTTTTACTTTCAGTTAATTCAATTGCTAATTGCTTGGCAGTCACTTTGGTAAGAATTGGATGATTTTTAGTATGTGATTCTATGTCAAAATCATGAGCTACTAAATCTTTCAAATCATCCCAACTCATGTACGCTTTATAGTTATTGTCCGTATAGCTAGTAATAATAAAAAAAGTTGCAGTAAAATTATACTTTTCTAAAATCGGAATTGCATACTGATATTGGCTTTTCCAACCATCATCAAAAGCAAGCACGACTGACTTTTCAGGTAACTTGTTTTCATTTTTCAAATTTGCCACGTAACTTGCAAAACTAATTGGATGATACCCATTTGTCGATAAGTATTTCATTTGCTCTTCAAATTTTGTAGCAGTAACTCTATAGTGTAATTTGCTTTTACTTTCTTTTGCTATTGGAGTCGGCCCAAAAGAATGATAAACCAAAATAGGGACTTGGTATGCTGTATCTTTTTTGGGAATAACTTTTGCTGTATTAATAGCAAAAACATTTCCGATTCCAAGAAAAAAGGTAAAAACTATTATAATTATTTTTGTTGAAATATTTTTCATTAAACTTATTAATTAATTTTTCAAAAGGAAATCTATGTTGGTTTGAATTGTTGTAGCTTTTTTAGCAACACTTAAACCATAAGAACAAGAAGATCCTCCAGTGCCATAATATTTACAAGCTGCTTTCATTTCAGAAGTATAGCTACCATTGCGCGCTCCTAAGTCTCTTAAGAATAAAGCTGAAGCCATAATAGCATCTTTAGGATTCCAAGGGTCAGGATGCGCAATACCCAATGCAGAGGCTACGCTATCTGCCATTCCTTGCCATGTTGATGGGATAAACTGCGCAGGCCCCATAGCTCCACCATAACCAACTCCACCTATTGGACATGAAACAAGAGTTTTAAGTGGATCACGTCCAAGTGCTGCTGTTATGGTTTGAAATGGCACAACATCTCGACTTGGCTTCATGACATTTTTAAAAACTTTTCCGCTTTTTGAAGATACTCCTACTCCTGTTGTAAAATCAGTTAAATAACATGAACCTGAATCAGTACCTAGGTTTGACTCTTGAGTAATAATTCCCAAAATAAAAGCTGGACGAACTCCTGTTTTTGCCGAAGCAAGGTTAGCATACTCTAAGGCAGTCTCGAATGGGATAGCTTTACTATCTCGCAAATTAAACAATGCTGCTCTAATTTTATCTGCTTTTACTTTTTGAGCAGCAGCTAATTTTTGATATTCACTTTCTTTTTGTTTACTAATAGCTAAAAGTTGTTTCTTGTCCGCTTCTGATTGAGCTACTTTTTTTTGAGCATTTTGAAGTTCAACTTGTGCATCTGTCTCTGCATCTTGTTTTACTTCCAAATCCTTCTTCTGAATTTCAGTTTCAGTTTTAACTCCATTGATAGTGTCGACAGAAGATTTTACTGCTTGTTTAATTGAAGTATATGACTCAAGATCACTATAATAATCTGAAATAGTTGCATCAGACAAAATCAAATGAGTAATATTTTCATTATCAAATTCATTTGTATTTCGAAGTAATTGTGCTAAAGATTCATGTTCTCTTTTAATTTTTTCTGATAGAGAAGTTATGGTTGATACTTTTTGTTTAATCGAATTTTTGAGTTGAGCAATTACTAAACCTCTCGCTTTTATTTTAGTCTTTAGGGCATTAATTTGAGTAGTAAGTAATGTAATGTCACCTTTCAGGGTACCGCTTTGTTTTGATTGCTCATTTTGTTTTTTAAGTAATTCTGCCAACTGCGCTTCTATTTGGTTTAATTCACCTTGACAAGAATCCTTATCTGCTTGAGTTACTATTGCTGAAGCAACTGAGCAATCAACTGCCAAAACGACACTTTCTTTAAAAAAAGAAAAATATGAAAAGCCAATTGCTATAAATAAAAAAACTATGACTGAATTTCGTGTCATAGTTTTATTATAGCATATTTAGAAATTAATTTTTTTCCTCAGCGGGAGTAGCTTCTCCTTCAGCTTCCTCTTTCTTTCCTTTCTTTTCTACTTCAATAGCAGTTAAGTCAACGGGAGTAGTCTCTTCTTTTTCTTCAACTTGAGCTGCGATAGAAGCGACAACTTCTTCACCTTTAGTTATCATAGTAACTCCTTTAGGTAATACAATGTCGGAAACTAATATTTGACTATTTAGGTCTACAAGACTTGAAATATCAATTGTAAAATTATGTGGTAGATCTTTTGGCAAAGCTTCAACTTCAACTTCGTGCAATACTTTAACCAAAGTACCTGTGCCATTCTTTACTGCCCCAGAAACTCCAGAAAATTCCAAAGGAACTTCAACGCTGATTGTCTTATTTATATCAATAACTAGAAAATCAACATGTATTGGCTCATCTGTAACAGGGTTTACTTGTACGTCATGGATTAAAACATCGATAACTCCTTCTGGGGTAGTAATTTTAACTGTAGAAGATTCTCCAGCGGCACGCCAGATTTTCTTAAATTCATTTTTCATAATAGAAATTGAAGTAGAAGGTTTACCCATACCGTAAAAAACAGCTGGTAATTCACCTGCCTCTCTCAATTTGTCTAAACTACTCTTTACGTCTCTAATTTTTGCATTTAAAGCTAACATGAATGAAAGTATATACGAAAATATAAAAAATGCAAGGCTAAATCGAAGAATATGCCTAAAATTACTAAATCTATATTTTGTGGTCTTGTTTGGGATGGTCGGGTTTTATTATGTGATTCACTAAATACTCTTTTGTGCCACCTACTTTTTTACCAGGATTGAATATATTTTTTGGATCAAAGATATTTTTAATCTGTTGAAAAATCGAAATAATATGACTGCCATACATTTTTTCTAAATAGGGTGTTCGAATAATTCCATCATTGTGTTCTGCCGTAATCGAACCATGGTATTGTATAACTAAATCATAAACTTTATCAGAAATTTCTGTAATAATTTTTGCTGTATCTTCTCTATTAAAATCCATCAGTGGAATAATATGGAAATTTCCATCCCCTGCATGCCCCGCTATCGTATAGGTCAAATCATAATGACTGAAAATATTATTTAGTTCTGGAATAAATTTTGGCAAAAACTCTGGACGAACGATTATGTCATCCACAAATGGTGCAGTTCTTTTGCCAGCTACATGCTTGCGAAGTAAGGCAAAACTCTCACGTCTGATGTCCCAATATTTCTCCGCTTCAGCTTTAGATTTTGTAATATGAACTTTAATTTTGAAATTTTTTAATTTTTCTTTTAATTTTATGCATTGTTGATTTACAGCTTCATCATTTTCTCCTGCAAACTCAACTAATAAAATAAGTTTTGGGAAACCACCAGTGATCGTCATTCCAAGCTCTGGCATAAAACTCCACATAAATTTAAACATCTTAACAAAACCTTTATTTTTCAAAAAATCAGGAAAAAATCGAACAGCTAATTTCATAGTCTTGTCATCATATGTTTCCACCGTCTCAGGCTTGAAAAATAAAATCTCATCTACCAATCTTCCTAATGGTTCTAAATCATTCATGAAAATTGCCACTAATTTTGAATACTTAAAATTAGGAACTAAACGAAAAGTTATTTCAGTCGTAATACCGAGTGTGCCCTGAGAACCAACTAATAATTTATTTAAATCAAAAAATGAATCACCTTCCCCAAGAACATTCCAAAGATAATAGCCTGCAGAATTTTTACTAACTTTTGGCTTCGCTTCTTTTATCTCATTCTTATTTTTTTGGATAAGTTCATAAATATTTTTATAAACATTTCCTTCATAATCATTTTGAGAAATTTTAGCTCGTAACCCTTCTTCATTTAAAGGCTTTACGACATATTCATTACCATCAGAAAATATGACTTTTGCCTCTAAAATATAATCTTCAGTTTTGCCATATTTCAAAGTTCGCTCACCGGCAGAATTATTTCCATACATACCACCCATAGCATTTAAACTTTTTGAAGCGGTAAAGCAAGGCAAAATAAGGCCTTTTTCTAATGTTATTTTTTCAAAATCGCGATAATACATTCCAGGTTGCACTGTAATGGAAGAAGAATTTAGAAAATTTTTATCAGTGAGGGTCCCAACCGGTACTCCGGGAAGGGTTAAGCTGTGAAAATTTTCTGAATTCTTTTTCCAACCAACAAGCTGATTCATGTGTCTTGTAAAATCCAAAATTAAAGATTCACCTAAATCCCCGCCCGACATACATGTCCCAGCAGATCTTGCTGTGATAGAAAGTTCTTTCCATCCTTCATTTAATTTTGGATCAGAATATTTGTCTTTATTTTCATTTACCCAACGAACAATATTTTTTACATCTTCTTTATCTTTTGGAAATAAAACTAAACGGGGCTTCACTTCAAAAAGACTAGCGTCATGTGAATATGTTTTTAAAATTTCTTCACTATCTTCTACTTCTCCTTTGAAAAATTTTTGTATTTGTTCTTTCATGTTCATAATTAATATGAATTATATATTAAAAAACAAAAAATATGAAATAAAAAACAGCCCTCCTAAAAAGAAAGGCTGTAAAAAAATAATGTTACATCAGTTAATCCCTGATTCGCATTTTATAAAATGATCGATAAACAAAATAAAGTGCTATGGCAAAAAATGCCATTCCGATGTAGTGAGCTACTGGTCTGAAATTCACCGAAAGCGCAATTTCCATTGCAAGTAATCCAAACAGAGTTGTGAACTTGATAATCGGATTCATGGCAACAGAAGAGGTGTCTTTAAATGGATCACCAACAGTATCTCCAACAACAGAAGCTGCATGTAATTCAGTCCCCTTTTCCTGCATATCTACCTCAACAACTTTTTTTGCATTATCCCAAGCGCCACCAGCATTGGCCATAAATATAGCCTGGTAGAGTCCAAAAAATGCAATGGAGATAAGGTAACTAACAAAAAGAGAAACTGGCAAAGCATAATTTAATTTTTCTGCACCAGTCATATTGTCAGTCAATCCAGTTGGTGAAGATAAAAATGCAAATGCTAATGCAAAAGAAAATATTGCGATAAAAATATTCAGCATACCTTTTTGGGCATACTGAGTACAAATTTTTACAACCTCTTTTGATTTAGCAATATCCGCTTTTTTGGGAGCATTTGGATCAAGATTTATATTCTTCTTGATAAATGCTACAGCCCTACTTGCACCCGTGGTAACAGCTTGGATAGATGCACCAGAAAACCAATAAATCACTGCACCACCAAGTAAGAATCCAAGGATGGTGTAAGGATTCAACAAATTAAGAATCTGTTCTGGTTCAATGCCCAATGATTTTTTAATCACCAAAATGAGCGAAAAAATCATTGTAGTTGCACCTACGACAGCAGTACCAATCAAGACTGGTTTAGCAGTAGCTTTGAAGGTATTACCAGCTCCATCGTTAGCTTCCAAATAATGTTTTGATTTTTTGAAATCAGGAGTAAAACCAAAATCTCTTTGAATCTCTGAACTAATATTTGGAATTTCTTCAATCAAAGACAACTCATAAATTGATTGAGCATTGTCTGTAACTGGACCATAGCTATCTACGGCAATGGTTACTGGTCCCATACCAAGCATTCCGAAAGCAACAAGACCGAAAGCAAAAATGGATGGATAAATCATAAAGTAATTTAATCCAAATGTACTAGCAAAATATGCTATAAACATAAGCAGAAAAAATACCATTCCTTGCCAGAATGCACTGAAATTTCCAGCGACTAATCCTGAAAGGATATTTAATGATGCACCACCCTCTTGTGAAGCTACAACCACTTCTTTTACATGAGTCGATTTTGGACTAGTAAAAAGTTTTGTAAATTCGGGAATTAATGCAGCACCTAAGGTGCCCGCACTAATGATAATCGAAAGTACAATCCATAAATTACCAGGTAAACTTTTGATAGTTAGAAAACTAATCATAAAGGTAACCAGAATCGACAAAACAGAAGTAATCCAAATTAATGACGTTAATGGTTTTTCAAAATCAATGTCATCTGCGTGAGAATAAAGAAATTTACTGATGGCATTATTGATCCAGAATGAAATGATGGAAGTGATGATCATAAAAATTCTCATCACGAAAATCCAGGTAAGCAATTGAACTTGCACAATCGGATCCTTCACAGCAAGAACGATAAATGAAATAAGCGCAACGCCAGTCACACCATATGTTTCAAAACCATCAGCAGTAGGGCCAACACTGTCGCCAGCATTATCGCCGACACAGTCAGCAATAGTGCCAGGATTTCGTGGATCATCTTCGCCAATTTTAAAAATTACCTTCATTAGGTCAGACCCAATATCAGCAATTTTTGTAAAGATTCCTCCAGCAATTCGAAGAGCAGAAGCACCAAGTGATTCACCAATAGCAAAACCAATAAAGCTTGCACCGGCATATTCACCAGGCACAAACATGAGGATTATTAGCATCATAATCAGTTCAAGAGAGATCAATACAACACCAATACTCATACCCGCATTTAATGGAATGTTTAAAAGTTTGATTGGTTTCCGTTCAAGCGAAGCAAATGCCATTCTTGAGTTAGCTAAAGTATTCATACGAATACCAAACCAAGCGACACTATAAGACCCAAGTATACCAATTACGGTCCATCCAAGTATCATCAACACTCCACCAAAACCAAAGTTCGCATCTGAAAGCCAACCGAAATAAAAAGCTACGGCAGATCCAATGAAAGCAAATAGGATCATCAGAAATTTTCCTTGTTGAACTAGATAGGTTTTGGCAGTTTCAAAAATTACTTGAGCTACTTCGAGCATTGATTTATGCGCTGGAATTCTTTTTACCTTTAGAAATTGATAAAGGCCAAACATAAAACCAGCCATGGTAATTAAAAATCCCCAATAGAGGATTGTCTGTTCTCGTATTCCATCTGGAATAACGAGATTCGCTTCACTTGCATGAAGTAATACCGGTGAGAGCAAAGCTCCAATCACCAATGAAATTTTGTTTTTCATTTTTCGTTAATTTAAAGGATTAGAAAAAAAATAAAAATTTTTAACTAGAATACCTTGTTTTAAAAGAACAAGATATTTAGTACTCTAATTCAGTAATACCAAAATAATGAAATTTTGTCAAAACCTACTCTATTCCATTAAATAGTCTCAAACGAGCTTCAACTACTTGTTCAACTGCGAGTACAGCTCCTTTTAAAATTTTATACGGTGCAACTTCTTCAGGGTTTTCTATTAATGCTTTTTTTACAGCATCCCTATAAGCTACTCTAATTTCGGTATTTATGTGAACAATGTCGATACCATTTTTAATACAAGCAGTAAAATCTTCATTCATTGAACCAGATCCTCCATGCAATACTAATGGTATCCCAACAGCTTCACGAATAGCTTTTACACGCTCAGGATGAAGACGAGGATTGCCACCTCGTACCATGCCGTGAACATTGCCGACAGAAGGAGCTAGTAAATCGATACCAGTTTGTTCTACGAAATGTTTGGCATCTTCTGGTGTTGTCATTGTTGCTTCATTTACGCCGTCAGGCATTTTATCTAAAATTTTTGATGATGTTCCTATAAAGCCAATTTCAGCCTCAATTAAAATATCCCTACCTTCCTTAATAGAAAGTTCTCGTGCATAGTCTACACATTTTTTTGTTAATGCAATATTTTCTTCTAATGGTAAAGTCACAGCGTCAATAATAGCAGCATCATATCCTGCATCTAATGCCGCTTTAACTTTTTCAAAACTATAATGATGATCAGCGTTTAGAAAAATAGGATAATTATCTCGATCTCGAATTGCTCGCACGAGTGCGACAACCTCTTCTCTACCGACAAAATCTTCTTCGCCTTCTGAAACTCCGATAATGATAGGCAAATTTAATTTTTTCGCTGCAGCATAAA
>Ga0194052_1000918_pt1 | contig 17867 bp, 18 predicted proteins | sample SepL226m_MetaG_FD_160117 | JGI IMG/M metagenome (GOLD analysis project Ga0194052, IMG submission 160117) | Anoxic zone freshwater microbial communities from boreal shield lake in IISD Experimental Lakes Area, Ontario, Canada - Sep2016-L227-6m | ecosystem: Environmental > Aquatic > Freshwater >...
CGCTTGCTGCACTGGCAGTCTGCACCGCTGCGCTAATCGCCGTGCCTGCGGCCGCTAGCGCGGCTCAGACTGAGCCCAATCAGGTCGTCGTTCAGTACCAAGACCCAGCAACCGGCGCGGCGCCATCGCCAGCCGCGGCTAATCCAGTGGTGCTCAAAGTTGGCAACGTGCGCAAGGCACTCAGCGACCTGCGCGCGCGCCCTGACGTTGCCTACGCCGTGCCCAACCTGATCGCGCACGCATCGGCGGCCCGCAGCTACATGCCGAACGATCCGATGCTGGCGAGCCTCCAATGGAACTTCCTCGGCACCTACGGCGTGCACGCGCCGCAGGCCTGGGGCAACGCGATTGCGGCCCGCCGCCCCGGCGCGCGCGGCGTTGTCATCGCCGTGCTAGACACCGGCATCGCCTACTCCAACCGCACGCCGTTTCGCCGCTCGCCGGACTTCACCGCTGGGCAGTTCACAGCCGGGTGGGACTTCGTTGACCGCGACCCGTATGCAAACGACATGAACGGGCACGGCACCCATGTAGCTGGCACGATCGCCGAGGCCACCAACAACAGGGTCGCGGTGGCTGGCCTAGCCTACGGCGCCAAGATCATGCCGATCCGCGTGCTCGACCGTAACGGGGAGGGCAACGCGACCGACATCGCCAACGCCGTCCGTTTTGCAACGCGCAAGGGCGCAAAGCTGATCAACCTCAGCCTTGAGTTCGATTCCGGCGTGCGCGCAGCCGACATTCCCGAGCTGCTCTCGGCGATCAACTACGCCCGCTCAAGAGGCGCTCTCGTGATCGGCGCTTCCGGCAACGAGGGCGCGACGACAATCTCCTACCCGGCCAACGCCCCGGGCGTTATGTCTGTCGGTGCGACGACCGAAAACGGCTGCGTAGCCGAATACTCAAACGGTGGCTCGACGCTTGACATCGTTGCCCCAGGCGGCGGCTCGGATTCGGCCGCCACCGGCGAGGCGCGCTGCCGCCCGGACTTCTCGGGCCTCCACAACATCGCTCAACAGACTTTTAGCGGCGGCTCCTTCACACGCTTTGGACTTCCATCCGACTATGAAGGCACCTCGATGGCGACGCCTCACGTGACCGCGGCAGCAGCGCTCGTGATCGCCTCCGGAGTCATCGGCAGTAACCCTTCGCCTGCGCGGCTTGAAGCGCGCCTCAAGAGCACCGCCCGCGACCTCGGCCAAGCTGGCCCCGACTCGTTCTACGGCGCAGGCCTGCTCGACGCCGGCGCAGCGACTACTAAGTAGTACGAATTATCAGCACCGAGCACGGTGCGTGATGGCTGACCTTGTTCGGCACCGAGCCGAGCAGGAAGCGCTTGGCGCCGGTCATGCCCTTGTTGCCAACCACGATTAGGTCGGCGGAAGTCTCTTCAGCGACGTCAAGGATTGCGTCGGCTGGGTCGCCCTGGCGCGAGTGGGCTGAGCAATCGACGTCGAGCTTCGCGGCCTGCGCGATTACCTCCGCAAGCGTCGCTTCGACATCTTCGCGAGCGTTGATCATCCACTGCACATCCGAAGGCGCTTCTTTTGCTTCGGTCTTCAGCCTTGAGACCGGGACCGGGGCGTAGGCGCTGACTACCTCCAGCCGGGCGCCGGTCTCGCTTGCGAGGTCGATTGCTTGGCGAACCGCTTCAGTGGCGGTCTCTGAACCATCTGTTCCAACGACAATCGATCCAAACATTGAGAGCTCCCTTGGTTCCGGTACCTGCCAGCAGACTACCGGCTCGCTAAAGAAGCTTCACTATCGCGATCGCCATCCCGATCAGCACGACCACGACGATCGCGCCCTGAGTCCAGATCCAGAAAGGCGACATCGCTCAGCCGAAGAAGACTTCAGCGGTACGGAAGAGGTCAGGGTCGAGCAGTTTTGGCTCGGCGAGAGCCTCTGCGAGTGGGATCGTGATGATGTCAGTGCCGCGCAGCGCCACCATCATGCCGCGCTCACCGCGGCTGTATGCGTCGATTGCGCCAACGCCGTAACGCGTTGCGAGAATTCGGTCGTACGCGGTCGGCGTGCCGCCCCGCTGAACGTGGCCGAGTACGACCATCCTTGTTTCGTAGCCAGTCACGCGCTCAATCTCGTGCTCCAGCCAAGCCCCGACGCCGCCCAGTCGTGGGTGGCCAAACTCGTCAACGTCATCCTCGCGCGCGCTCAGCGCACCATCCTTGGGCACGGCGCCCTCGCTGGCGACAACGATCGAGAAGTTTCGCCCACGCGCGTGGCGGGCACGGATCTGATCACAAAGCTCGTCGAGGTCGAATGGGCGCTCGGGGACGAGGATCGCGTGCGCGCCACCGGCGATTCCGGCCGAGCAAGCGATCCAGCCTGCGTGGCGCCCCATCACTTCGACCACGATCACGCGGTCGTGCGATTCGGCCGTGGTGTGGAGGCGGTCGATCGCGTCACTAGCCACCTGAACGGCGGTGTCGAAGCCGAACGTGTAGTCGGTGCCGGCTAGGTCGTTATCGATCGTCTTTGGCACGCCGATTACCGCCACGTCATCGGCCGCCAGCTTCGTTGCCACGCCGAGCGTGTCTTCCCCGCCAATCGCGATCAGGCCATCGAGGCCAAGTGTTTCCATACCCGCTGTGACCGCCTCAGTTCCGCCGCCACCATCGCGGTAGGGGTTGGTTCGAGAGCTGCCGAGGATCGTTCCGCCGCGGGTCAGCAGCCCGGAAACCTCTGCCATCCCGAGCTCGTGCCCCTCGCCCTTAAGGACCCCTGCCCAGCCGTGGCGCAAACCAACAAACTGGTGGTCATATTCGCCGATTCCCTGGCGAACGATCCCGCGGATTACCGCGTTAAGTCCCGGGCAGTCACCGCCGCCAGTTAGTAATCCGATCCGCGCCATCACGCGGATCGTTTCACGAATCGCCGCTGGCCGCAGTTGCGGCCGGGAGGGTCGGCTCGTCGTCTTGCTGCTCGAGCCGGTAGCGCCACCATTCCTGTGCGCCAATCTGAATCGCTGCGGCGATCGGGATTGCCAGCAGCGCTCCGACCACGCCGAAAAGGGTGCCACCAAAAAGCACCGAGATGATCACGATGAAGGGTTCCAGCTCGACCGCTCGCTTGTGGATCTGTGGCTGGATCACGTAGTTCTCAAACGTTTGGTAGGCACTTGCGTAGACGATCCAAATAATCGAGGCGGTCGGGAAGTCGGTGAAGAGCGTTACCACCAGCACGAGCAGGGCGGCGATCGACGCACCAACCAGTGGGATCAGGTCGAGTAGTCCATAGAGAACTGCCAGCGCGCCAGCGAACGGAACGCCCAAAATCGTCAGCACGATGAAGGCACAGATGCCGGCGATCGTTGCTTGGATCGCTGCTCCAGCAATGTAGTTGCCGACGGCGTTAGCCATCCTGTCGAGCGCAACGCTCGCCGCTTTTGATTCCCGCCCGGTGCGCAAGCTCAGCGCGCCATCGATCCATGATCTCCCGCGCGAGAGCATGAAGATCGAAAGGATGTAAATCGTGAAGCCAGCGAAGATCGAGCTGATCAGCCCGCTGCCGACGTCACGAACAATCGTTGCAGCCTCACCAATCTTTGCCGGTGCGTTTTGGGCAATCCGGTTGATCTCTTTGGTGACGCCGAAGTTGTGGTTGAGCTTCGAGAGATTTGGGTTCTTCTGCACCTCGGTTTGGAGGTTGCTCGCGTAACCGGGAAGGTCGTTGACGAAGCCGACGCCTTGATCGACGATCGGCGGTAGAACCAGTGCGCTGATGCCGATTGGAATAAGCAGTACCGCGGCGTAGACAATCGCGATCGCGAAGCTGCGGCGCATCACGCGGCTGAGCAGGTTGACCGGCCCGGCGAGTGCGACGGCGACGAACGCGGCGATGATGATCCATGCGATCGGCTGCCACAAGAGCCACACCAGCGCGACCGTGCCGATCACCAGCAGAACCGTCAGAACGATTCTCAAAACGACTCGCGTTTAGAGTACGTCGCTTGCGCGCTGCGCAGCGGGCAGCGCCGAGCCGTCGCCAGCAGGCTGTGCGGGGATAGTCGTCACCGTCAACTTCTCTTCGACGCTGACGGGCCGCTCCCTGCCGCTAGCCGCCCCCCGCGTGGCTCAGTCGCGGCGCGGCGGGCGCGGGAAAAAGCCGCTCGTGCGCGCTACGTATTCGTCGTAGCCGGCGCGCCGCTTTCCGATTGACTTCTCGAGCAGGCCAGCCCCGCTCACGCGGATCAGCAGCACCGACATGATGATCGGCCCGATGATCGTCCACCAAGCGCCCGCTGCCAGTGCGATCAGGTAGAGCCCCCACCAGACGCTGAAGTCGCCGAAGTAGTTGGGGTGGCGCGTGTAGCGCCAAAGCCCACGGTCCATCACGGTGCCCTTGTTCGCTGGGTCGGCGATGAAGCGCGTTAGCTGCATGTCGCCGACCGTCTCGAAGAAGAGTCCGACGGCGTAGACGAGAATCCCTACGGCCACGAGCCAGCTCCAGCCGCTCGCCGTCCCGCCTTGCTGCCCGACCTGGACCGGCAGCGATACCAGCCACATCAGAATCCCTTGCACCCAGAAGACGGCCCAAAGGCTGCGCAGCGGCCAAGAAGCTCCAGCCTTCGCGCGCATCGCTTGGTAGCGGAAGTCCTCGCCGTGGCCGAGGTTGCGCCGCGCGAGGTGGATAGTTAGTCGCAGCCCCCAAAGCGTTGTGAGGACCGTCAGCAGCAGGCGCTGCCCCGGCGCCCCGTCGGCAACCGCGAACGTGACCCAAGCTATTACAACGAAGCCTGAGCCCCAAAAAATGTCAACGATCGAGCTGTCTTTCACCGCGACGCTCACGGCCCATAGCGCGGTCGTCAGCACGAATACGACGCCAAGGTTGATCGCCAGCAGGTTAATCGTCGTCATATACCTGAGGGTACGGCGCTCAGCCTTCGGTTGCCTTCATAGCGACCCAGCGGTCGGCTTCAAGCCAAAGCTCGTCAAGCCACGCGACCTGATCGTCGCGAGCAGGCGGAATCTGATCATGCGGAACGCGCGTGAAGCGAACGTTGATTACGCGCCCGACGAGTGCGCCGCCCCAGATGTCGGAGATCAGCCGCAGACCATCGAACCCCTGGTGAATCATCAGCACGACGTCGGCTTCTGGAGCCTGCTCCAGCACCGCCAGTAGACCGCCAACCTTTGGTGGCAGCATGTATTCGATTGGCTCGAGCCGAGCGGCCCGCTGCGGGTCGCGCTCGCCAATCTTTTCCAGCGCTCGCTGCCGCCGCTCGGCGGTGAAGCGAGTCCCCTCGGGATAAAGAAGGAACCCGTCCTCGCTTCCCATTCCGCTGGCCAATTGGCCGATCCGTTCGCGCTCAATCTCCTCACCGGTGTCGCGGCGGACAAAGTAGTTCGGCAAACGCTGGCCGGCGACGTTGAGGCACGGCTCCGACAGAAGTTCGCGCTTAAGCACGTAGCGAAGGCGGACTCGCTCGCGCGCGGCGACCAGCGCTGAGGGCAGCAGGTTGTCAACGATGCTGGCGTGGCGAATAAGCACGATTACCGGGCCTGGCGTCAGGCACTCGGCGCCCTCATCAATGATTCGCAGCCCGAACAGCAGCTTGACCGAGCCCAGCAGCACGCGGACCCACAGCTGCTGAAAGCGCCAGGTGGAATTAAGCATCATCTTGCGGTTGCTCCCGAATCCGCTCAGCAGCCAGAGCGCAAAGAGCGTGATCAACCCCAACGTGTCGGTCGCGAGGTAGATCCAAAGAAAGGCGACCAGCCGCAGCGCCATCGCCGGTTTGCGCTGGGTGATTGCGCGGAAGAGGTCAACCAGAATCGCGCCGATCAGCAGCAGCGGCAGCAGCGCCGTTACCAGCACCAAGCCGATCATGATCGGCGGGATCGTCTTCAGCCGCCGGACAACCTTCTGCCCCCGCGGCTCGCTTTCGAAATTCGACGTCACCTGCACAGAGTACGCGCAGACAACTTTCTGTCGTAGGCTGCGGCGATGGCTAACCGTGTGCGAATTTCAATCGGCAGCGAGAACAGCGAGCTGGCGCTAGTTGATGGCGTCGTTGAGCGCTTTTCGGCCGCCCGCGGGATTGAGCCGGCAGATGCTGAGCGCCTCGCGCACGTCGTCCACACGCTCACGGCCTGGGTGATCGAGCGTGCCTACCCGGATGACCCGACCGGCGAGCTGGTCGTGCAGCTAGAGCTAGCTGAGGGCGCGGTCCGCTGCACGATTGAGGATTGGGGTGAACCGATCGCGGCCTTCGGTGGTGGCCTCGACGGAATGCCGCCCGAGCTCGCTGAGATTGAAGCGATCACGCACGACCTGCGGCTCGTCAACCTCGGCCGAGACGGGAAGCGCCTAAGTACCGCGGTCGAAGCGAACGGTGTTGTGCCGGAGGAGCTAGTCGCCTTCTCGCAGTTCGCGCGCGAGACCGGCGAGAGCGAAGCGACAGCCGATCAGATCGAGATCAAGAACACCGAGCCCGCCGATGTGGAGGCCGTCTCGCGGCTGCTCTACACCAACTACGGGCTTGGCTACGGTCACCCCAATTTCTATCAGCCACGCTGGGTTGCCGAGCAAATCGAAACCGGCCGCCTGCACTCGACCGTTGCCGTTCTCGCTGGGGAGATTGTCGGCCACCATGCGCTGCTGCTTGAGAAGAGCGACGAGGCCGGTGAAACCGGGGTGGCAGTCGTCCACCCGGCCTACCGCGGCCTCGGGATCTTTAATCGCCTCTTCGAGCACACAATCGAGCGCGCCCGCGCGGTCAATGCAGAGGCGGTCTACGCTCGCGCCGTTACCGGCCACCCGTACAGCCAGCGGGCCGAGCATTCGCGTGGATACCGCGAAAGCGCGCTGATGCTCGGCTCAGTGCCGCAGGGCAAGGACGAGAGCGGCCAGCCGACCCCGCGCGGCGCCTCGCTGCTCACCTACTTGCCGCTCGACCTCTCGCCGCGGGCAGTCAGCTTCCCTGCGCGCTACTCCGAGCCGCTGGCGGCCGCCTACGCAAATCTTGAACTCGAAACCGTTGAGCCCCAGCCTCAGCTCGCCCTAGAGCAGCTCGGTGAGCGCCCGTCAGCGCAGATCGAGCGCGACGAGCAGCGCACGAGTTCCGTGATCACAGTTAGCCGCTGGGGCGACGAGGGCCGCGCTCAACTGATCGAAGCTGTCCGTTCAGCCGTCCACCACCACGACGATGTTGTCTACTGCGACCTTGACCTTGAAACGCTGACCGCTGCGGAACTGGAAGAGGCAATCGAGCAGCTGCGCGAGTTCGACTTTTTCTACTGCGGTTTAGCCCTATGCGCCGCCGCTGGTCATGATCACCTGCGGCTGCAGGCGCTGATGAGCGATCACATTGAACTCGAAGCGATCGTGCTCGATTCCGACTATGCGCAGCAGCTCAGGGAGATAGTCTTCGCCGACCGCGGCCCGGCCAGCTCGGATTGATCAGCCGTCGTCCTGGCTGAACGCCCAACGAACCTCGTCGATCGAGAGGCCGCAGGCGAGGCAGGCGAGCAGTTTCATCCGAGCCGCCTGTGGTGAGAGGAAGCCGGCCGGGATCACGTTTGTCAAACGCAGGTCCATCTCCGAGCCGGCGTAGCCGTAAGTGGAGTTGAGAATCACTCCTCGCTCAGGGCGGCAGTAGGCGATGATCGGGATTCGCTGAGCGGCCTCAGCCCAAAGCTCAAGCAGCTCCGGCGTCAAGTGGCCTGCCCCGAGCGTGCCGATTACGACGCCGTCGGGATCTGTTGAAAGCGCTGCGCGCGCCAACGAGCCGTCATCGCCGGCTGAGGTGGGAACAATGAAAACGCGCTTTTCAAGCTGCGGCGGGTCGAGCGTCGGGTTGCGCGGCAGCCTTGACCAGATCGTCGGGTGGCCCTCCGTTACGCGGCCGAGCGGGCCGATCTGTGGCGATGAGAAGGCAGTGAGCGATGTGGTGTCGGTCTTGCGCACAACGCGCGAGTGATGGATCTCGCCGCCAAAGACGACCAAGACACCTAGCCCAGCCGCGTCCTCACTGGCGGCGACACTGACGGCGTCAACTAAGTTGGCGGGCCCGTCTGCGCCGGGGGCGCTGGCGGTGCGAATCGCGCCGGTGAAGACAATCGGCGCGTCGGCGTCGCTGATGATGTCGCAGAGCATCGCCGTCTCTTCGAGCGTGTCGGTGCCGTGGGTGACAACAACGCCGATCCCGCGCCGAGCTGCCTCGCGCGCGGCGCGGCAGATCTCAAGCTGCTGGGTGAGGCTGAGGTGGGCGCTCGGGAGGTTGACGAGCGTTTGGGCCTCAAGCCCTTCATGCGCTTCCAGCCCGGGAACCGACCTGATCAGCGCGTCGGCGTCGAGCTCGGGCGTAGCCCCGCCGGCGCCGCTCATCGCGATTGTCCCGCCGGCGGCGATTACGCGCACGTGGCGGGCTGGTTTAGGGTCTGGGCGGCTTGCCATCGCCTGCGACGATACCCGGCGCGAGCGAGCGCCGTAGTTGTCGCTGCTAGCCGGGGGTTGCTGCAGAGCCATCGCCCGGTGCTGCCTCTGCTTGCTGCTCGGCTACTAGTACCGCCGCAACAGGGCCAGAGCGCATCAGCGAGAACGCTCCAGCGATCGTCAGCAACAGCGACGCGAGCAGCAGGGCGACGGTCGCGGGGTCGGTCGGCCAATGTTCACCACCGACGATTGGCCCCAGCGCAATCGGTAGCGCGAGCTCCAGCACAAAGATCACTGGTGCCACGCGAGCGACCGGCCGCTCCTGCAGGGCACTCTGCTCGCTGCTCAGTCCGAGCACCGCGATTAGCGCCGCCGCTGCGCCCCAGATGATCAATGCTCCCCAAGCGTGGTTGAGCAGCGAGTCGGAGAGGATTTTCATCAAGAACGCGGTTAGCGCGAAGGCCGTGCCCGCGGCGAGGACCATCACGTTGCTAGGCAGCTCGCGCCGAATCAGGTAGGGCGATAGCGCCAGCAGCGTCAGTGGGGCCAGGACAATCACCAGCTCGAGGGCGCCGGCGTTGTCAGGCGAGTGAGCGGGTCCGTTTAGCGCCACGCCGACGACGCCGAGCAGGATCGCTCCGACAGCTGCTGCCTCACGCCAGGTCGCCTTCTCACCAAGCATCCGTTGCCCGGCGATCAGCAGCACTACCAGTCCGGTTGCGTCGGCTGGCTGCACCACCGCCAGCGGCGCGAAGGTAAGCGCAGCGAGCTGCAGGGGCACGGCGATTACCTGCACGCCAACTCCAGCCAACCAGCGTTTGCGCCGCACAAGGTGGCCCAGCAGCGCGAGGCTCGCCGAGCTGCTGCGTTCAACCTTTCGCGTCTCTCCAGCCTGAACGACCGTCGCGAGGTTGAAGCAGGCGGAGGCTCCCGCGGCCAGCAGAATTCCGATGACGATGTCGCTCACAGTTGTGCGAGTCTACGATGGGACGTGATGTCAGCACGCGTTCTCATTCTCAGCGCCGGTATTGGCGAAGGCCACAATCTGCCGGCGCGGATGATCTCCGATGGGCTGGTTCAGCTGGATCCGCAGTGCGAAGTGACGATCCGCGATGGCGTTGCGGCGATGGGAACGACAGGTCGGCTGCTGATTGATGACAGCTCCGAGTTGATGTTCGACCGCTTCAACTGGCTCTTCGACGGCGTCTACTACTTGGTCTCGCGCTTTGGCCCGACGCGCAAGTTCAGCCAGTGGCTCGCCGAGCGGGTAGGGCGCAAAGGTTTGCTGGCGCTCATCGCCGAGCAGCGGCCCGACGTGATCGTCTGCACTCACCCGGTGGCAACCGACCTGCTCGGGCGGCTGCGCCAACGCGGAGAGCTGGCAATCCCCGTTGCTTCAGCGATCACCGATCTCTCAGGGCTTCGCTACTGGGCTCATCCTGGAGCTGATCTCCACTTGATCACCGAAGAAGAGTCGCGCGCTGAGGTCGAGGAGATTGCGCCGGGCAGCAGGATCGTCTGCGTTCGCGGCATGACCTCGCCGCAGTTTGAGCAGCCGCTAAGCCAGAGCGACGCGCGAGCGGCGCTTGAGCTGCCTGCCACCGGACCATTGATCCTCGTCTCTGGTGGTGGCTGGGCGGTGGGAGATCTCGGCGGCGCGGCCGAGGTAGCGCTCGCCGCCGACCCAGAGGGGCGCGTTGTAATTCTCTGCGGCCGCAGCGAGCAGGTTCAGGCGCGGCTGCGCGAGAGCTTCGCCCGCGCTCCGCGCGCCAAGGTGATCGGTTTTACAGAGCAGATGCCTGAACTGCTCGCAGCAGCCGACGTGCTGATCCATTCGACCGCAGGGCTGACAGCCTTTGAGGCTCGTGTGCGCGGATGTCAGCTGATCTCGTACGGTTGGGGGGTGGCGCACATCCGACTGAACAACGAAGCCTATGAGCGTTTCGCACTCGCTGAAGTAGCCGCTGACCGCTCGGCGCTTGCCGACGCGCTGGCCCGCGCCCTAAGCCGCCCTCGCACCGCTGAACTGGGCTACGGCGCTCGCCCTTCCGCCGCTGCTGAGATCCTCGACTTGGCTGGAGTAGAGCAGTGAGCGCCCGCGCTGCGGCAGTGGTTGGCGCCGGAGTTGGCGCCGCTTGGTCATTGCCGGCGCTGGCGCCGCTGATTCCTGCGCTGGCCTCGGCGCTCGGAGTGCCGAGGCGGATTGAAGGCCGTACCGGGGTTGCGCTCACCTTCGATGATGGCCCACACCCGGAAGGAACGCCGGCTGTTCTCGACCTACTGGCCGCGTCGGGAGCCAAAGCCACCTTCTTCCTCGTCGGCGAGCAGGTGCGGGCCTTCCCTGAGCTAGCCGAGCGGATCGCAAGCGAGGGCCACGAGGTAGCTGTTCACGGCGACCGCCACCGCGTGATGCTGCGCCTCGCGCCGAGCATCATCGCCGCAGATCTTGACCGCGCTCAGGTCACAATCGGTGAGCTGACTGGCAGCCGTCCGCGCTTTCACCGCCCACCGCTCGGGATCTACTCCTACCCCGGTCTTAAGATCGCCCGCGAGCAAGGGCTCGAGCCGCTGCTTTGGTCGCGCTGGGGGAGAGACTGGTCTGCCAAGTCAACGGCAGCGACGATCAGCGAGATGGTCACGGCCGACCTCAGCGCTGGCGACGTCCTGCTGCTTCATGACGCCGACTGGTACAGCGACTTTGGTTGCTGGCGCAACACGGTCGCGGCGCTGCCCGCAGTACTAGAGCGAGTAGCAGCGAGCGGACTTCAGTTTCGGACGCTCAGCGACAGTTAGGCGCGAGCGCGGGCGCCTTCGGCGATAAGCCCGCGCCTGCGCGCCAGGGAAATCCCGGCGCTGGCCAGCGCGATCACCAGCGCAACACCCGTAATCGTGAGGATGATGACCGAGCGGCTCGGCGTTGCAAGGTGGAACATCTTGTGGCCCCAAGGCGTCAAGACGGCAAAGACGAAGGCCGCAGAGATCAGGCTGGCAGTAATCGCAGAGAGCGTGCGGGTCTTTGGATTCGACCACAGCAGCTCGATTGATAGGAAGACGCCAAGGGCCGCGCTCATCGTCACGGCGAGCGTGCCAACCTGAGCATCAGGCAGGCCGAGCGAGTCGATCGCGATCACGTAAGCGGTGAGGATCGCCAGTGAGCCGACCGCGTAGGCGAGCGCTGTGGCAGTGCTCTTGCGAACGCGCAGAACGGCATCGGAGATGCTCTTGGTTGCTACCGCGGCCGTGGAACTTTGAAGCGATACCGGCGCGAGAGCCTCGTCCTCGCGGCGCCATTCGACGTAGCGGCTCACGCCGTCGGCGAAGGATGTCTCTGCCGTCCAGCCGAGCTCCTCTTCGGCACGGACGCCGCTTACCTCGACGCCGACGTAATCAGCGGTGCGCTGCTCGGTGTACTCGATCCCGGTTGGGGCAACGAGCTCTTGGACCAGCTCGGCGATCTCAAGGATCGTGACTGAGCTGTCACTGACGAGGTTGTATGTGCGGTTGGCGGCTACCGGGTCGAGCGCCTTGACGCAGCCTGAAGCTAGGTCTTCGACGTAGACGAAACGGCGTGACTGATCGCCAGCGCCGGCAACGGTCAAAGGCTGACCGTCCATTGCTTTACCGACGAATGCTGGCACGACGGCTGCTGGCCGGGCGCGTGGGCCGTAGGGGATCCCGAAGCGGAGAACCGTGAACTCAAGGTCGTAGAGCTCGTTGTAGCTGCGGCAGTACATCTCGCCGGCCAGCTTTGAGGCCGTGTAAAGGTGGTTTGGCATGCCGAGGTTGCTCTCCTCGTCAACTCGCTCACCGGACTCACCGGTGTAGACCCAGATCGTGCTGGCGTAGATGACGCGCTTGACGCCTGCGCCGCGCGCAGCCTCAAGGACGTTGAGTGTTCCGCGGGCGTTGGCAGCCTCGGATTCGACCGGCATCTTCGCAACTTCGTTCACGTCGGCGGCGGCGGCAAGGTGCATCACGGCATCGCAGCCGCTCATTGCCAGTTCAAGCATTGTCAGATCGCTGAGCTCGCCCAGTTCGGTCTGGATGTCATCGCGGAATGGCGATGGGAGGCGGTCGTAGATGACCGGCTTGTGGCCAGCCTCAACAAGTTGGTCAACGACATGTGAGCCGATGAAGCCCGATCCGCCGGTTACGAGTACTTTCATTGCGTTTTAGATCCGATCAGTCTGTATTAGGCTGGTAATAGAGTGGTACGCACCAGTGGTTCGTTGCAACCCAGTCGGTATTGGGTAGTTCGACGTCGATTCCCATTATCCGGTGACAAGGTTCGTCATAGACCTTACCGGTCGAGCGGTCGACTTCGTCGAAGACTATGTACTTGTAGTAGCCAGAGCCCATGCCTTCGGGCATTTTGAGCCTATTTGGATGTGCCGGATCAAGCACCGTACGAGCGATTTCCTGTTTCCAAGCGACTATTTCCTCAAGTCGCTCGGTCTGGACCAGTCCGATCGCCGCCGTGAATTCGCTTAGCCGGAAGTTGAGGCCAAAGTTCGCGTAGTCAGGCTTGCCGTAGTTACGGAAGTGGCGCGCAAACTCGAGTAGCTCCTCGTTGCTGCTGACGAGCATTCCGCCTTCGCCGGTTGAGATCGTCTTCGTGGCATAGAACGAATAGACGCCTGCGTCACCCCACGAGCCGGGCCGCTTTCCATTCCAGGTCGCCCCGTGGGCGTGAGCGCAATCCTCGATCAGGAAGATTCCCTGCTCCTTGCAGAGCGCGGCAATCCGTTCGACGTCAAAGGCGATGTGGCCGCCGATGTGAACGAGCATCGCGGCCTTGGGCTTGTGTTCAGCGACCTTGGCCTCGAAATCGTCGAACGACATGCAGAGGTCTTCTCGGTTGCAGTCAACGAATACGACGTTTGCTCCGGCGCTGATCGCGGCGTTTGGCGTCGCCATGAAGGTATTCGACGGGCAGAGCACCGTTTCGCCGCGTACGCCGGCGAACTCCAGCGCTGCGAGCGCGGCTCCGGTCCAGCCCGAGAAGGCAACCGAACCGATCGAGTGAAGCTCGCTCCAGGCTGCTTCAAATGCCGCTGTCAGGTCGCCCTCCGACCAGCGCTGGGAGTCAATTACGCCGTCCCAAAGCTCGTGCAGACGGGCGCGGTCGCGCTGGTCGAAACCGATTGAAAACTGGCTGAAGTCGCTCATCTAGATCTCATTGCCTACATCAACGGCTTCGTTGCCTGCAGGATTGCCTCATCGAGGCCCTCGGTGCGAAAGTGCCCGATCTCCTGGTATCCGGGGTTGGTGACCATCTCAAGGAACTTCGCTCGGCTCGGATAGCGGATCAGCATCACTGCGTCCCAGTCCCAGCCGTCGGGGGCGACGAGCGCCGTTGATGCCTCACTGGCGTAAAGAATTTCGGCTCCAACCTCGTTCAGGAAGTCCATCACCTTCGCGCCGTACTCGGCGTAGCTTTCGCGGCCGCCGTCGGCCTTGTACTTGAGCATGTTGAGCATCACGACGGGACCGCCGTCGTCTTCCTCGACGTAGCGCTTTACGTCCTCTGGGCCTGGGTCTACTGGCATTGGGCTTCCTCTCGCGGGCTGTTCTGTGTTTGAAGTACGGCGCTCAGAAAGCGTCGGAGCTGTCTGACTTGATCCGCTGCTCGACTGCGCTGTGGCGCGGAGTGTATTGGCTGGTTGTCGCTTCGCGGGCCATCCTGCGGCGGTCGGCGACGGTGTAGACGGGAGCGTCGATCACGACCGTGTCGCCGAATACGTCGAGCAGGCAGCGGCAGCGCGCGTTGAAGAGGCCAACGATGTAGCCGGCGAAGAAGGGCAGCGCGCCGAGCAGCATCCCGGCCAGCCGTGCCAAGGCCCGGCCAAGCTTGATTGGCTTTCCGTCCTCGGCATCAACGACGCGAAACTCGAGCGCTCTTGCTCCAGGGGTTTGTCCGGTCCCGCTCCAGAAAGCGACGAAATAGCCGCCGGCCCAGATCAGGTAGAGGATCCCCATGATCCCGACGATCGCTGAGTCAACTTTGTCGGGGACGTTCAGCGCCGACATCGTTAGCGCGACAACGGCCCAGCTGAACGCAGCAACGAGGTTGATCACGAGAACATCTACGACGAAGCCAAGTAGGCGTGTGACCAGCCCGACGTAGCGCTGAGGCGCGCCCTTGACGGCGGCAGATCCGCGTAGCCGCACAGCCGCTTCGACCTGAGCACGGTTGGTCGCCGTGTCAAGTTCGGATGGCGTCTGAGCCTCAATCGGGGGTTGCTCGTTGCTGGAGGCGGCGCTTGTCACTTCTTCTCCTTGCCCGCGGCCGTGCTGGCTTGCTCGCTGCCCTCGATGTGGGCGTCGTGATCGGAAGGCATCTGCGCAGCCATCTGGCCGCGGCGACCAACTAGGCGGCGCGCTGCGCGAGCGAGAATGTCATCGGCGCTGCGACTGCGGCCGCGGACCTCATCACCAACCTGATCGGCGAAGCCGAAGCTCTGCTGGCGGATCGCGTCGCTGACCGACGGGCTCTGCGCAATCTCCTCGACTAAAATCCACAGCTCAGGCCGCTCGAGGAAGGCGTCGATGATCGGCTCAAAGACGCCAGCCTCAATCAGCGTTGTCGTAATTCGCTCAACGACCCGCTGGCGCACGAGCTCGCGGCTCAGTGCATCAACAAGTGGGCCACTCAGCGCGGTCTGGATTAGGCGCTCGATCGCCGGGCTGCTGAGCAGGCGGTCAATGCTGTCCTCAACCGCGTCGGAGCCGATCACGGCCTCGATCGCATCGCCTGTGGAGCGCACGCCAAAGCTGGCGACGCGGCCGATAAGACCGAAGACGCCGCCGCCTTGATCGCTGCGCGGCTCCTCGCGGCCAACCTCTATCACGACCAGCTCCTGACTCATCTACCCAATACTTGCCGAAAACGAGCCGCGCTGCTAGCTGCCAGCCAGAGCGCCGCCATAGACCTGCCAAGCGAGCACGCTCTTGGCAATCAAGCTGAGCCAGAGGTAGACGCGCTCGGCGTGGACCGGGCTGGCCCAACGCCCGCGGCGACGGTACTGCAGCCACATGTTGATCGCGAACGTATTGAAGAGGATGAACAGCGTGAAGAAGATGAAGTAGACGAAGGTTGGCGCGTGCCCGCCGCTCTTGAGGTTGATCGGGAAGAGCTGGAGCGCAACCGCAACCCACGGCACCGCGCCGACGATGCAGCCGTAGATGAACGGGCGCCAGTCGACCGTCTCGCGGCCCTCGTTGACGTACTCCATTACGAGCCCGAAGAGGATCATCGAGGCGTTGACGCCAAAGATTGCGATCAGCGCTGTCGCTTGGCTGATCCCGGTCAACATCGCGATCAGCACGATCATCAGCGACGCACTGATCGAGTACTCCCACCAGCGCGCCGGGTTGATCCCGCGCGCCACATTTGCGTTGTACCAGCGGTTGGCTATGGGACTCGCGACGATGAGGTGATCGGCTGCCGCCAGAAGTAGGAATAGGGCTACGGCAATGTCAATCCGCAGCCCAAAGAGCTCCGTCGGCGAGCTGTACTTGCCCTCGCCGGGAGGCCCGAGCATGTAAGTCATGTTGACCGGCAGCGATGCGGGCTTGGCGATTATCAGCAGCACGACCGCCTGCGCTGCGGCGACGAGGCCGACGATCACGTTGAGGCGGCGGAGCTTGCCTGTCGTGCGGTCGTCTAGTGGAGTTACTTCCGAATCACTCATTCGAAGGAAGCTAGCGATTGCCGCGGATCACAGGCGCTCATTTGCCCCGTTTGGGCCAGCCGACTAGGCTAAGGGAAGAGAGAGAGCAACTATGAGCGTAAATCTCAGTGGGCAGGACCTAAGTGGGCAGGACCTTCGGGGGCGGAAACTGGCCGGAGCACATCTCCGAGACGCCAACCTCTCCGGTGCCAATCTCAGCGGCGAGAACCTCTCTGGTGCCGACCTCACTGGCGCAAATCTCCAGGGTGCAGACCTGCGCGAAGTGGGCCTTGAGCACGCCGACATGCGTGGCGCCGACCTAAGCGGAGCCGACCTGCGCGATGCCAGCATGTTCTGCGCCGAGCTGATCGAAGCGAAGCTTGTTGGCACGCAGCTCGCCGGCGCGGACCTAAGCCGCGCCGAGTTGCGCCACGCCGACCTGAGCCGCGCCGACCTAAGCCAAGTCGAGGCAGGGCGCGCCAACCTCGATGACAGCGACCTCGGCTCAGCCAACTTGCGCGGCAGCGACTTTCGCCGCGCAAAGTTCCGCAACGCGAACCTTCAAGGCGCGAACCTCGAGGACGCTGACCTGCGCGGCGCGAAGATGTCTGGCGCCAACCTCGAGGGCGCAATCGGTTGGCTCAGCTAAGGCGCTGCCTTATCGGCGTCTCCGAGCAGTCGGCCTAAGGTGCGTTTCGCTGCCGCGGTGATCAGACTGCTGCCAGTTGCCGTCACGGCAGCGGTGCTCGTTCTCGGCTTTTTCTCGCCCCTGGCGGATGCCGCCCCTCAGCCAACAAAGGTCTACACAGGCGTTTACGTCAACGACATCCAAGACGTCAACCTTGAGACCGACACCTACACCGTCGATTTCTACATCTGGATGCGCTGGAACAACCCGAAGGTTGATCCCTCGGCGAAGATCGACCTGATGAACTCGTACGACTCGTGGGGGACGGTCGCCACGCCAGCAAGCGAGAAGCCGGTTCGGCTCAAGGACGGTTCGATGTACCGGCTTATCCACTACCAGGGCAAATTCAACAACAAGTTCCCGCTGACGAAGTACCCATTCGACCTTCAGGATCTAACCGTCCAGATAGAAGACTTCAACTCGTCCTCGCAGGGCGTTGTTTTCGTGCCGGACGCCAACCCGGTCACGTTAGCCCACGGCATTTCGCTGCCCGGCTACAGAGTCGGCCAGCCGACGATGACCGTTGCCGATCAGCCGTACGCGACCACGTTCGGCGACACGGAGCTGAAATCGCCGGAGAACTACTCGCGGATCACGCTCACGATCCCCGTGACGAGGCCCGGCCTGCCCTACACAATCAAGCTGCTCCTCCCAATGCTCGTCGTGCTGCTCTGCGCGGCGCTCGTGTTTCTCGTCAGCCCGGTTCACATCGACGGTCGTTTGGCGCTAGCGATTACAGCGCTGCTAACGCTGGTTGCGCTCAAGTTCATGGTTGATGGTGAGCTGCCCAACGTCGATTATCTGACGCTGGTCGACACGATCTACATCATCGCCTTCATCGTCGTAGGGCTAGGACTCTTTCAAGTCGTCCTTTCGTCACGGCGCGTCGACCGCGGCGAACCGATCGAAGAGGTTGCCGCGCGCGATCGCCAGATGCTTGTCCGCGGCGGAGCGGTCTATCTCGTGATCTCCGCTGCGGTAGTCGCGATCTTCCTGCTGTAACGCGCCCGAGAGGATTCGAACCTCTGACCTTCGGTTCCGTAGACCGACGCTCTATCCAGCTGAGCTACGGGCGCAGCGGGGCTGAGTGTACTGCGAGCAGCTCTAGT
>Ga0194052_1000919_pt1 | contig 17862 bp, 19 predicted proteins | sample SepL226m_MetaG_FD_160117 | JGI IMG/M metagenome (GOLD analysis project Ga0194052, IMG submission 160117) | Anoxic zone freshwater microbial communities from boreal shield lake in IISD Experimental Lakes Area, Ontario, Canada - Sep2016-L227-6m | ecosystem: Environmental > Aquatic > Freshwater >...
CGACTTCGCCGCCGCCGCTAAAGCTGATCGTCGTTGTCATCCGCAGGAACCCGGATGAGACGTCGGCCTGCTGGCCGCTGAGTTCGTGGCTGTCAATCGTTAGCGGCAGATCGGCGAGTTGATCGAAGCTTCCCACGGTCAGCTACTCGCCTTCCGGGCTCTGAGCTTCGAGCCGCGCGATCAGCTCGTCTAGTTTGATCTCGTCGAGACCTTGGCTTACGGCCTCGAGCTCTGCGGCGCAGTATTCGACCAGGGTGCGGCCCTCTTTGACGAGATCGAGCGTCTCGCGCAGCCCGGCTTCGCCGGAGTCGAGCCGGCGGATGATCTCCTCCAGGCGGGCGGTAGCTAGTTCGTAGCTCTGTTCGTCTTCAGTCATCGCTGGTGGTGATCTTCGCATCAACTGCATCGTCGGCGAACTGAAGCCGCACATTCTCTGCTGCGCGAGCCTGCGATGCGGTCGTGATTACGTTGCCGTCGCCGTCATCGACCATCGCGTAGCCGCGCTCGAGCACGCCTTTTGGATCATGGCCCGACAGGGCGATCGAAAGACCCTCGAGCGTGCGCAGGCGGGCAAGCTTGTCCGGCCCCGCGCCGGCGACGGCCTTGCGCCTTAGTACTTCAGCGACCGTTGCTGAACGCTCGCGTTCAAGCACTAGACGGCGCTGGCCGGCGGCTCGCAGCTCGCGCGCGTCCTGATGAAGCTCGCGGCGCTGGCGGGCGATGTGCGTTCCCGGCACGCGCGCCAGCGCAGCCAATGCGCGGGCGCGGCCGACGACGGCGCTCTGCGCATGGCGCGAGAGCGTTTCGGTTGAGCCGCGCAGATTGGTGCGTGCGGCGTTGACGTCGAGCGCCACCGCCGCTTCGGCTGCGTGGGTAGGTGTTGAGCAGCTTTCGGCCGCCACGTCGTCAATCAGCGTTTGGTCGGTGTGATGGCCGACGCTGGCGATCACCGGCACGCGCAGCAGCGCGACGGTGCGGCATAGCGTCTCATCGCAAAAGGCGAAGAGATCGGCAAGTGAGCCGCCGCCGCGGGCAACGATGATCGTCTCGACCTGCTCGATGCCAGCGAGATCGGTCAGCGCCTGCGTTATCGCGGACGCCGCCTTGCGGTCTTGCACAGGCGCAAAACCCCAGACCAGCGTTCCGGCCCAGCCGCGGCGCTGGAGCCCGGCGAGGATGTCATCGCGCGCCTTGCCTGACTCGCTCGTGATCACCCCGATTGTTCGCGGTAGCTGTGGCCGCGCAAGCAGTTTCTGTGGTTCGAACAGTCCTTCGCCCTGCAGCTGGCGCCGAAGCGCCGCCAGCTGCGCCAACAGATCGCCCTCGCCAGCGACGCGCAGGTCGCTGACGTCAAAAGAGAACGAGGGAGAAGAGGTTTTGCTGCCTGGGTAGTAGTCGGGGCCGCCCGCGACGACGATCTGAGCGCCATCGGAGAGAGCCAAGCCAATCTCACCTAGGGCATCGAACTTGTTTGTCCACATCGCGCAGGGCACGGCGCCGCGTGGATCGCGCAGCTCGAAGTAGACGCGCGCCTTGGTCTTCCTCAGGTTCCAGATCTCACCGAAGAGCTGAAGCCGCGAGCGACCGCGGAGCTCCTCGCGCAGCATCTCGGCGTAGGCGCCGACCGGGAACGGCCCTTTCAGCGCGCTCCCTTCGATTCCGGCTGGGCTTTGGGGGCTCTCGTCCATCGCCCCGAGCCGATTAGCGCAGCTTCGGGTCGATTACGCTGGCGAGCGGCTCAAGGCCTTCGCTCTGCTGGCCGCGGATCTCGCCGTCGTAGCCGAGCTCATCGAGCTGTGCGATCTGGTACTGACCTTCGAGCCGTGCTGGGTGGCCGGCGGGAAGGTCTTCGATCAAGCGGCGGATGCGATTGCGTAGCTGCAGCGAGAAGTGTGGGGTTGAGGCGTGAACAAGCTGACGGACGTCATCGACGCTGACGTCGAGAGCATTGGTCGGGTTATTAGCTGGTTTCTGTGATTCGCTCATGGGGTGGCTGCTGCGCTTGTGACCGGGGCTATCTCGAGCAGGCTATCGATCGTTGCCTGAGCGCGGTAGCTGACGGCTACTGGGTCGCCGATAATCCACGCATGATTGTAAACGCCGCGAACTGGATCTGCTGAGTAGCCGGGGCGGATGTCGCGCAGGTAGTTGGCCACGTCGGGCGGCAGGTTGCCATCGCGGCCGACGAGCAGCATCGGGCCATAGCTTCCGCTCGCTGAAAGCGGTGCCGCGGCCCCGGCCGACGATGGCTGCAGGCTGTTTGTGAAAACCAAACCGTGGCCCGGGTCAACGACCCCCCAACCAAAATCACCATCGCGGAAGCGGGCGAAGGCGATCGCGTTTGCGCTGGCTGGACGAGCGCCGACTCGCGTCACCTGGCCAAGCTTTGAGAGCTGCGCTAAGACGTTCTCGGAGATCGTCGATGGCGGGCCAAGAATGTAGATCCGCGGTTTGCCGTGCGCCTTGATAGCCGCCGCCGTTGCCGGCGGCAATTGATCGCGACCGCTGAAGAGAACACTGTCCCCAGATTTTGCCGCCCAGGCCGCGGCAGGCATCGCCATCGCTGGAGAATCCGACGAGGCAATCACGACGGCGCTGCTCCAGCGCCCGACAATCCGAGCCTCATAGGCGTCGATGTGGGCGGCCAGGGTAAATGGGTCGTTCCCTGCGATCGAAAGTGTCTTCAGCGAGGCAGGCGCGCCAGCCACGCCGAGCTTGATCACCTGCGGCCCATCTTTACCCGCCCCGGTGGGCGCGAGGGCCGTGAGTGCGGACTGCGTTGCGGCCGGTAGCTGGGTCCCGCTACTCAGCAGCATTGGTGCGTGTAGAGGGGCAGCCATCAGCACAGCTCCGCTGATCGTCGCCTGCCAGTTCGCCGAGTCGGCGATCACGACCGAGAGCGGCCGCTGGCTCTGTTGCGCTGCCGGGTAGACGGCGCGCGCGGCGTCGGCCGCGATCTCGGCCGGCGACGTGGCCCAAACGCGGGTTGTGTTCTTCGTGGCGGCCGTCGGGATCGCCGCGACCGTCTGGCCGGCGGTCACCTGCGCTCCATTGCCGGTTGAATTTGTGTCACCCGCCCGGCCGCACGACGCAAGCGCGATCGCAGCAAGCGCACATGCCCCAGTGATCGTTATGACCCGTAGCGACGTTGGCAACATCGCAGCGAGCCTAGCGGCACAGGCAGGCGGCGTGACGAAGGGCCGAAAATGCCGCTTCGTGCGGCGATTTCCCTTCGCTTGGCTGGGGCTGACTTTTGTCCATCGGGCGATCACGGTAGGTTTTTGACAAGCCGAATTCCGTGATTTGCGGAATCGGGGGACCCAATCAGTTGGGGCGAGTTGCGCGGTTATCGCGCGAGGCGCAGGTTCGTTCCGCGCCAGCCCGTCAGCTAACCCCGTAGGCCGACGAACGAATAATGAATTTCCGGATCACACCAACGATCACAACCGCATTGGCCTTGGTCATCTGCTGCCTTGGTGCTTCGACCGCGGCTGCAGCGACAGGGAGCACGCCGACCGCGCCCGGGACCACGCCGACGCCCGCGCCCGGAGGCCAGGAGTACGGTCAGCCAAATCCGGCCGACATGCCAGTTGTGCCTGGCCGAATCGCAAAGCGGCTTGCCAATGGTCGCGCGGCCGCTCCGGCCAACGCTCCCGATGCAGTCCAGAAGGCGATCTGGGCAACCAACGCGATTATCGGTCGGCCATACGTCTACGGCGGCGGGCACCAGAGCTTCATCTCGCACGGCTACGACTGTTCAGGGACTGTCTCGTACGCGCTGCACGGTGGCTCGCTGCTGAAGAGCCCACTTGATTCAGGGCTCTTCATGCACTGGGGTCTTAGCGGGGCTGGGCTGTGGATAACTATTCACACCAACCCCGGCCATGCATATGTAGACATCGCGGGGCTTCGGCTCGACACCAGCGCGGCAGAAGATCCGCACGGCGGCTCGGGCCCTCGCTGGCGCCCGCTACGTAAGTCAAACTCCGGCTACGTAACCCGGCACCCGCTCGGCTACTAGGCGCCGAGACTCAGTCGCTCAGTCGGGAATCAAGCCTTCGCCGGTGAACTCGGCGCCGGCCTCTTCAAAGCTGAGGTCGTCTGGCGGGATGATCACGTCGGAGGCTGAAAGGTCGTCGCCGGCGAGCACTGTTCCCTCGCTGCGAACAAGTGCCAGCAGGGCGTCGAAGTTCTCTTGGAACCCGTCTCGGTCCCCGGCCTCAACGGCAGCCACGGCGGCGTTGTCGAGTTCGTTTACGCGAGCGATTGCGTCGTCTTCGAGCATATATTGATTGTCTGATGCGATCCGAATAATCATTTAGCTGGCTCCCCGCCGGCGTCAAGTTCGGCTGGAGCGGCGCCGGTGCCGAGTTCAGCCTTCATCCGTGCCATCTCATCATCAACGGCGCTGGTGCTCGAAAGCGCGGCGAGCTGACGGTCAATGTCGTCGGTTCCATCGCCGAGCGTGGTCAGGTCGTCAAAGGTTCCTGCCGCTTCTAGCTCCTCGACCGCTGCGGCGCGCGCCTTCATGTCTTCGGTCTTATCGACGGCTCGCTGCATAGCTAGGCCTACGTCCGCCATCTCCTCGCCGACACCAGTTGCAGCTTCGGAGATCCGAACCTGAGCTTCCGCGGCCGAGTACTGGGCTTTGATCGTCTCCTTCTTAGTGCGGAAAGATTCGATCTTGGCGCGCAACTTGGCTTCGGAATCGGTCAGCTTCTGCTGTTGCGCTTCGAGCTCGGCGATCTGGCTGTCGAATGACTGAAGCTCGGTCTGGGCGACGTTCTTGCGCTCAAGCGCCTCACGCGCGAGTTCCTCGTTGCCTTGGGCGAGCGCCTGGCGCGCCTGCGTGTCGAGCTTCACGACCGACTGCTCGAGCTTCTCCGATTGCATCTGGAGCCGCTTCTTGGCTGTCACAACGTCGGCGATTCCCTGCTTAACCTTCTGCAACGACTCAAGCTGCTTCTGGTAGCTGTAATCAAGCGTCTCTGCCGGGTCTTCAGCCCGGTCGAGAACCTTAGAAACCTTCGCTTTTATAACCGTTGACATGCGTCCACTAAGACCAGCCATTGTGCTCCTTAGGTTCGACTCGACAGCTTCGCTTAGGAGCCTAGCGGCAGAAGCACGGGCCGTGTTGGTGGCCGATTGCGCGACCGCCCTCTAGCCTGTCGGCAATGCAGCCGGAAATAGATCTCCTCGGGCTGCCGGTCAAAACCTTCGGGCTGATGTTCGCGCTCGCCTTTCTTGCCGGCGGAGCGATTCTCTACCGACGCTTGCTCGAGCGCGGGCTACCAGGCGATTGGTCCTACGAGGCGATCTTCGCGGCGCTTGCCGGTGGACTGGTCGGCGCGAGGCTGGTTTGGATCGTCGAAAACCTTGACCGGGTCAACGGCAACCTGCTCGGCAGCATTTTCGCCGGCTCCGGGCTGGTCTGGTACGGAGGAGCCGCTGGAGGGGCGCTGTTCGTAATCATCTGGGCGCGCTGGCGCGGCTGCCTCAACCTTTCGACCTTCGACCTTGCGCCGGTTCCACTCGCCGTCGGTTACGCGATTGGCCGGATCGGCTGCCAGCTGGCTGGCGACGGCGACTACGGCAGGGCGTGGGACGGACCGTGGGCGATGGGTTACCCGCATGGCACCGTGCCGACTGCGCCCGGCGTGACAGTCCACCCAACCCCGATCTACGAAACGCTCGTGATGGGGCTTATCGCTTGGCTGCTTTGGAATCTCCGTGACCGAGTTCGCCCCGGTGTGCTGTTTGCTTTGTGGCTGCTGCTGGCAGGCTTGGAGCGGTTCCTTGTCGAGTTTCTTCGGCGAAATGACATCGTCGGGCTGGGCTTGACTCTGCCGCAGCTACAGAGCGTGGCGATGATTATCGGTGCCGTGATCTGGCTGGGTGTCGTCTATAAGCGCTATGGATCGGTCCTCCTACCTTCGCCGAGTGGCATGATGCGCGCCGATGGCTGAAGCTGAACTGACAACGCACGTCTACCCGATTGGGAGCAGGATCAACGAGCAAGGCCGCCTCGAAGTTGGCGGCTGCGACGTCGTCGAGCTGGCCAAGGAGTTCGGCACCCCGGCCTATCTTGTCGCTGAAGATGATCTGCGCGCGCGGGCGCGGGGCCTACAGAGCGCATTTGCCGCCGAGAGTGACGACTTTGAGCTCATCTTCGCGTCCAAGGCCTTCCCGTGCGCCGCAGTCTGCGGGCTCTTCGCGGACGAGGGGTTTAGCTGCGACGTAGCCTCCGCTGGCGAACTTGCGGTTGCGCTCGCGGGAGGTGTGCCTGCGGCGCAGATTCAGATGCATGGCAATGCAAAGAGCGCGCTCGATCTCGAGCAGGCGGTTGAACACGGGATCGGGGCTGTCGTCGTTGACAACCTGCGCGACCTCGATCGCCTCGAGCAGCTCGTTGGAGGCAATCAAACGCAGCGCATCTACCTGCGGATTGCTCCGGGAGTGAGCCCCGACACTCATCCAGCGATCTCAACCGGCGGGCCGAACACAAAGTTTGGTTTCGACCTCGAGCACGCTGCTGCGGCGATCGCTCGCGCACAGGCGATCGAATCGCTCGAGCTCGCGGGGCTTCACTTCCACATCGGCTCGCAGATCTTCGACCTCGCGCCATTTGAAGGCGCGCTCCAGAGCCTCGCCAACCTTGGTGACTTCAATGCTTACAACCTTGGCGGAGGCTTGGCCGCGGCGTACACCGCTCACGACCAGCCGCCGAGTTACGCCGAGTATGCGGCTGCTAAGGCAGGTGCGCTGGCCAGCGTCTTCGGGTCCGGCCACCGGCTGCTAGACGAACCTGGCCGCGCGCTGGTAGCGAATGGTTGTGTGACGCTTTACGAAGTCGAGTCGGTCAAGCGCAACGTTGATACCTACGTTGCGGTTAACGGAGGGATGTCTGACAACTTGCGCCCGATGCTCTACGGCGCCCGCTACGAGGCTGAAATTGCTGATCGCTTCGGCGGCGGCACTGCCTGCCATCTTGTAGGAAAACACTGCGAATCTGGCGACATTCTGATTCGCGACGCCGACCTCAATCAGCCGGTTGCAGGAGATCTGGTCGTGGTTCCGGCGACGGGGGCGTACGGTCATGCGATGGCCAACAACTACAACGGCGCTTTGAGGCCTCCAGTGATCTTCGCGAGCAACGGCGACGCGCGCCTCGTCGTGCGCCGTGAGAGCAACGATGATCTGTTGGTGCGTGATGTCTGAGCAGCTACTGAAGATCGGCCTGCTGGGCAGGGGTACGGTCGGCGCGGCGTTCGCTGATCTAGTTGAAGAGCGCGCCGACGCAGTTGCGCGCTTGACTGGCCGGCGCCCGGTCATCAGCGGCGTTCTAACGCGTAGCGAAGGCGACGCTGAAGCGATCATCGCCGAGGCCGACCTGATCGTGGAAGTGATGGGAGGGACCGACCCAACGCGCGAGTACGTGATCGCTGCCCTCAGCGCGGGACTGCCGGTCGTCAGCGCCAACAAGCAGCTTCTCAGTCGCCATGGTCCGGAGCTGTGGGCCGCTGCGAAGGCCGGGGGTGGGCAGATCCGCTTTGAGGCCGCCGTCGCCGCCGTCGTCCCAGTGATCCGAGTCCTTTCAGAGTCACTCAGCGGCGCGCAGATCGATCGCGTCCACGGGATCGTCAACGGCACGACGAACTTCATCCTCTCCGAGATGGCGTCAACCGGCGCTAGCTATCAGTCAGCACTGGCACAGGCTCAGGAGCTCGGCTTTGCCGAGGCCGACCCGACCGAGGACGTAAGCGGCGCCGACGCGGCCGCCAAGATGGCACTGCTAGCGCAGCTGGCCTTCGGTGGCTGGGTTTCGCTGAGCGACGTTGTCTTCGAGGGAATTGAGCAACTCACGACCGAGGACATCGCCTACGCGAAGGAGTTCGGTTTGGCATTGAAGTTGCTTGGTACCGCGGAGCGCGTTGGCGACGCGATTTCGGTCCGCGTCCATCCGGCATTTCTCTACGCCGCCCATCCACTCGCAAGTATCAACGGCTCCTTCAACGCCGTCACAATCGAATCACCAGCGATCACGGAGATCACGCTCTCCGGCCCAGGCGCCGGCGGCCCGCAGACGGCTAGCGCGGTGCTCGGTGACGTGATCAGCGTGATCAGCGGGGTCCCCGCGATCGAGCCGCCACAGGTCGATGCCAAGCTCAGCGATGAAGTGCATTCGGCTTTTTACCTGCACCTCGAGGTCGCCGATAAGCCTGGCGTGCTGGCGCAAGTCGCACAGCTACTCGGTGAGCACGGCGTATCGGTCAAGACGGTTGCGCAGTCTGGCTTAGGCGACAACGCTCGCCTAGTGATGGTGACTCACTCGATTCGTGAATCCGACTTTTACAGCGCCTGCGAGCGGATCGCTGAGCTTGAATTCATTCGTACTGCGCCGCGCGCGATCCGTGTAATCGACGAGCAGTTCATCGGCTGATGGCCGGCCTGATTGAGCGCTACAGCGACCGGCTGCCTTTTGGCCCCGATGACCCGATCATCAGCCTCGAAGAAGGGTCAACGCCGCTGATCTATGCCTGCGAGCTAAGCGAGCGTTTGGGTGCGCAGGTTTGGCTGAAGGTCGAGGGGGCGAACCCGACGGGCTCGTTCAAAGACCGCGGAATGACCTGTGCCGTCTCCGGCGCCGTTCGCGACGGATCAACCGCCGTTGTCTGCGCATCGACCGGCAACACTGCCGCCAGTGCGGCCGCCTACGCAGCTCGTGCGCGTCTGACCTGCGCCGTGATCGTGCCCGACGGCAAGATCGCCCGCGGCAAGCTCGCGCAGGCTGTTATTCATGGAGCCCGCGTGATTGGGCTGCGCGGCAACTTCGACGAGGCTCTACGCCTAGTCCGAGAGCTATCAGCAAACCATCCGATTGCGCTCGTAAACAGCGTCAACCCGCTGCGGATTGAAGGCCAGAAGACGGCTGCGTTCGAGCTGATCGAGGAGCTCGGCCCAGACCGGCCGCTCGACGCGCTCTCAATCCCGGTCGGCAACGCCGGCAACATCACCGCCTACTGGAAGGGCTTCACCGAATCGGCCGATCAGCTCGAACGGCTGCCCCGAATGCTCGGTTTCCAAGCCGCCGGCGCCGCTCCGCTCGTGCTCGGCCACCCGGTCGAGCACCCTGAAACGCTCGCCAGCGCAATCCGTATCGGCGACCCCGCTCGCGGCGACGAAGCGCTGAGCGCCGTAGCCGAGTCCGGCGGTGCAATCAACTCAGTCACCGACGAACAGATCCTCGAGGCTTACCGCTTTCTTGCCAGCCACGACGGCGTCTTCTGCGAGCCGTCGAGCGCGGCGTCGGTCGCGGGACTGATCGTTCACGGCGTTCCCGAGGGCGTCGAACGGATCGTCTGCGTGCTAACTGGCCATGGCCTAAAGGATCCCGAGACGGCGATCGAAGTCGGCGACGGAATCATCGCCTGCGAACCGGAGCTAGCGGCGGTTGAGGCCGCCGTCTGGGGCTAAAGATGGAGCGGCGCCGCCTAGTAACAGTTCCTGCATCGTCAGCCAATCTCGGGCCTGGTTTCGATGCGTTCGCCGTCGCGCTCTCGCTTTCGATGGAGCTTGAGGTGACGGAGACCGGCAGCTTCGCGGTCGAAACCGACCTCGACATCGCGCGCGATCGGCGCAATCTCGTTGTTCGCGGCTTCGAGCGGCTCCACCCGCCGGACGACTTCAGTTTCACGATCCGCTCAGAGATCCCGCTTAGCGGTGGCCTCGGGACGAGCGCCGCCGCCTACCTCGCAGGGCTGATGGCCGCCGACCACCTTTTTGAGCTTGATGCCGACCTGCTCGCACTTGGAACCGAGCTCGATGGCCACCCCGACAATGTCGCCGCCGCGCTGCACGGCGGTTTCGTGGTGACGACCGGTGGGGACGTCACTCGCTTCGACCCACCGGACGGGCTAGAGGCCGTCCTCGTAGTACCGAACGAGGCGGTTGCGACCCGCGAGGCGCGGGCCGCGCTCCCAGAGCAGGTGCCGATCGCCGATGCTGTATTCAACGTTGCCCACGGCGCACTGCTGATGCTCGGGCTCGCGCAAGGTGACTTCGACCTAATCGCACGCGGCCTCGATGATCGGCTCCACCAGAGCTACCGCGGGCCGCTTTACCCGCGCTCGCAGGAACTGATTTCGCGCGCAAAGGAATTTGGTGCACTCGGAGCAACTCTCTCCGGCGCCGGCCCGACCGTGCTGGCATGGACAACGTTCGATACCACCGGTGGCGTAGTTGAAGCGCTTAGCGCCGAGGCGAGCGAATGGGCGCAGGTAAAGCGAGTCCGCTTCGAGCCTGGCGCCGCTGACGTTAAAGAGCTCTAAGCGCCGGATTCGGTAGCCATCAGCGCCGTGACCTGCGCGCTCTGGTCGTAGAGCCCGAGCCTTTTCATAAGCTCGGCGGCGACGAGAAGGTAATCCGACCCGAGGTCGGGGCGGTGCTCGAAGATCGGGGTTGCCCGCTCAGCCGACTCGGCGTAGGCAATCGACTGGCGCACTGTTTGGTCGAGCAGCCGGTCACCGACGTGCTCGCGTAGCGCCTCAAACGCTTCGCGCGAGTGAACGGTGCGCATGTCGGCAATGTTGAAGAGCACGCCAAGCCACTGAAGCTCTGGATTGAGGCTGTCGCGCGCCAGCTCGATCACTTCGAGCGCCTGTTCAACGCCTTGAAGTGCGAAGTACTGGGCTTCGCTGCTCAGCAGAGCCTGGTCGGCTGCAACTAGCGCGTTGACGGTCAGTAGGCCGAGGGCTGGTGGGCAGTCGATGAAGATCACGTCGTAACGCTCGTCAACTTCGGCGAGCGCTCCGCGCAGAGTTAGTTCGCGGCCCATTTTGCCGGCGAGTGTGATCTCAGCTTCGGCAAGGCTGAGGTTCGCTGGAATTACGTCGTCGACGATCGCTTCGCTGGCAGTGGCTCGTCCTGAAAGCACATCGCCGATCGTCGGGTCTGCTTCCGGATCGATGTCGAAGTAGTCAGAGAGATTGCCCTGCGGGTCAAGGTCGACCGCCAGTACTCGCAATCCTGTCTGGCGAAAGGCATCGACGAGATGGCGGACAGTCGTTGTCTTGCCCGTCCCGCCTTTCTGGCTCAGTACCGAGATCGTGATCGCCATTTGCGGCGAGTCTAGACGGGGAGTGAGTCCTGCGGCGGCGATCCCTCCACCGCAGCATCGCTTGTAACGCTTGCAAAGCTCATGCGATAGCGACCGACAAGGAAGCTGTCGCCGTCTATGAGTGTGTAGCGCTCAACGCGCTCGCCTCCGATGAAAATCCCGTTGAGGCTGTTGTCGTCAACTAGCTTCAGCTCGTCACCTTCGCGAATGATCAGTGCGTGGCGGCGGGAGACTGTTGGGTCGTCGAAGCGGACGTCGGCGGCGGTGCTGCGGCCGATCCGCGTCCAGTCGCCGACCAGCGCAACGACCCGCACCGTTTCGGCGTCATGAAAGATCAGATACTGGCCCGGTTCGCTGAGGGCGCTGCGAGCTGCCTCGACCATCTCAAGCTGGGCGAGGTCTGCATGCTCCTTCGCGGAAGGGGCGGTGGCGTGGGCTGCGGTGGTGCGGTCGAGCCGGTCATCTTCGCTCATTGCAACCGTCCAATCTTTTGTTTCATACAGCTTCAACGTAATTCTACGCCGCTTGTCCAGTCGGCCCGAATTGCGGCAGGAAAACTGAGTGAAACAGCGAACTTATTTCAATGCTGAACTGGCATCAGTTGTTGGGGGAGTCTGAGTTGGAGCTGCGACTTCTTCGCAAAGGGCATGAGACGCGCGCGGCGGCCGACGTGCACTGTGCGGACTGTCACCGCGTGCCGTTGACCGGCGAACGGGTGTCACGGTTTGGCCAAGAGATCGTCTGCACTCTCTGTAGCGCCCGCCGTGCCGGGGCGCCAAGTGAGACCGCCGCGGTGCATCACGTCGAGCATGGCGTGAGCGTTCGCAGGCTGCCGCTCCCTCGCGCCGCCTAGCCCGAACCGCGCCGCTTTCCAAGTCGCTCCCTCGGTAGACTGCGGCTCGCAATGCAGCCCTGCACTATTTCGCGAAAGATTGACCGGCCGATCGGCTCCGTCTTCGAGTATCTCTCGGACGTTGCCAACTACTCGGAGTTCACCGAGCACTTCCTCGCGGATTGGCGGATGACGCGGGAAGAGACTTTCGGCATGGGTGCCGGGGGGCGTTTCCGCGAGGACCTCCCGTTCGCTCGCTTCGGTTGGGGTGACATGGCAATCGTTGAGTACGACGCGCCGGCGCTGATCGTGCTGGCGGGGCGTAGCGGCAAGTACAACCGCAACCGCACGCTTACCGTCTTCCAGCTAAGTGAAGACGCGAACGGTGGAACAGATCTTGACCTAACGATCGAGACGAATCCCGTTCTGCCAAGCGACAAGTTTCTCGAAGCACTCGCTCAGAACCGGGCTCGCAAGCGCGGTTGGAAAAAATCGCTCAAGCGACTTGCGGCGATTCTTGAGCATGACCGCAAGCGTGGCCCACGCGCGACGATCGCCGGTGGGGCACGGAAGCCCGCTACGGGCCTTCGCGCATAGGCCGTTCGCCGGATCAATCCAATACAGTTCAGCATCGAAATGATTAGCCGCCTCCTCGCCCTCGCCCTTCTACCTGTTGCAGCCGCAGCTGTTGTTGGCTGCGGCTCGAAGCAGGCCACGGTCTCGGTCGGCGAATCGGAGGCGATCTACGTCACGCTCGGAGGCCTCCAGTACCAGGTTCAGATGTCGCGGCAGCTCAACCCCGCCGATGCCGGTGACAGCGACCTGCTGGCAGGCATCGCGCCGGCCGATAGGGCGCTCGGAACTCAGGATCTTTGGTTCGGCGTCTGGGTTCGGGCCTTCAACAGCAGTGATTCAGTGCACATGACGGCGAACGATTTCAAGATCGTTGACACGCACGGCGAAGAGTTCATGCCGGTTCCCGTTGATGCCTCAAACAAGCTCGTCTTCCGTGAGGCTCCTGTGCTCGCCAACGGGGGCCAATATCCATACCCCAACAGCGTTGCGGCGAACCTACCGACGACCGGCGCGATTCTGATCTTCAAGTTGCCGCATTCGGCTCTCGATTACCGCCCGCTGGAGCTTGAGCTACGGAGCACCACGCTGCCCGGCAAGAAGGCGTCCGTCACGCTCGACGTTTAGTGCTGAGCGAGCATCGCGACTAGAACTTCGCGCGCAGCTGGTGCTGCGGTCTCGCCACCGGCCCCAGCGCCCACGAACATCACTCCAACGGCGTTGTCGGCTATCCGCGGGTTGTTGGCTGGTGCGAAGGCGACGAACCAAGCGTCGGTATCGCTCGGGCTGACGCTCGGCGAGCGCAGTTCGGCGGTGCCGGTTTTGCCGGCGACGGTTACGCCTGGTATCGCTGCCGCTGTACCTGTGCCGCCGCTGACCACTCCGACCATGAACTTTTCCAAAGTGGCTGCTGTTGAGCGCTTGATCGCTTGGCTACCGGTTGTGGCCTTGGCTTGATCGGCGACGGCCTGGTTGAGCGTCGGCGTCAGCAGCCGTCCTCGCCGCGCAACCGTCGCCGCCACCAAGGCCATCTGTAGCGCGCTCGCCTGGACCTGACCCTGCCCGATCGCCGACGACCCGGTGTTGAGGTCATCGCCGAGCTGCAGCGGAATTGTGCTCTGGGCCGCGCCCGGGATCGGTGACACATGGTTGAAACCAAACCGCTGCGCAGCAGCGACAAGCTTCGCTGAGCCAAGCTTGGCACCGAGCGGCGCGAAGACTGAGTTACAGGAGACGGCGAAGGCTTGGCCGAGCGTTCCACCGCAGACCTCACCGCCGGCGTTAGAGAGGCGGAAGCCAGAGAGTTCGGTCGCTGATTGGTACGGGTAAGTTGACTTGGCGGTCGCGATGCCGGCGTCCAAGGCCCCCGCGGTCGTGATTAATTTGAAGGTTGACCCAGGCGGTTGAAGCAGCGAGAAGGCCTGTCCAGCGAATGCCTCGATAGCGCCACTGCGCGGGTTGAGCGCGACGACGCCACCTTGGCGACCTGACATCGCGCTGATCGCAGCCTGCTCAACGCTCGGGACGATCGTGGTCCGAATCTTCTGGCCGGCCGCGCCAGCGGAGCGCGCGATCACCTTGGTCCCAGCGCTCAGGGTGCCGCTTGGCATCCCGGCGAGTTCGGGCTGGAAGATCAACTCCAGGCCTGAGATCCCGACCTGAGCGTCGGGCGGGATTCCGAGCGCGTTGATCTCGAGCGCTCGATCGGGTGGAATCGGACCGAGTTGCCCGACGACCTCGGTCGAAATCGACGGCGCTGAAGACGTTCGTCCTACTCCTTCGGCAAGAACCTCCCCGTTCTTCGTCAAAAGCGTTCCGCGCTCGGGCATCACGGTGTTGCGGCTGAGCTGCTGACCCAGCTGGAGGTCGGGGAAGGTGTTCGACGGGACCCAAGCGATCGCCGTCGTGTCGCCGTCCTCTGCGGTTTGGAGAATGACGTTGCCGCGAACGGTGCCAAATATCCGTGTTCGAACCGTTGTAGGTACCTGCCATCGCCCATCGCCGATCTCTTGCGGCTCGCCTGTGCTGACCGAGCGTTCGGTTGCCGTCGCGGTGGCAAGCGTGGTGCGGTTCGATTGCGCGAAGTCGAGCAGCGTCATTCGGTGCCTTGTTGACGTCGTCAGCTGCGAATACATCGTCGCCCAGTCTGCCTTTGCCCAGGCCTGCGCGTAACTGCGAACGGCGCTCTCGCCAGCCGATCCTGAGGTGGCTCCGACGACCGCACCGACGATGAATGCGAGGCCCGCAAGGATCGCTACGGGAATGCCACGCCGGCGCAACATGTCGTTGCGCTTCTCCTTATCCGAGCGCTTTGACTTCGGGCGCGAGCTCCCGGAACGTCGACGAGCTTCTGGCTGATTTTCTCTTTCGCTCATTAGTCGGCCGTAGCAGGCATTTTAAGGTAACCCGCGAGGTGGTCAGATTAGGTTCGGTCGGGCAGGCCGCTACGCTGCGGCGCGATGGGTAAGACATTGATCATCGCCGAGAAGCCTTCCGTGGGGGAGGACCTCGCTCGCGTTCTGCCCGGCCCGTTCAAGAAGAAGGCTGGAACCGGTGAGAAGCGATCACGTGCCCTCGAAGGCCCTGATCACATCATCACTTGGGCCGTCGGTCACCTTGTCTCGCTCGCCGATCCAGACCAGTACGACGAGAAGTTCAAGAAGTGGCGGATGGCCGACCTGCCGATAGTTCCGACCAAGTTCAAGCTAGAGGTTCGTGACGAGCGTTCGCAAAAGCAGATGAAGGTTGTGCGCGAATATCTGCGCAGCGATGAGGTCGACCAAGTTGTCAACGCTTGCGACGCCGGGCGCGAGGGCGAGCTGATCTTCGCCTACCTGTACGAGAAGGCCGGTGCGAAGAAGCCGGTCGAGCGCCTCTGGCTCTCGTCAATGACCGAATCGGCGATGCGTGAAGCGCTAGAGAATCTGCGCCCAGCGAGCGAGTTTGCTCTGCTCGAAGAGGCTGCACGGTCGCGATCCGAAGCGGACTGGATCGTTGGCATGAACGCAACCCGCGCGGCGACGATCCGGCTTCGCTCGTCTTTCGATGGCGCGGTCTCGCTCGGGCGTGTCCAAACGCCGACGCTTGCAATTCTTACGCGCCGTGAAGAAGAGATCCGCGCCTTCATCCCCGAGGCTTACTGGCTAGTCGACGCGAAATTTGCGACCGACGACGGCCGCAAGTATGAGGGCCGCTACCACGCTGGCGCGAAGCCGCGGATCGAGAAGCAGGCCTCGGCCGAGGAGATAGTCGCCGCCGTCAAGGGTCAGCGCGGAAAGATCACAAAGCTCGACAAGACGAAGAAGACCGAAAAGCCAGCGATGCTTTACGACCTCACTTCGCTCCAGCGCGACGCCAATACCCGCTTCGGCTTCTCAGCCAAGCGCACGCTCGGCGCGGCGCAGCGCTGCTATGAGGAACACAAGGCGCTGACTTATCCGCGGACAAACTCGCGCTACCTCACGACCGACATGGTCGACGAGATCAAGCCGACTGCCGCTCAGGTCGGTCGCGACTCGGAGTACACCGCTGCCGCTGAATACGTAACAGGGCTTGATCTCTTGCCGCTGGCGCGCGTTGTCGACGATGAGAAGGTCGGCGACCACCACGCGATCATCCCGACCAACGCCGAGCACAAGCTCGACAAGATGAGCTCCGATGATCGACGTATCTACGACCTTGTGGTTCGTCGCTTCCTCGCGATCTTCCACCCGGACGCTGAGTTCGAGAACACGCGCGTCGAAACGACTGTTTCCGAGCATGTCTTCCGGACGCGCGGCAAGGTGCTGATCGTTCCGGGTTGGCGCGGCGTTTACGGTGAGCTGGCCGACGGCGCGAAGAGCGCCGCTGAAGAAGATGAAGGGCGCGATCAGACACTGCCCAAGCTCGAGATCGACGAGGAGGTCGACACGACCGAGGTTGAGTCGCTCGAGAAGGAAACGAAACCGCCGCGGCGCTACTCCGACGCTTCGCTGCTCGGTGCGATGGAAACAGCCGGAAAGCTGGTCGACGACGACGAACTTCGCGAAGCGATGAAAGACTCGGGCATCGGCACGCCGGCAACCCGCGCCGCGATCATCGAGCGGCTAATCGACGTCGGGTACATCGAACGCGAAGGCCGCGCGCTAATGCCGACCGAGAAGGGGATGAACGTAATCCGCCTGCTCGACGGCCATCAGCTGACCGAACCTGCGCTAACCGGCGAGTGGGAGCATCGTCTCGAGCAGATCCAAGAGGGAACCGAGACGCGCAAGAAGTTCATGGCCGACATCAAAGAGTTCGCCGTGGGCACAATCAGCGAGCTCGACACGAAACTCAAGGACGTCAAGATTCCGCGCGCCAATCTAGGGCCGTGCCCGGTCTGCGGCGCCGACATCATCGAGAACCGCAAGGGCTACTCATGCTGGGCACGTGAGGATCCAGGCTGCGGCTTCGTGATTTGGAAGGGCAAGGTCGGCAAGCAGCTTCCAGCGGCGATCGCTCGCGAACTAATCACGACCGGCCGCACCGAGAAGCAGGTCGCCGGCTTCAAGGGCCGCAGCGGCCGCTCATTCCGCGCGAAACTCGCTCTGCAACAGTCAGAAGAAGGCAAGTGGCGCGTTGAGTTCGACGAGGCCTGGGCGAAGGAAGGCGCGAAGGCGCCGGCCGCCGAGGACGCCACGGCCGACGCGGACGCGATCGCCGAGGCCGAGGCCGCAAAGGCCGCCAAGGCCGGTGGCGACGACTCAGCCGACGAGGCCGCTTGAGCCTGCGCCCTAGGCGCGTCAGTTTCTACCGGTCGGCGGCGACCATCTTCGAATGCCGCTGAAACTCGTTACAGGGCCCGCGAACGCTGAGAAGGCCGCCGTGGTGCTCGACGCGCTTCGAGGCTCTGTTGCCGCGGGGCACTCACCGATTCTCGTCGTGCCGACGGCCGCGGACGTCGACGCGTACCGTCGCGAGCTCGCCGAGGGTTTTGGTCTTGGATTACAGATTGAGCGCTTCCAAGGTTTAGAGCGCCGGATGGCTGAGCGCTCAGGCGTCACGGAACGGCCTGCAGGAGCGTTGCTCACTGCGCTCGCCGCTCGTTCCGCGTCGCTCGCGCTTGTCGAAGCGGGGCGATTAGGTCCGCTGGGACGCTCGGCTGTAACGCGAGGATTCGCCGACGCTCTCCGCGAACTTGCGGCGGAGCTAGGAGAGAGGGGCATCGGTCCTAGGGAGTTCGCAGCAGCGGCATCGCGTTGGGCCGCAGCGCTGCCCGCCCGCCGCGGTTACGCCGACGACCTAGCCGCTCTCTACGGCGCCTATAGCGAAAGAATTGAGCGTGTTGGGGCGCTCGATCCTTCAGCCTATTCACGTGCTG
>Ga0194052_1000920_pt1 | contig 17861 bp, 17 predicted proteins | sample SepL226m_MetaG_FD_160117 | JGI IMG/M metagenome (GOLD analysis project Ga0194052, IMG submission 160117) | Anoxic zone freshwater microbial communities from boreal shield lake in IISD Experimental Lakes Area, Ontario, Canada - Sep2016-L227-6m | ecosystem: Environmental > Aquatic > Freshwater >...
GTTCCGCAAAAACATGAAGATTCGAAAAGCCCGGCGCCCGCAGTTTCAGACGGTATGGCCGCGCAGTTCCATCACTAACCAGATAGACACCGATTTTTCCGCGCGCTCCCTCAACCGCAAAATACACTTCACCTTTAGGCGGCATAACGCGATCCGGAACATCGGGATTGATAAACGGACCGTCAGGAATTTGATTCAGAGCCTGTTCGATGATGCGCACGCTCTGTTCCAGCTCCGCCATTCGGACATCGTATCTGTCCATGGCATCCCCATTTTTTCCGACAGGAATGTCAAAGTCGAACTGGTCATAAACCGAGTAGGGTTCTACGCGACGGACATCATAAGCAACTCCTGATCCGCGAAGCACCGGCCCAGTCGCGCCGTAACGCCTGGCCATTTCAACCGGCAGCGCACCAATATCCTCGCATCTTCCCCGCAATATCATATTTCCGGTGACCAGGTCATGGTACATGGGAATCCGGGTTTTGAATCGCTCAATGAAGTTTCGGGTTTGAGTAAGAAACGTCTCGGTCAGATCCGCCGAGACCCCGCCGAACCGGTAATAGCAATAGGTCAGCCGGGAACCAGTCGGAATCTGAAGGATATCCATGAGGATTTCCCGATCGTCGAAGGCGTACAGAATCGGAGTAAACCCGCCGAGATCAAGAACATAAGCGCCCCACCACAGCAAATGAGAACATATCCGGTTCAGCTCGCAAGTAATCACCCTAATGTATTCAGCGCGACTCGGAACCGCAAGTCCCATAAGCTTTTCAACCGCACCCACATAAGCCCAGTTCCAGGCTAACGCATGAAGGTAATCAACTCGGCCCATATTAGGCAGGTACTGAACATACGTCTTTACCTCGCCCATTTTCTCATGCATCCGGTGAATGTATCCCAAGACAGGTTCAGCCCTGCGAACATATTCACCGTCCAGTTCCACAATTACCCGAAGCACGCCGTGAGTAGAAGGATGCTGAGGCCCCAAGTTCAGAATCAGGGTATCGCCTTCTCCCTTTCCAAGTTCTGAAAACCGGGACGAGTAGTAATCGCCATCAAGACTAAAAGAGGGTTTATCCAGCATTCGCCTGACCTTCTTCTTCGAAAACGCCGTATTGTTCAAAATAACGCTTTCCTAGTTTAATCGCCAGATTCCGTCTGGAACACTCCGGACACACCGTTGCATTCGGCGGCGGAATCAAATGCTCTCCCATGCGCTCCATGACCTGTTTCAGATCAATCACCGGGCCGAAATACTTTCCGCAGGATGTACACTGTGGCAACTTGACGCGAGATGCGATTTTTCCATGAAGGATAATTCGGCGTTCTCCGTCCACATCTTCCATCTTGATTTTTTGAACCGGACATATCTGAACGCAGGCGCCGCAACCGATGCAAAAAGTCGATGCTTTCTGAAACGCGGTATCAACATGAATGGCCACGCCTCTTCCCGCCAATGACAAAGTTCTGCCGGTAACCGCCTCACAAGCTCTGGTACAAAGGCCGCAAATCACGCAATCATCATTCAGGGGCGTGAACCGCTCCAGATCGCAGCCATAGTCAACCGACAGCCGCTGCAATTCCGGAGATGTCGGACACCTGGCCATCAGCAGTTCGATAATCAGTTTTCGGCCATGACGAACTTCCGGAGAGTCAGTCACGACCTCCGCATCCCTTCTCAGTGGAAAATTGCAGGCAGTCACATACTTTGGCCATTTGCCTTCAATAACCTGCACCGTGCATAGTCGGCACATGGCTGCTGCCTCAAGAGCAGGGCTATCGCAAAGTGTCGGGATAAAGACATCATGCTCCCTTGCCAGTTCCAGAATGGTCTGGCCCATCTCTGCGGTAACTGCTTTACCGTTTAATATAATGTTGAGGACTTTCATCGGAGTTGTCCTTTAACGCATTGCTGTGGGCAGCACAGACAGCACTGCCCCTACACATTTATTGATGATGACAAACTAAAACTCTATCACATGATTTTGACGCTTCTGAATTTGCAGTTCTTGTAGCATTCCATACATTTGATACACAGAGCCTGCTCAATGACATGTGTCTTTTTCTTCTCCCCGGTAATGGCTTTGACCGGGCATTTTATCTTGCAGAGCCCGCAACCAGTACAGGTTTCTGCATCAATATCGTAATGGAACAGGGGTTTGCAAACACCGGACGGACATTTCTTGTCCCGTATATGAGCATCGTACTCTTCACGAAAATACCGAATAGTAGATAGTACGGGGTTCGCCGCCGAAGTTCCGAGCCCACAAAGAGAGAAATTGTTTGTGAAATTGCCGATTTCAGTCAGCAGCTCAACATCGCCTTCCCTTCCCTCACCTTGGGTAATCCGGTTCAGTATTTCCCGCATCCGGATCAGTCCCTCCCGGCATGGCGTACACTGACCACAGGATTCCTCGACCAGAAAATTGACAAAATATCTGGACACTTCAATCATGCAAGTATCCTCATCCATAACGATCATTCCACCTGAGCCCATGATGGATCCAGCTTCCGCCAGTTTTCCATACCCAACGTTGATGTCTGGTATCTTGTGTGGAATGGGAATGCAGCCACCTGAAGGCCCGCCGGTCTGAACACCTTTGAGCGCCCGTTTATTTGGAATTCCGCCGCCGATGCCGAAAACGATTTCCATCAGCGATATTCCCATGGGAACTTCAACCAAGCCGATATTGTAAACATTGCCGGTCAGGGCGAATACTTTGGTTCCGGAGGATCGTTCCGTACCAAATGACCTATACCACTCGCCACCGTTGGTGATGATGTCCGGAATATTGGCGTAGGTTTCCACGTTGTTGAGGTTTGATGGACTGTCCCGGAATCCTTTTTCAACAGATCGAATATATTTTGGTCGGGGCCTGCCGACTTTTCCTTCCAGTGATGCCATCAAGGCGGATGATTCACCGCAAATAAATGCTCCCGCACCCGTTGATATGGTCACCTTGAAGTCAAAACCGGTTCCCATAATGTTTTCACCCAGAAGACCGAGCGCTTCTGCCTGATCAATGGCGGTGTGTAGGGTTTTCACAGCCAGCGGATATTCCGCCCGCACATACATGTACCCACGGTTGGACCCGACAGCATACGCGCAGATCGCCATTCCCTCCAAAACGCTGTGAGGATCTCCCTCAAGAAGCGACCGGTCCATGAAGGCTCCGGGATCTCCCTCGTCCGCGTTACATATAACATAACGGGTCCCCTCCTGCCTAGCGCATGATTCCCACTTGAGTCCGGTAGGAAAACCAGCACCACCGCGACCGCGTAGTTTGGAGTTGGCGACCTCATCAATCACCTGCTGCGGGGACATTCGGGTCAGGACACTGGCCAGCGCCGAATAACTTCCACGAACGATAGAGTCATTGATTTCTGTTGGATCAACTTTCCCGATATTCTTTAAAACCAGGCGGGTCTGCTTGGCGTAGTAGGGAATGTCGCTGGCTTTGGGAATGACTTCTTTGGAGTTTGCCGGTTTGTATTGAAGTTTTTTAATGACTTCATTGTTCAAAATCGTTTTATTGACGATCTCCTCGACATCATCTACCGTGACCTGCTGATAAAACAGGTCCTGCGGCTCAATGATCACCAAAGGACCACGGGAACAGAACCCGTGACATCCGGTGGGTTTGACCAGCGGAATGACCTTTCCGTTCCAGTCGGTTCCGGAGAGCATCTGCTTGAATTTATCCACAACCTCAGCGCTGCCGGCTGCCTGGCACCCAGTGCCACAGCAGACAATAATCAGCGGTGCATTCGGGTCAAGTCTGGACTGAAGCTCTTTCCGGAAAAGTTCCACACCGGAAGGGCTCGTGATTTTTGCAACCTCAGGGTGTGAAATTGCGGTTTGAGTTGCTTCGATCATATCATCATTCCCTTATTCCGCATTCAGACGATCCATAAAATCATTCAGCGTGGCGATATTTGCCTTGGGGTAATACTTCTCATCAATAACCACAACCGGAGCCACAGCGCAGGCACCGACGCAATTGACTGTTTCCAGAGTCAGTTTCAAATCCGAAGTTGTTTTGCCAGGAGCAATTCCCATCCGTTTGGAAATGTGTTCAACCATGCCGCCGCTTCCTCTTAAATGGCATGCAGTGCCCGTACACACGCTAAGAATATACTTTCCCTTGGGTTCAAGGCTGAACGAGGCGTAAAACGTGGCCACTTCATAAATTTTGGTAAGCGGAACCTCAATGACCTGGGACAGGTACTTCACGGCATCTTCCGGTAAAAACCGGTACAGCCGCTGAATTGCCTGCATCATCATGATCATCGCTTCCCTGTTTCCGCCGTAATCATCACGAATGATTTTATCCAGAAGGCTGTAATCAATTTCGATTTCAACACATTCAATCTCCTGGCACGCACACGCTGTCCCCGACATTCATGCCTCCTTAGGCTGGATGGTAATCAAAAAGATGTTAATCACCCTTCATTCGATGCAGAAGGGCGCAGGTTGGTCTCAAAGCAATTAATCAGAGACTGAGTCACTGCCGCTAAGCTCTTTAAAGCACAGACACCCGGTAGTGCAAACTGTTACACATGCCGGTTTAAGGCCCTGATCCACACGGTCCTTACAATAATCACACTTGACAACTTTTTGAGATTCGGGATTCCACTGCACCGCTCCCCAGGGACATGCCACCATACAGGCCTTACACCCGATGCAGCGATCAAAATCCACATAAACAATACCGTCAGATTCGCGCTTTTTCATGGCTCCGGTCGGGCAGGCGGCGACACACGCCGGATTTTCGCAGTGAAAACAGGACATGTAAACGTAGGCTTCACGGGGAATGCCACTAAGTTTTCGTTTCCCCAGCACGACAATTTCGCACAGCCTGGGGCCTTCCGAGAGTTGCTTGTTCTGCAGGCAGTAGACCTCACAGCTTAGACAACCGATACATCGTTCTTTGTCTTGGATAATGGAATAATGACTCTTCATGGGATCCTTCCGGGTATGCCTTCTGCTTAATGTTAGCAGTCCGAAATCGTGATAATGAATAAACCTGTGTTATGTTGAATTGCCATCAACCAGTTGATCAAAGGGCAACACTGCATAAAGCGACTGACGGTTGTTTTCTTTTAACAGTGGATGCACACCGAGATCATCTGGAAGAAGAAGCGGTTTCAGATTGGGATGGTTTTCGAAAATGACACCAAAAAAATCAAAGCATTCCCGCTCGTGCCAGTCTGCACCGCTGAAAATGGAAACAATAGACGGAACCGACGGAGCATCATGGGACACCAGCACCCGAACTGTCAGCCGTTCAGATCTGTCGTACCGGTCGAAATGATACACAACAAGGATCCCCTCATGGACATCAAGGCCTGAAACATCCTCAAGAAAATAGCCATTTTCAAAAAGCACGGCGGCAGCGTTCAACAGGTTTGATTTTTCAATAAACATCCCTGCATAAAACCCGGTCTTCGTATAATCGGAAGCTGCTTTTCCCAGGACTTCGAAGCCTGACAAAACTTCAGGAAGTGCACGATTCGTAAGTTGAGTTTTCATATACGGTAATGTTCTTTTGGTTCTGGCCACCAGCGCCGGCCAGTCAGTTTCTTTTGAAGCTCGAACAATCCTTCCAGCAATCCCTCAGGTCTGGGTGGACACCCCGGCACATAGACATCTACTGGAATCAGACGATCCACTCCTTCAATGATGCCATACTGTCCCTCGAAACTGAACGGGCCTCCAGATATTGCGCAATTGCCAAGCGCCATGACCCATTTGGGCGCCGGCATTTGCTCATACAGACGAACTACGGCGGGCGCCATCTTCTTAGAAACAGTCCCCGCAACTATCATCAGATCTGCCTGCCTTGGGGACGGGCGGAACACCTCTGCGCCAAATCTGGAAATATCAAATCTCGCCATGCCGGCAGCCATCATTTCAATAGCGCAACACGCCAACCCGAATGTCATGGGCCACAAGGACATAGCCCTGCACAGATCCATGATCTGCTGAACGGGTTGAATCTGAATCAGCGGCGGATCTATGCCAGTATCCGTCACCGTCTGCTTTAGAAGGAAATCCTTCTTGGCCATGTAAACACTCCTTTGCGCCAGAAATACACCACCGCAAGCCCAAGAATACCCAAAAACACGGCCAGTTCCCAAAACAGGGTCCAGCCAGGGCTGTTTGCATAAACTACTGATACCGGAAAAAGATACAGTACATCCACATCAAATGCAAGAAACAGCAACGCATAAAAATAGTAATTGATTCCAAAATTCACACGCGCTGAACCAAGAGGATTTATCCCGCATTCATAAGGAAGGGATAAGTCTTTAGCTTTGCTTTTTGGTGACAAAAACAACGATAGTACAACCGGAAGGCAACCGAATGCAAGCCCGGCAAATAAAAACAAAAGAATCGCAAAGTTCAACCAGTCAAACTGCATGATATTTCCACCCTTGTTTGGATTGGTAGAAAGTTTCTGAATAACAAACTGTGTCCGTTTACACTGATGAGGTTTGTTCTGTCAAGAACTAATGAATAATATTTTCATTTTTACGTCATTTTATGTGAATTGATTATTTAACACAAGCAGTTACGCCACACTATCATCTTATGGCCGCTACAATATAAACAAAAGGATGCTGGTTCATGTTCATTGGAATCCCATCTGCTTGTCTGTAAACGATCATATGCCGGTATCCTTCTTTTTAACCGACACGAAATGCTCCTGAAACGCCAGTCCACCACCAGATGTATCCCACTGGTCCAATCCACCGATCATCAGCGAAATATCCGAAACCCCCTTGCCGCAAGCTCTGGATTCTGCAGGAATGCTTCGACCAAACCCACGCACCATAAACACGGCTTCAGGGTGCATGTATTGGCTGACCTTGGCTCTTATTGTGGCGCACTGTTCATTGTTTGAGACCACTACGCTCTCTCCGTCAGATACGCCTATGTTATGGGCGACCGAATCATGCATCCACAGCTCGTTTTCCGGCATCTGAGAAAAAAGCCTGCGGTTGTTGATCGTATGACCCTGTGCATGAATCGCGCAGCCGCCAATGGTCAACAGGTAATGACCAGGCTTTGGAACGGGTCTGGCGGTATAGGGTTGCAGAGAAGCAATGCCAGCCTTCTCCCACTGGGAGTTGTTGATTTCAATCTTGCCGCTGGCAGTATCCAATGTGCTGAGTTTTTCGTAAACCAGCTTCTCCGTTAATTCAACCAGGCCAAGTTCCTCAAAATCCTCGATTGAAACGCCGGTTTCCTGAAGCTGGTAGCTCCAGATATCCTGAATGCTGTTAAAAGATAACGCGGCAATCCCCAAACGCTTTGAAAGTTCCGCAATAATTCTCCAGTCCGACATCGTGTCCAGCCTGGGGTTAACGCAGCAAAAGCGGACTCCAAAGCCCGGTTTGAGACCATTCTGCTGAAAAAGAATGCTCTCCTGTTCCAGATACGAGGATATAGGAAGCACAATATCAGCATGCCAGGCGGTCTGAGACCAGAACGGCGTTGCACAGACCAGAAGCTCCAGCTTGTCCAGAATCCGTGTTAATGAGGCTGGATCAGCATGTTCCGCCAGCGGATCATGGCCAAAGCTCATGTATGCCTTTACCGGATAAGGCGTTTGGGTCTCAATTGCCTGAAAAGCCTGGTGCAGCAAACCTCTATTTGCATCAAACACAGGGTATCTGGAACCCACGCCATCGGCGCGTACTCCGCCAACCTCTGGCAGCAGGTCCACCAGTTTCTTCAGGCCTTTGCGCCCGACACTTTCCGGCTTTGCAGCAAGGGCCAGCCCTCCCCTGGCGCCGATGGAGCCCAGCAGAGCATTGATGATAAATGCAGTGCGGCATACATAAAACGAATCCTTGTAGCGGGCTGTCGAAATACCCGGATGCCAGATAACGGCTGGAGCGGCCTTGGCGATTTCCTTAACCAGAGAAACAATGGCATCCGCCTGTATGCCGGTCTCTGCTTCCGCCCACTCTGGCGTATATGGTGCGACAAATGATCGCAGTGCATCAATATCGTTGATCCAATTTTGAGCAAACCCTGCGTCGTAGAGCTGCTGATTCAGCAGAACGTGTATCACGGAAAGATTCAGCGCATAGTCAGTGCCGGGACGAATCAGCAGAAAGCGGTCGGCCTTGGCCATTGAAATTGTTGCCCGAATGTCTATCACCGCAAGCTTGCAACCTGCTTCCAGACCGCTGAGCAGGTCGTTGACCTCTTTAACATCTATGGATTCAAAGATATTACGGGTCTGGAGAATGACATATTCCGCTTTTTTGTAATCGAAAATCAGCTCATCCCCGTCAAATCCGAAAAGCGACAGGGCGGCGTGATGCATGTTGATATCGCAACTGGAACTGCTGGTATGATAATTGGGAGAACCCAGCCCGCGGACAAACGCTGCGGTAAGGTCTGAAAAACAGCCACCGCTGTCTGACCACATCAGGCTTTGTTTTCCATGTTGCGCCTGGATTGCAGAGATTTTCTCGGCTACCCGATCCAGCGCCTCATCCCAGGAAACCCTAAGCCAGCGGCCTTCTCCGCGCCCTGCCTTTCGAATCATCGGGAACTGCGGCCTTTCATCATCTTTGATCAGCTCAAGCCCGGCTGCACCGCGCGCACACAAAGCGCCATTGATGCCGGGAGCATGGAGATTTCCCTGAATAAACCTGCATTCACCATTTTGAACATTCACCTGAACAGGACAGTGAACTGAACACATACCGCAGATACTGAAAATGGTTTTTTCTGGCATTGCAAAGTCCCTTTCGGTACGAACGCATATTCGGCTCACACAAGCCGAGCTGTTGAAGGATAACTAATAAATTCATTTTTTTGTCAATAACAAAATCTCTGATTACTTTCAAGAACAATAAAGCAGTTAGAATTTTAAACCATACTCTCGGACAGAATTTTTGCCTTTACACTAAAAGAACCCTTGACACAACCTCACCAGTTTTGTAAGTGTTCCAAGATAGAATTTTATTTTGTAAACCCTACAAAAAATAATAAAACGGGATCGATATGAGCAACTGCCATATTCAATTTGACCCAAGACGGTGCATTGCCTGCAAGGCGTGTGAAGTACACTGCCAGATGGCCCATCAGACTGCTTCCGATGTCAAGATGGGGTTATTGATTGCTGCAGAGCCGATTTGCGAGGAAGGGACCAACATATCTTTTGGCATATCTTTTGGCATATCTTTTGGCATATCTTTTGGCATATCTTTTGGCCATATACTTTCAGCCTTTAGAACCTGCTTTCATTGCCAAGAGCCTTGGTGTATGGCGGCCTGCCCGACGAATGCCATAAAAAAAAGAAAAGATGATGGAATTGTTTTTCTGGAGGCCAAGCTATGCGTCGGCTGCAAAGCCTGTATCGATGCCTGCCCTTGGCGGGTTCCTCAGTGGGATGAATTCAGCGGAAAGGTATTGAAGTGCGACTACTGCAAAGACCGGATTGATGCTGATGAGAAACCCGCGTGTGTGACAGCATGTACAGCCCACGCACTTAGCTTTGCAGGCCCCAATGCGGGAACTCGAAAAACTCGCCAGAACTATGCAAGGTCATTGCTGGAAAAAAAGCAGTGGATATGAACGGCCTTAACTTTCGGAGCGGCCATCCGGGCCGCTCCGTGTTCTCTCTTTAGGAAATATTGTAGGGCTTGGCATCCATTTCAAACAGAATATCAGCATACCAGTCCTGCCGGGTCTTGAGCTGAATCAGAAGCTGGTTCTTCTCTATGGCCAAGCCAACGTTGAGCGCCAGATACTCCTTCCACGTCATATGGTCCGTGTCCGGTTCAAATTCAAAGTCGTAGTACCACCGAAGCACACCGACAATTTTTGAACCCACCATCACGGGAAAACCGATGATGGCCTTGATGTTCTCCTGAAGTGCCTGCTCGCGGTATTGAACACGGGGGTCAGTTGCAATTTTTGATATAACAACCGGCTTTCCGGTGGCCACCTCTCCAACGCTCTGCGCAGCATACACCGTCCCTTTGGCCATATAGCTCTCGCTCAGCCCGAAAGAGGCTACCCGCTCCAGCATCCCATCCGACTGCTTGATCAGAAAAAGTGAACAGCCCCTGGAATTGCCAGAAAGGGTTGCTGTCTTTACCAGATTCAACATTGATTCGCTGATCTTGAACGCGGGCATTAAATGAATATTGGTGGTCGAATTCTTTATGGATTCAAAATAAAACGACTTTCTTAATGCCAGCCCAACATGAAGAGCCAACATCTTGAGATATTCCATTTCTTCCAACGAAATATCCCTGGTGCTGTCAAAATACAGCCGCAGTGTGCCGACCAGAATATTTCCGACTGCAACCGGAATCCCGACAATACTTTTTATCCCCTCCTTCAATGCTTCCTGAGGATACTGCAGATTGGGATCCGTACTAGCGTCCCGAATCACGACCACATCCCCAAGGATCGTCTCGCCCATGCTTTTTTTCGGATTGACATCCCCCTTGATCTTGTAAGCTTCGCTCAGACCGAATGATTGGGAAAGTTTCATGGTGTCATGCGTGTGATCAAAAAGCAGTAGAGATGCGCCTTTTGAGCCAAAAACCTGTGATGCAACCCGTACAACAGCTTCCTTTGCCTCTTGCAAATCAAGCGACCTGTGAATCTCTGAAAGTCCGTTAATGAACTGGTGGGAAAAATCCTGGAAGGCCATATTAATGTTCTCCTTCATCTATCAAAATGATTAAACACATTAAGCGGTAACCTGAAAGTATTAACTTCTCTGATTATGTGCGCCTATCACAATTCTTTTGCTGAGTCAACATGGATACGGAATATCTTTTGGCGTAAAAAGTCCAATATCTGCGATGAAGTGGGTACATGAACACTTACCGCACTTTTTAAGTCGTACATTTTTCTGTTACCTCTTATCCACAATGAATCTTGCAATTTATTCGTCCAGTGTTGTATGTTTAGACTGAGGGCGGAAAGTTTTTCGTTACAAATACTCAGAAAGCACCAAATGATGTTACGATATCATTCAACTTCGGCCTTCACCCTGTGCTATTTCTTAAGTTCTGAAAGCTTTTTTTGTGCATCCTTGGCAAAAGCGCTGTCAGGATATTTTTGAATGATTTCCTGGTACAACTGCCTGGCATGATCAGGATTATGCTGTTTTTCCTCGAGAATCGCCGTGTCCATAATATCCTTGGCTTTGTCCCCGGAACAGCCTGAAACGGAAACTGAAAACAGTATCATCAGTGTTAGAATGAACACCTTCATACGCCCTTGTTTCATACTGGACCCCCTTTTCAACAAAAAATTAAAAGCATAGGATTCCTCGGTGTTATGGATTCCGATTCCCCTTGTTTGATACTGGCAAATGCCATACAGAAAGAACTGTGCTGCGGCCAGAATATCTATTGGCCCATCAGCGCAAACATCATGCAATATATGTTGTCTGTCTCGGGCATGGATACCCTTGAAGGTATTCAATCAGCCCTTATGGATGAAACCTCAAGCGAAGGCGCATCCCTTTTTGATCTCATTCTGTTTCCGGATGAAGGTTTTCAGATCGCCATCGAGACGATTGTCGGAAACTTCAATTACAGCAAAACCGATGAAAAAACAATCTGCAACATGCTGATGTCCAGGAAACTGGATACGGTTCTTCATTTTCCAGGCCTCGGAAACACATCTGTCACGATCCCCCCTGAAACCATTCAATCTGTTGTCGCCCGTCTGAATATTTACCGAAAAACAGATTCCAGGATTATTGAAGCGCTACTCCGATTTTCTGATGAGTCCCTTCGAACACGGTGCAATATCCGGCTGAGAAATTCGAGCTGGATTCAAAGCGAATCGCATATCCGGTTGATGCAAGAGATAATTGAAAAATTCATTCCACAGACTGGCGATTTTCTCGAATATCTTGATGTTATTCTTGGGTTTTTGACGGACCAACACCCTGAATCCGATATAAAGCTGGCATTGGAATCTGAAAAAGAGCGGCTCATTCATCTCCTGGATATGGCTGACAGACAGGATCATCTATTAAGGACATCGCCAATGGAAACCATCATGCTTCGGGGTGTCCGGATCATATCAATTGATCGTGATGATATCATTAAACGAATCCATATTCTGGATCATGTATGCAGAAGCGGTAAGGGCGACCAGACCTGGGTTTGAGCAATGCTTTATCTTCTTGTACGGCCTTCACATCGCGGCCCACTCGCCTGGCCAATTCACGAATGGATAGAACCGACCTTACGGTCCAACAAGAAACATCTGAATATACCTGGGTTTCAGATCTGCTTCTGAAACCGCTCCCAGATCAGCTTCAAGTTCTGCGAAAAGGCGCTCCATTTCCGGCCCGGATCGCTCTGTAAGCTCAATGGAAGGCCATCCTGTTTTTTCAGACAGCCAAAGCAAAAAAGATGATTTCATAGCTTTGCTGATTCTTCCGGATTTTGCAGAATCAGGCTTTCCGGGTTTTCCAAAGAGTTCCCGAAAAAACAGGATAAAGCTGTCCATTGGAATTGGTGCGATTTCCGGAGACAAGCCAATATGACACTGCGCCCATCGGGTCAGGATTAGATTTTTATAGGAAAGGCTCTGTCTGGAAGGAATGGACTGCAATAACAAGGTCAGGTCATCCGCCATTGCCCCAAGTATCTGGTCAAACCGGATAATCTGGTTCAAAAGGGTTTGGGTCGCCTGGATATCCTCAATAGATCGAAATTCCCTGTAGAGAACACCCGTTTGATAATTATCGAAAAATAATGGCTTTTTGATCAACAGGCCGCCTAAAACGCCGAGCCATGATTCTCCCCAAAAACTTAGCGGTAATTTTTGGGCCGTGAACCAGCCTTGTTTCACCCATCCCTGGGCCTGCCATTTCAGTTCCAGAGCTGCGCCATACCCCACGCGAAAGATTCCCGATAGCAACCAGGAGCGTATCAGGGAAGCGCTCCGAACCACACTTTGGGGCTTTGCTGACAGTCGCGCTAATCCAATTGAGAGATACCCGGCAGCTTTTTTGACAACCTCTTCAATGTCTGCTTTGGACGCAATAAGTTTTTGATCCGCCACCACTATTTGATTGACCAAAGATACCAGCTCCGCCTGGATGTCCGGAAGAATGCGATCATGTTCCAGTGCTATTAGAGATTGAACGAAAACATTATCCGCTTTCAGCATTCCGGAGGCATAAGAAGGAACCGGAAGATGCGGCTCTCCTGTTCTTTTTTTGGAAATTATTCGCTTGGGAATTGCATCCGGCTTCAATGGCTGATACACCCCAATGGCCTCGTCAAAAGGAAGAAAGCCTTTTTCAGCCATCCTAATATTCCTGATCCGCCAGGCTTCCTCTTCAGTTTCAGCCGAAAGGATTGTCTGAGCTTCCAGCATGATGTTCTGATACTGAATCGGATCCTCTGAATAGAGTTTTTCCAGAAAACTGGTAATAAAAATATAGCGTTCCTCATCCGTATCCGATGCATCGGTTTCATCTTCAGAAGATATTATGTCGGCAGATTCTGGCAGAAATCGAAAATACACCATGTTGTCTATCGTCATAAACGCATCCGGTATATCCGCAGGCTCTTCATCCGTTTCCAGAACCCGTATCTGGATATTTCGAAAAAGATACCATTCGATGAACTCGATCTCTTCGTTTTGAGCCCAACGAAGAAAGCGATCCGGATTTGCCAGAAATCTTAGGTTCAGCCACCGGGTCAGAGAACGAATTTCGATCCGATCTCCTTTCCAGGTCGCCATGTCCAGAATAAAATCCCATTGCGCATTCGAAGCCAACTCCAGAAGAGGCAGACTATCATCAGGCCCTATATCCTGAACCATAAAAAACAGATCTGTTTCTGCAATGGAATGTACCAATGCTGCCGGCTGCCGGGCGCTCAGGATAACATCCATGGCCTCTTCCGCCGGCAGCGCCAACGCTGTCCTGCGCAACTCGCCCAATTCCGCAATGGCTTGCTGAATGGATGTTGCAGACGTTTTGTTCGGTAGATTCATAATTTTGCTTTCCATGATTGGATGAGAGTTCAAAAAGCACATGAACATGGTTCTTCGTCGAATTAATCAGGTCAGTAACCCTTTGGATATTATCTTGTACGATTATTACATTTGTAATAACCATACAAGATAATTTTCAGTAAACCCTCATGGTCAAGAAAAACAATTAATCCATACTTTGAGCATTTCAAGGAGTTGCTCAAACTGTCAAATAAATAAAGCGTGTTTTTTCAGTAGATTGAATTAACATTATGTTGCAAGGCACATTCTCCAGTTACAGGCACAGACAAAAGGTGGGCAACCCGGGGAAGGCCCTGCCTTTGTCCAAAGTCCAAGACTATCTATCAAAAACCTCCCTGAATTTTTTTTGTGTTCAACGGATACATCATCAATTCATCCGACCAATCCATAAGCACCAATTCTTCAGAATATCCTTGACTCCTTTCAAAAATGTTATGTTTCAACTTGATCATTGTACAAATTTTAGATACCATCGCGGATTGAATAAAATTTTTATAAAGACTTCGAAAGAGAGCATATCTGATATTACTGAGGCTGATACATGTCACTTAACCCCAATGGTTACAAATCGCTTTTATTACTTGTTGCAGGCGCAAAAGGCGCCATCGGCTCGACCCTTGCGGCGGCCGTTTTCATGCTGAAGCATCATCCGGAAAGTGTTCTGCCTTATCTGACGACTGCCGGTAAATTTCCATCGCTTTTTCCCCAGCAGGCGGTTGATCTTGCAGGCTGGGATGTCGATGATCATCCCATGACGAGCGCCATCTCCAGGCACGGCATCCTGCCGAATACCCTGTGGGAGCCTTTCCAAGATGAAATCGACCAGGTGAAGGTTTTTTCTCCCCCCAGCGCCAACCTGAACAGGGCGGCACAGGTTCAACAGATTATTCTGGACATTCAATCCCTGAAATCCGGTTTTCCGGATGCACTGCCAGTTTTTATCAATCTGCTGCCGGCCTGCGCCGCAGAGCCATTACATGCGACTGATACCCTCTCACAGATATGCGCCCATAAAAATTCATCGGGCCAGGAGATATTTTGCCCGGATATCTCATACGTGCTGGCCGCCATTGCTTGCCGAATACCGGTAGTAAACTTCACCCCCAATCTTCTGGAATATCCGGCGGTGGTTCAGGAAGCTGTGAAAAACGGCGTATGCATGGCCGGCTGCGATGGGAAAACCGGACAGACCTATTTCAAGGTGGTTCTGGCATCGGCCTTTAAAGCCAGAAACCTTCAGGTGGACGGGTGGTATAGCCTGAATATCCTGGGTAATGCCGACGGAAAGAATTTAATGGACCCGGAAAAGGCAGCCGGTAAACTGGCCAACAAAACCCATCTTCTGGATGACATTCTGGGATATCCGGTCGGACAAAAATATGGAACGCCGTCGCACAAGGTTCATATCGACTATTATCCCCCCCGTGGCGATGCCAAGGAAGCCTGGGATGTCATTGATCTTGTCGGTCTTTTTGACCTTCCGATGAGCATACGCATCAACCTTCAGGGAAGGGATTCCATCCTGGCGGCCCCGCTGGTTCTGGATCTGGCCAGATGGATGGCGGCTCTCTCGATGTCCGGGCGAAAAGGTCTGATTCCGGAGCTGGGATTCTATTTTAAGAAACCCATGGGAGACTGCCCGCCGATAACCTTTCAGGAACAGCTCAATTGCCTGCAATCGCTTGAAAACGAATGCCATCACCAGATGTCAATAACCAGGAGACGATAATATTCCATGATACTGGGTTACAGCACCAACGCTTTTGTTAAATACACACTGCCGGATTCCCTCAAACGCATTGCCGATCTGGGATTTAGAGGGGTTGAAATCATGTGCGACCGGCCACATCTTTATCCACCGGACTACCAGAATGCGGATATTCTGGATATCAGGAACCTCACTGACCGTTTGGGCCTGAAAATTACGAACCTGAACAGTTTTACCCTGTTTGCCGTCGGCGATACATATCTGCCATCCTGGATCGAACCCGATCCAAATCAGCGCAATATTCGCATTCAGCACACCCAGGCATGTCTCAGGATAGCAAAGGAACTTGGCTGCGGCAATATTTCAATTCCTCCCGGCGGCCCGTTGAACGGCATGTCCCAGTCTGAAGCCATCGGGCTCTTTCATCAAGGGCTGGATCAGGTGATTCCACTGGCTGAATCCCTGAATGTCAAGCTGCTGATCGAGCCAGAGCCGGACCTATTGATGGAAAATTCCGCCCAGTTCAAGGCATTTATCCGGGATATACGATCCGATGCAGTGGGCCTCAATTTTGACATAGGCCATTTTTTCTGCGCTGGTGAAGAACCTCATGCCGCATTTGAGGATCTGTTTGAATGGATCGGGCATGTGCATATTGAGGATATTGCTCCCAGCCGGGTTCACAATCATTTGATCGTGGGCCAAGGTGCCATAAATTTTAAAAGCATTTTTGAAGCCATGGTGCGGTTAAGGTGCCAGTGCGATATCAGCCTGGAGCTTTACCCTTATGTTGATATGCCGGAAGAAGCCGGCCGTCAAAGCCTGTCCTGCCTGCTGACACTGATGCAGGATGCCGGCCTTGTTTTGGATATACTTTGAGCGGTCAACGACTTAATTTTTATTCACAGCAAAGGCGCAAAGATCGCAAAGAAAATATTCAATGAAATTAGCAGCCACAAGAGCGTTGTCTTCTTTGCGTCCTTTGCGCCTTTGCTGTGAATTGAAAAGTGCAGTTTATGCCCGCGTACAGTATAACGTCCGCATGGGCGTTAAGTATTAGGGCACTCTGCACCATATTACCGATAGAGGAGTATCATTACATGTCTTTTCCAAAAACAGTCTGGCTGAATGACCGCATGGAGCGGGCCAGGCTGATTTCCCGACTCACCCGTGACAAACTGGCCACTTATGGGTTTTACCAGGTGCCGGAAAATGAAAAAGTTCAATATGTGCGCAGACATTTTAATTCGGTTGCCGAATGTTATGATCTGATGAATACCATCCTGAGCTTTGGCATCCATTATTTGTGGAAACGCGCCGCTATTCGCGCCCTGAAGTTAAAGCCAGGGGACAGGGTTCTGGATGTCTGCGGCGGTACCGGGGATTTGGCTATTCTGGCGGCCAGTCAGGTGGGACAAACCGGAGAGGTTATTCTTTATGACATCAACCGGGACATGATTCTGGCAGGAAAAACCCAGGAAAACCATCTTACCATTCGAAAGCGAATCCAGTATGTTCAAGGCGATATAGAAGCCATGTCGTTTCCAGACAATAGCGCTGATGCCGTGATGGTGGGCTTTGGAATTCGAAATGTCACTCACATGGACAAGGGGTTTAAAGAACTGTATCGGGTTCTGAAACCTGGCGGAGCCATGCTGTGTCTGGAATTTTCCAAGCCGGTTTCGCCGGCTTTCAGATGGCTGTACGATATGTACTCTTTTTATATTATGCCATGGCTCGGCCAGTTAATCGCAGGAACCCGCTCAGCCTATATTCACTTGCCGGAAACCATCCGCCTTTTTCCACTGCCGGACGAACTTGCTGAACTGCTGGAAGGAATCGGCTTTATAGATGTCTCATTCGATAGATTGACCAACGGAATCGCTGTGATTCATATAGGCATCAAACCCACCAGGAAATAGTTTCCCCGTTGACCGTGAACGGTAAACGGTCAATGGCAAACATGTCAAGTAGGTCATGGGTAAAAAAACCTGAACCTGGTTACCTATTGGCGTTTATCCGTTTTTAAGGAGTTGTCTTGAAAATCAAGTCTGATAAATTGGGTCGTAACAGCCTTTGTCCATGCGGCAGCGGCCGGAAATTCAAGAAATGCTG
>Ga0194052_1000924_pt1 | contig 17777 bp, 18 predicted proteins | sample SepL226m_MetaG_FD_160117 | JGI IMG/M metagenome (GOLD analysis project Ga0194052, IMG submission 160117) | Anoxic zone freshwater microbial communities from boreal shield lake in IISD Experimental Lakes Area, Ontario, Canada - Sep2016-L227-6m | ecosystem: Environmental > Aquatic > Freshwater >...
TCCCGGGCAGCGCAGGCTGGGCCTTGCGATCGTTGATCACGATCCAGACATTGCCCAGCGGGTCGATACCTTGGACGTAGAAATTCGACGGGGGGCGGGCAGGGTTGGGACTCTGCAGCGTCGGCAACATCTCGCGCGGCTCCTGCGCCCAGCCGGTGGAGGCATCGAACAGGCTCTGGTCGACTCGCCCGAGCAGGGTGTGTCGCAGGATGGAGGTGACCGCGACGCCCGAGGCCACCAGGCCGCACGTCACGAGCAGCAGCATCGCCGCCACCAAAGTGACCCGCAGCGGCAGCGCCCGGGAGTTGTGCACGGTTCCCATTCTCTACCGGGGCTCGCGTCTCTACCGCGGTTCGCGCAGGACGTAACCTACGCCGCGCAGGGTATGAAGCAGCCTCTTGTCGCCGGTGTCGATTTTGCGTCGCAGATAGGAAACATAGGACTCGACGACGTTCACGTCGCCGCCGAAGTCATAGCGCCACACATGGTCAAGGATTTTGGGCTTGCTCAGCACGGTGCCGGCATTGATGACGAAGTAGCGCAGCAGGGTGAACTCGGTCGGCGACAGGGACACCGGTTCGCCGGCTTTCCACACCTCGTGGGTCTCCTCGTCGAGTTCGATATCTGAGAACCTCAGCCGGGTGTCGCGCTCCTCCTCGACACCTTTGCCCGCTCGGCGCAGGATGACCCGCAGTCGGGCCACCACCTCTTCGAGGCTGAACGGTTTGGTGACGTAGTCGTCGCCGCCGAGGGTCAAGCCGGTGATCTTGTCCTGCACGCTGTCGCGGGCGGTGAGGAACAGCGCCGGTGCATCGATCCCGTCCGCACGCAGGCGACGCAGCACTCCGAATCCGTCCATGCCGGGCATCATCACGTCGAGGATCACCGCGTCTGGTTTGACTTCGCGCGCTTTGTCCAGTGCCGCGGTGCCGCTGGTCGCGGTGTACACCTCGAAGCCCTGGAATTTCAGGCTCACGGCGAGCAGTTCGACGATGTTCGTCTCGTCGTCGACCACCAGGACGCGAGCCTCCGGCTCGCAGGGTTCTGTCGCCATGCTTCCAATTCCCTCCCAGGCCGGTGAACAGACCCTGGATACCCGCTGTGCAGTTGCTGTGAACGCTAATCGGCTCATCGCGGGTCCGCCGCCGTAACATTGGCTGATGGATCTGGCGAAACTGCTGGTGGACGCTGCGACCGTACCGCTGAAGGTCGGCCTTGCTGCGGCCGATGCCGGTCTGGGTATCGCCGGCGTCGCGGTCGACATGGCCAAGGGAACTCTGGGCGGGAACGCCATGCCGTCGGCGCGGGACTCCGTCGTGCACCTACTGGGCCTGGACGACACCATTGAGCGGGCCAACAGGTTCGCCGCTCTGATCGAAGACGACGCCCCACTCGGGCGGGCGCTGGCCCCGGACGGACCCGTCGACCGGTTGATGCGACCCGGCGGGCTCATCGACCGCCTCACCGCCCCCGACGGGGTGCTCGACCGATTGACTGCCGAGGGTGGCGGTGTGGATCGCGCGCTGGCGCCCGGCGGTCTGGTCGATCAACTGCTTGCCGAGGACGGACTGGCGGAACGCGTCCTCGCCGAAGACGGCCTTGCCGATCGGCTGCTGGCCGAGGGCGGGCTGGTGGAACGCCTCACCGCGCGCAACGGCCCGCTGGAACAACTCGCTGCGGTGACCGACACCCTCAACCGACTCGCACCCGGCCTGGAAGCGCTCGCGCCGACGATCGAGACCCTGCGCGAGGCGGTCGTGACGCTGAGCCTGGTGGTCAATCCGCTGAGCAGTATCGCCGAGCGCATTCCTCTGCCGGGAAGAAGGCTGTGGCCGTTCCGCGACGCCGACGAAGACTGATCGGGCAGACCAATCGAAGAATTCGGCATAAGACCGACGCTTTTCGTCAGGGCCGACATATCTGAGCCGCGTGAGAGACTCGAACTCTCGACATCCGCTTTACAAGAGCGACGCTCTACCAACTGAGCTAACGCGGCCGGGTGGCACATCGTGCCGTAAGGATTCTACGGCCCCCGTTCGTCACACCCGGGAACACCGGGGCGCCGACCATCCTCTGGCAGCATGGACCCGTGATTTCCCCCAAAGCGGTGGTGCTGACGGACTGCCTATTTTTGATCATCATGACGGCCTGCAGCACCACGGTCGAGGGGCGGCCCGTGGCACAGGGCGCCGAATCCGGGGCGGCCGTCGCGTGGGGCAGTTGCAAACAGCCTGAAGACCTGCCGGCCGGCGCGCAGTGCGGTTCGATCACGGTGCCGGTCGACTACGCCAAGCCCGACGCAGCAACCGCGCAGATCGCACTGATCCGCTTCCCGGCGACCGGTCAGCGCATCGGTTCGCTCGTCATCAATCCGGGTGGTCCTGGCGAGTCCGGCATCGACGCCGCCGCCGGCCTGCTTGAGTCACTGCCGACTGGAGTGCGTCAGCGCTTCGACCTCGTCGGGTTCGACCCGCGCGGCATCGGCTCATCCACACCGGCGCTGTGGTGCAACTCCGACGCCGACAACGACGCCGAACGGGCCGACCCGCAGGTCGATTACAGTCCAGCCGGCATCGTGCGCATTGAGAACGACGCGAAGAATTTCGTTCAGCGCTGCATCGACAAGATGGGCACGGAATTCCTCGCCAACGTCGGCACCGTGAACGTCGCCAAGGATCTCGATCGGATCCGTGCCGCCCTCGGCGAGGAGAAACTGACCTATCTCGGGTATTCCTACGGCACCTTGATCGGGTCCGCCTACGCGGAGGCATTCGGCGACAACGTCCGGGCGATGATCCTCGACGGCGCCGTCGACCCGACCGCCGATCCGGTGCAGTCCAACATCGACCAAGCCGCGAGTTTCCAGAAGGCTTTCAACGACTACGCCGCCGACTGCGCTAAAAACCGGGACTGTCCGTTGGGGACCGACCCGGCGAAGGCCGTGGACGTCTACAAGAGCCTCGTCGATCCCCTTGTGTCCAAGCCCGCCCGCACCAAGGATCCCAGAGGACTCGGCTATAGCGACGCCGTCACAGGAACAATCACGGCCCTGTACTCACCGAGTATCTGGAAACACCTCACCGACGGCCTGCGGGAACTGGCCAAGGGGCGCGGCGACACGCTTCTGATCCTTGCCGACTCCTACATGGAGCGTGATGAGCAAGGGCGTTACAGCAATTCCAACGATGCCCTGATCGCCATCAACTGCGTCGACGAACCACCGGTGACCGACCGTGCGAAGGTCGCCGACGAGGACCGCCGTGAGCGGGAAGTGGCGCCATTCCTCAGCTACGGGCAGTTCACCGGGCAAGCCCCACTGAGCACCTGCGCATTCTGGCCTGTCCCACCGACCAGCACACCGCACCGGCCGTCGGTCAACGGGCTGCCGCCGGTTCTGGTGGTGTCCACGACCAACGATCCCGCAACGCCGTACCAGGCCGGCGTTGACCTGGCCAGGGAACTCGGCGGACGGCTGCTCACCTTCAACGGTACCCAGCACACCGTGGTGTTCGAAGGCGATGCCTGCGTCGACGGCTATGCGCAGGAGTACCTCATCGACCTGACGCTGCCGCCAGTCGGTGCCGCGTGCTGAGCGCAGCCGCCATTCTCGGGGCGTGAGTCCCTTCGGAAACAGGTCGACCGCATACTCGCAATCCTCGTTTCCGCGCCCCGCCGAAGTCACTGGAAGCCGACGTAGCGTTCATCACCGGCCCACGCGCACCATCAGCACCGCCGTCCCCAACTCTCTTATCGAGGGACATCCAGAGCCAGATCGTCATGGCAGCCAGTCGGTCTCGCATAACGAGGACGTCGATTCATTTCCGAATTGCTGACGATCCTGCTAGCTTTCCGAGTTGGAATCACGCGGGCCGCATCAGAGGAGCGCAGAGAGAGGAACGGCGATGGCCAACCGCATCTCAGCCACGATTGGGCACTGCGCCGACGCACCATCGGTTGCCCTTGTGCCTGAAACGCGAATCCGCGCTGAACGCGAACAGTTGACCCACCTGTTGCGCTCGCTTGCCGCCGAACTCGACGAGCTGGATCGCCGTCTCTCCGACATCGCCTGGCGGCTGCGGGCCCAGCACGCCCACCCGGCCCATCACGGCATCGACCGCGAAGAGACGGTCCTGACAATCCAGCGGGATCGCCTCACCGGCCGGCTGCAGGGTCTGGCAAGCCGGCTGAAGGACATCGACGTGACGCTGTCCGGTTCTGCGGTGGACCGCTGGCCATCAGTGCATGTGGGCACCTGCCCCGACTGCGGCTACCCGAGCCTTGGCTCCGGAATGTGCGCGTCCTGTCGGCTGTATCTGGTGCGCTGATCAGGCGGGTCCGATCCGCTCGGAGTCGTAGATCAGTAATCCGCCATCCTTGCCGATCACACTGAGCCACCTGTTCTCAGTGTCGACACCTCCATCGCGCAGCACGTAGCGCAACGTCGCCACCACGCTGTCGGTATCACGTGGCACGACCGAGAGCACCGAGACCGACTCGATTGTGGACCAGAAGCTCAGATAGTCCTCGAATCCGTTTCGGCGTTGGTAGTGGACATCAAGTTGATCCCACGCACCACGCGCGTTGGCCGGAAGCTGCGCGTAGAAACCCTCCACCAGGTCCCGCATGGCCCCGAAGGTGGTTGCCGGCGAACCGGTGGCCGTCGTCGTGGCGAACGAAGACGTCGCCGTTACCGGTGTCGTCGTCGTGGTCGTGGTGCCCTGCGGTTCCCTACCCTCACCACGAGGCCACAATGTGAACACCAGACCACTCACAACTGCCACCAGTGCCGCCCCGGCAAGTACCCACTGCCAGTGTGACGCGGCCGCCGGCGCAGACGCATCGACTGATGCTTCGGCCGGATAGGTTCGGGGAAGCTCGGCAGTGTGCTGAAGTACCGGCTGCTGAAGTACCGGCTGCCGCGCGGGCGCTGAAACCGGCGTTACCGGTGCGCCCTGCGCATACAGCGCATCGCGCAACGCATCGGCGAACCGGGAGCAGCTGGGATACCGATCGGTCGGGTTCTTCGACAGGGCTTTGCTCAGAACCGGTTCGAGCGTCCCTAAATCCGGACGGCGTTCGGACAACCGCGGTGGCGGGGCGTTGAGATGGCGACCGATCACCACGGCGGGGTTGGATGAACCGAACATGGGTTCACCGGTCAGCAGGTGATAGACCGTCGCCGCGAGGCCGTACTGGTCGGCGCGGCCGTCGAGCGGAGAGCCGGTGAGCTGCTCAGGAGCGGCGTAGTTCACCGTGCCGAGCGTGACGTTGGTGTCGGTGAGTCCGCTCGCTTCGGCGGTGTCACGGGCGATGCCGAAGTCGGCAAGCAGAACGCGGCGGCGGCCACGCTCGGGTGTGGTCAACAGGATGTTGGGCGGCTTCACGTCGCGGTGCAGCAGCCCGCGGGCATGCGCGTGGTCCAGCGCATCGGCCACCGCACTGGCGATCTCCACCACCTCCCACCCTGGCATGCCGCCCGGGTACTGCTCACGCAGCAGTCGGCCGGCATCGGGCCCGTCGATGTAGTCCATCGAGATCCACAGTTGACCGTTGTATTCGCCTCGGTCGTGGACGCCGACGATGTGCGGGTTGTACAGCGTCGCCGCCAACTCAGCCTCGCGATTGAAGCGGGTGCGGAACTCCCGGTCAGCGGAGGCTTCGGCGGGCAGGATCTTCAGAGCATCCTGACGCGGAAGCCGCGGGTGTTGGACGAGGTAGACCTCTCCCATTCCGCCGAACCCCAGTGGGCGCAGAATCTGATATCCGGCGAACACGTCGCCACTGGCCAACGGCATGCGCGAATGTTAGTTCAGTCCTCGTCGGCTTCGGGCCGCCGCAATGCGTCGCGGTCGCCGAACAGCGGGCGGCGAACCTGCTGATGGCCGTGGACACCCTCGGCGTAGGCAGTTTCGGCATGCTGGGTGAAGTCCACCCCGCTGGCCTCGTCCTCGGCGCTGAGCCGGAAGCCCATAGTCGCGTCGATGAGCCGGGCGATACCGTAGGACATCGCGAACGCGTAGACGGCGACCAAGGCCATGGCCAACGCCTGCTTACCGAGTTGCTCAACACCGCCGCCGTAGAGCAGACCACTGGGGCCGCCGGTCATCACCGCAGTCGCGAGCAATCCGATCAGCAACACCCCCACCACACCGCCGACGAAGTGGACGCCGACCACATCGAGAGAGTCGTCGTAATTCAGCTTGAACTTCAGTGCGACCGCGAACGAACACACCAGGCCGGCCGCCAAGCCGACCACGGCGGCACCGAGGGTGCTCACCGTGCCGCACGACGGCGTGATCGCCACCAACCCGGCCACCACGCCCGATGCCGCGCCGAACGTCGTCGGCTTTCCATCCCGGATCTGCTCGACGGTCAACCAGCCGAGCATCCCGAGGCAGCCGGCGACAAGTGTGTTCAGGAAGATCGCCGAGGCCAGACCGTTGGCGGCCAGGGCCGACCCGGCGTTGAAGCCGAACCAGCCGAACCAGAGCAGTCCCACCCCGAGCAGGACGAATGGCAGATTGTGTGGACGCATCGCATCGACCTTGAAACCGAGTCGCGGCCCCAGCACCAACGCGAGCGCGAGCGCCGAGGATCCGGAGACGATCTCGACCACGAGACCTCCCGCATAGTCCAGAACGCCTAGCTCGAAGAGCCACCCATCCGGACCCCAAACCCAGTGGGCCACAACGGAATAAACGGCGATAGCCCACACCGGGACGAACACCATCCAGGCTGCGAACTTGGCCCGGTCCGCGATAGCCCCGCTGACCAGAGCAGCGGTGATGATCGCAAAGCTGAGCTGGAAGGTGGCGAAGAGCAACTCCGGCACCGCGCCGTGAGCAGTTTCCGGCCCGATACCGGCCATCCCGAGATGTGACAGGCCACCGATGAATCCGCTGCCGCTGGTGAACGCCAGGCTGTAACCAACCAGCAGCCACGCCACCGTGACCAGTGGAATAGAGATGAAACTCATCATGATCATGTTGAGCACGCCGGTGGTGCGGACCATGCCGCCGTAGAAGATGGCGAGCCCAGGTGTCATCAACAGCACCAGAGCGGTGCTGATGAGCAACCACGCTGTGGCGGCGGTATCCATCGCGGCTCCTTCGACGCTGCTCCATTGGACCGTCGGGCAGTGAGGATGTCCTGGCGGTGTTTCCGCGACGGGGCGCCGGTGTTTCGGGAATGTTTCGCCTCACCGGCCGAGGATCACCAGCCGGTCGAGCCGGGACCCCCCTTGAACGGCCCTCGCACCCAACTGGTGATCCAGCCCCCGTAGAAGCCACCGGGCTGTGGCGTCACGATTTCGCCATTGACGGTGCAGCGGTCCACCATCCCGGCCATCACCGCCACCGCATCGCGAATCGGTGCGAATCCGGGCGTCGGATCGGGATAACTCCACGCGGCCCGGGGTGCGGTCGTCGTCGCGGTCACCAGATCGAAGTAGCGCGCCCGCCCCTTCCACTCGCACCAGGAGGAGCCCGCAGCCGGTCGCAGAACACCGTCGGCGAAGGCATCCGGTGGCAGATAGTAGGTCGGCGGATGGCTTGTCTCCAGCACCCGCCAGCCGCGGCGGGTCTGTGCGATCACCTCGCCGCCGAGTTCGATTGCGATCGCGCCCTCGAACGGTTCCAGCCGCGGCGGCCTCGGATAGTCCCAGACTGATTCCTGGCCGGGTCCGGCCGCCTCGGGCCTGGGACGCGGGGCGGGATTCACACCACTCCGCGAAGGCCGTCCGCCCCGAACAACGGCTCGAGCATCCCCGACATGTCCGGGCCGCGGCGCAGGCCGTGGCCACCGTCGACGTTGATCACCTGTCCGGTGATCCACTCGGCAGCGTCGCTGAGCAGAAACATGGCGAGGTTCGCGACGTCGGTCACCTCGCCCACGCGGGGCAGCGGGGTGCACTGGCGGTAGTCCTCGCTGACCTCCGGTGAACTGAGAATCGGCTCCACCAGCTCCGTGCGGATCAGTCCCGGGCGGATACCGTTGACCCGCACCCAGGACGGTCCGAGTTCGTCGGCCGCCAGCATCATCAGATGATCCAGTGCTGACTTGCTCACGCCGTAGGCGCCGAACCACCGGTGCACGTTGGACGCGGCGATCGAGGAGATCCCGACGAAGGAGCCGCCGCCGGCGCGGACCATCTGCCGGGCCGCGTGCTTGAGCAGATACATCGTGCCGTTGACGTTGAGATCGACGGTGCGGCGCCACGCGTCGGAGTCGATCTGAGTGACGGGCCCGATGGTCTCCGAACCGCCGGCGCAGTGCACGACTCCGTGCAGTCTCCCGTGCCAGGCTGCCGCGGCCTCGACGACGCCGGCGATCTGATCCTCATCGGTCACGTCTGCCGGCTTTGCGAGGACCTTGCCGGAGGCGGCGGCCTCGATCTCCCGCACTGCCGCGGTCAGCCTGTCGGCGTTGCGCCCTACGATGACCACGTTGGCACCCGATTGCGCCAGGCCGGTGGCCACGCCCTTGCCGATCCCGCTGCCGCCGCCGCTGACCAGATAGGTGCGATCGGTGAAGTCCAGTTGCATCCCCGTATAGAACCACGGTCTCCAGCACGGCGGAACGCCGCGGCGTAAGCTGATGTAACACTCGCGTCACTCCCCGCGATAGGCCCCATAAGCTGCGGAAACCGCGCAGCACCAGACAGAAGGATGCATCGCCATGCCCATCAGCATCTCTCCCGCACAGCGCCTGCTGCTCGCCCTCGCGGTTGCCGCCGCACCCCTGCTGACGGCGCTCGCCGTCACCTCCGGTCCCGGTGGCTCCGCTGTGGCGACCTGCCCCACCGGCGAGGTCACCGATCCGACGACGGGCGGTTGCAAGCCCGCCACCCTCAACCCACTTGATCCCGAGAAGCTGCCCCTGGAGACCGGATCGATCACCAACTCGCGCACGGGCAACGTCGGCGAACTCGGCGAAGTGGCCGGCATCCCCTGCACCGGTACCGCCGGCGGTGGCGGCAGCACCGGCGAGTGCATCGGCCTGGCCGAAAGCCAGAACGCCAACCAGTACCAGGCGCCGAAGGTCGGCCTGCCGAGCGTTCCCTGACCACAACACGACAACCGAAGGTCCTTTCTGACATGAATCTCAAGTTCGCAAGCCTGGCCTTGCTGGCCGCCACCGCTGTGCTCACCGCCCCGACCGCGCTCGCAGCGCCGCTGCCCAATCCCGAACCCGGCATCCCTGGCCCTGTCGTCGGCTCCGTCCAGGGCGGCGAGACCACCTACGATTCGGCCTCCGGCGAGACCCGCGTCTCGGCGCCGGGCGTCAGCGGCGGCGAGATCTCGACGACTCCGGGCTATGTCAATCCGATGGAGGCGGGCCCGAACATCAACGGAACCCCGTGTGAGGGTTCCTTCGAGTCGACGGTCTGCTACGCCGAGCAGATGGGCGACAGCCCGATGGAGGTCCAGCCCCGCTCTGAGATCTCGGCGAGCCCGTAGCTGCCCGTCGCCTAGAGTTAAGCCATGCCAGCGAAATCTGAACCGGCGATCGACGAGGTCGAGCCGCTGACCGACAGCACCGCCCGCCAAGCCCGGCGCGTGGTGGCCGCCTACGCCACCGACGCCGACGAGTGCCGCGTGTTCCTGTCGATGCTCGGCATTGGACCGTCCAAGCCCGAGGCCTAGGAAGACCCCCTTGGCCCGCGGAGAATCTGGGGCCCGCGGCTTCGGGCACTCCGACTTCGTAGTGGTGGCCAACCGGCTGCCCATCGACATGGAGTTGCAGTCCGACGGCAGCATCACCTGGAAGCGCAGCCCCGGCGGTTTGGTCACCGCGCTGGAACCGCTGCTGCGCAAGCAACGCGGCGCGTGGATCGGCTGGCCCGGCGTGGCCGACGGTCCCGATGAGCCGATCATCGAGGACGGCCTGCAGCTCTACCCCGTGCGGCTGAGCGCCGAGGATGTCGCCGAATACTACGAGGGTTTCTCCAATGCCACGCTGTGGCCGCTCTATCACGACGTGATCGTCAAGCCGATCTATCACCGCGAATGGTGGGATCGCTACGTCGACGTCAACCGCCGCTTCGCCGAGGCGACCTCTCGCGCCGCGGCCGAGGGTGCCACGGTGTGGGTTCAGGACTACCAATTGCAGCTGGTTCCGAAGATGCTGCGCAACCTGCGGCCCGATCTGACGATCGGCTTCTTCCAGCACATCCCGTTCCCGCCGGTGGAGTTGTTCATGCAGATTCCGTGGCGGGCAGAGATCATCGACGGGCTGCTGGGCGCCGACCTGGTGGGTTTCCACCTGGCCGGTGGGGCGGAGAATTTTCTCTTCCTCTCCCGTCAGCTCGCCGGGGCCGACGCTTCGCGCGCCTCGGTCGGTGTGCGATCCCGTTTCGGCGAGGTAAAGCTCGACGGGCGCACGATCAAGGTGGGTGCGTTCCCGATCTCCATCGACTCAGCCGAACTCGACCGCCACGCCCGCAGCCGCGAAATCCGTCGGCGCGCCAAACAGATCCGGGCAGAGCTCGGCGACCCCCGCAAGATCATGCTGGGCGTGGACAGGCTGGACTACACCAAGGGCATCGACGTCCGGCTGAGAGCCTTCAGCGAACTGCTCGCCGAAGGCCGGGTCAAAGGCGACGACACCGTCCTCATCCAGCTGGCCACCCCCAGCCGCGAACGGGTGGACTCCTACCGGGTCCTGCGCAACGAGGTCGAACAACAGGTGGGCCATATCAACGGCGAATACGGCGAAGTGGGACATCCGGTCGTGCACTACCTGCACCGGCCAGTTCCGCGCGACGAACTCATCTCCTACTTCGTCGCCGCCGACGTCATGCTGGTCACCCCGCTACGCGACGGTATGAACCTGGTCGCCAAGGAGTACGTCGCCTGCCGCAGTGATCTCGGCGGGGCACTGGTCTTGAGTGAATTCACCGGAGCCGCAGCGGAATTGCGGCAGGCTTATCTGACCAATCCGCACGATCTGGAAGGCGTTAAGGACGCCATCGAGTCGGCACTGAACCAGACCGACGAGGAGGGCCGCCGGCGCATGCGATCCATGCGACGGCAGGTGCTGGCACACGATCTGGACCGCTGGGCGAAGTCTTTCCTCGACGCGTTAGCGGACACCAAGAAGCAGGATTAGGCAGCAGGGCTAGTCCGCGTTCTCCATCGTGATGGACGCGCCGAAATTTCGCTCCGGATCGCGACCCGCGAAGTAGCCGCGCATCGAGTCGCTCAACGCGGCGGGATCCCATGCCGCGCCGGCGGAGCGGAATCGATGCTCGACGGTCGGCGCGGCGACGAGCGTCACGGTCGGTCCGTACACGACGAACACCTGGCCGTTGACGTCCTCGGCGGCGGGGGATGCCAGGAAGCGCACCAGCGTCACGACGTGCTCAGGAGAAAGCGGGTCGATGTCACCGGAGCCGAGTTCCGGGGCGTCACCGAACACATCGGCGGTCATGGCGGTTCGGGCCCGCGGGCAGATCGCGTTGGCGCGCACCCCGTAGCGGCCGAGCGCGCGGGCAGCGGTGAGGGTGAGCGCGGTGATGCCCGCCTTCGCGGCGCCGTAGTTGGCTTGACCGACCGGCCCCATCAAACCGGCCTCCGAGGATGTGTTGATGATGCGGCCGTAGACCTCTGTGCCGCTGTCCTTCGCCGCCGCGCGCCAGTAGGTGGCGGCGTTGCGGGTCAACAGGAAGTGACCCCGCAGATGGACCGCGATGACGAGGTCCCAGTCTTCGTCGGACATGTTGAACAGCATCCGGTCGCGGGTGATGCCGGCGTTGTTGACCACCACGTGCAGACCGCCGAGTGAGTCCGCGCAGGCCACCATCTCATCGGCGGTCGAGCGCTCACTGACGTCGCCGGGCACCGCGACGGCCTTGAAGCCGGCCGCGGCGATCTCGTCGATCACGTCCGAGCCGTCAAGGGCGGCGGGCATGTCGTTCACCACGACGATGGCGCCAGAGCGGGCCAGTCCGATCGCCTCGGCGCGGCCCAGTCCGGCCGCGGCACCGGTGACGACGGCAACGCGGCCGCTCAGGTCCAGATCTTCCTCAGGGGCGCTCACCGGGCGAATGCCTCTAGTCTTTGCGGGTCAGGGCGGCGCGGGGGCATTCGGCGATCGCCTGCTCCGCGAGTGCCTCCTGGTCGGCCGGGATCGGGTCCTTGGTGACCATCACGTAGTCGTCGTCGTCGAGTTCGAAAAGGTCCGGCGCGATTCCCACGCAGACGGCATTTCCCTCGCACCGGTCACGGTCCACTACGACGCGCATGGCTCCTCCTTCGTCCCTTCCTGGCACCCTACGACCGGGCACGTCAGCCCCCGGTCACAACCTCTGCTGGATTCAGAGACTAGAACGTGTTACAAAAACAGTAGTCGGCGGGTCGCCGAACAGCCCAACACCAACCGGAGGTCGCAGGCGATGCGGATCAGCTATACCCCGGAACAAGAGGACCTGCGCCGCGAACTGCGCGCGTATTTCGGTCAACTCATGACACCGGAACGTCAGGAAGCGCTGTCGTCGACCGCCGGTGGCGAGATCGGCATCGGAAACATCTACCGCGAGACCGTGGCGCAGATGGGCAAGGACGGCTGGCTCGCCCTGGGTTGGCCGACCGAGTACGGCGGCCAGGCCCGGTCCACGATGGAGCAGTTGATCTTCACCGACGAGGCCGCCATCGCCGGCGCCCCGGTGCCGTTCCTGACGATCAACAGCGTCGCGCCGACGATCATGGCCTACGGCACCGAGGAGCAGAAGAAGTTCTACCTGCCCAAGATCGCTGCCGGCGACATCCACTTCTCCATCGGTTACTCCGAACCTGGCGCAGGAACCGATCTGGCAAACCTGCGGACCTCGGCGGTGCGTGACGGTGAGGACTACGTCATCAACGGCCAGAAGATGTGGACGAGCCTGATCCAGTACGCCGACTACGTCTGGCTCGCGGTCCGCACCAACACCGAGGCCAAGAAGCATCGCGGCATCTCGGTGTTGATCGTGCCGACCGATGTGGAGGGCTTCTCCTGGACCCCCGTGCACACCATGGCAGGGCCCGACACCAGCGCGACCTACTACCAGGACGTCCGGGTGCCCGTCGGCAACCGGGTGGGCGAGGAGAACGGCGGCTGGAAGCTGGTCACCAATCAGCTCAACCACGAGCGTGTGGCACTGGTCTCGGCGCAGCCCATCTTCACCGCGCTGACCCAGGTCCGCGAATGGGCGCAGAACACCAAGGACGGTCGCGGCGCGCGGCTCATCGACTCCGAGTGGGTGCAGTTGAACCTGGCCCGGGTCCACGCCAAGGTCGAGTACCTCAAGCTGATCAACTGGGAGTTGGCGTCGTCGCACGACGAGTCACCCTCGGCGGCGGACGCGTCGGCGGCGAAGGTGTTCGGCACGGAACTGGCCACCGAGGCCTACCGGCTGCTAATGGAGATCCTCGGGCCGTCGGCCACGCTGCGGCCCGACTCGCACGGGGCACTGCTGCGCGGACGGGTGGAACGCATGCACCGCTCGTCGCTGATCCTCACCTTCGGAGGTGGCACCAACGAGGTGCAGCGCGACATCATCGGGATGGCTGCCCTCGGTCTGCCCCGGAACCGCTGAGGGAGGGACTTCATGGATTTCGGCAAAAGCGAAGCAGCTCAGGATCTTTCCGGCCTGGTCGGTACGATCGTCGACTCCATCTGCACGCCTGATCACCAGCGCGCTCTGGACAAACTCGATCAGCGGCTGGACACCACGCTGTGGCGCAAGCTGATCGAAGCCGACATCCTGTCGACGGCCGCACCCGAGGATATCGGCGGCGGCGGGTTCGGGGTGATGGAGCAGACCGCGATCCTGACCGCACTCGGCCGACAGCTGGCCGCGGTGCCGTATCTGGAGTCGGTGGTTCTCGCAGCGGGCGCGCTGGCGCGCTTCGGCTCGCCGGCGTTACGTCAGGAGTGGGCCGCTGCTGCAGTCGACGGACAAAAGGTGCTGACGGTCGCCCTCGACGGTGAACTCGGGCAGGGACCGGTACAGGCCACTGTCTCTGGTTCCGGCTTCCGCCTGACCGGAACACGCACACAGGTGCCCTTCGGTCCGGTGGCCGACGCGTTCCTGGTTCCGGCTGACTCGGATGCGGGCACCAAAGTCTTCCTGGTGTCCGCCCAGGACCCCGGTGTCACGGTGACAGCGCTGGAGACCACCGGACTGAACAGCTCCGGTGAACTCGAACTCGCCGGCGTCGAGGTGGGCGCCGATAGAGTCGTCGGCGATTCCGAGACGCTGGAGTGGCTGCTGACCCACCGCGCGGTGGGATTGACGGCATACCAGCTGGGGGTCCTTGACCGCGCCCTGCAGCTGACCGCCGAGTACGCCCGCACCCGCGAGCAGTTCGATCGCCCGATCGGAAGCTTCCAGGCCGTGGCGCAACGGCTGGCCGATGACTACATCGACATCCAGGGTCTTCGGCTGACGCTGACCCAGGCCGCATGGCGGCTGTCGGAGGACCTGCCTACGGCCAGCGAGGTCGCCACGGCGGCGTTCTGGGCCGCTGAAGCCGGCCATCGGGTGGCGCACACCACAGTCCACGTGCACGGCGGTGTCGGTATCGACATGGACCACCAGGTGCACCGGTACTTCATCACCGCCAAGCAGGTCGAGTTCGCACTCGGCGGGGCCACGGCACAGCTGCGGACCATCGGTCGCGAGCTGGCCGACTCCCCTGCCTAGTGGAACTGCCGACAGTCACCGGTCTGCTGGAGCCGCTGGCCGAGATCGATGACCGCGGTGTGTACGGCGACGACGGCTCCTACGCCTCGTGGCGTCAGCACATCCAGCAGGCGGCCGAGCTGGCAGCACTGCTCGGCTCCCGGCTCGACCCAACCAAGCCACCCCACATCGGAGTACTGCTCGGCAACACCCCGCTGTTCTCCGCTCTGCTCGCCTCGGCGGCACTGAGCGGCACCGTCCTGGTGGGCCTGAACCCCACCCGCCGCGGTGCCGCACTGCACCGAGACATCACCCACGCCGACTGCCAGCTGGTGCTGACCGACTCGTCATCCGGCGACGGACTCGCCGCAGCGGGGACGACCATCCTCGACGTGACCTCGCCGGCGTGGAACGACGAACTCGCCGGGTTCGCCGGCACACCGGTCACCTTCGCCGACACCGCCGCCGAGGATCTGCTGATGCTGATCTTCACCTCCGGCACCAGCGGTGAACCCAAGGCGGTGCGCTGCACGCACGAGAAGGTGGCCGGACCCGGGGTGATGCTGGCCGCGCGTTTCGGTCTGACCTCAACCGACACCTTCTACCTCTCGATGCCGCTCTTTCACTCCAACGCGGTGATGGCCGGCTGGGCTCCCGCGGTTGCCGCACAGGGGTCGATCGCCCTGCGGCGGAAGTTCTCCGCATCGGGCTTCATCGACGACGTCCGGCGATTCAATGCCACCTATGCCAACTACGTCGGCAAGCCGATGTCCTACATCCTCGCCACCCCGCCGCGGTCCGACGACGCCGACAACCCGCTGCGGATCATGTACGGCAACGAGGGGGCACCGCGCGACATCACGCGCTTCGCACAGCGCTTCGCGGTGACGGTCATCGACGGCTTCGGGTCCACCGAAGGTGGTGTGTCGATCGGCCGGACCCCCGACACACCCGAGGGTTCACTGGGTCCGCTGCCACCCGAACTCGACATCGTCGACGTCGACACCGGGCAGTCCTGCCCGCCTGGAGTGGTCGGCGAGCTGGTGAACACGACCGGTACCGGACAGTTCCGCGGCTATTACAAGGATCCTGACGCGGAGGCGGAGCGTCTGGTCGGCGGTGTGTACCGCAGCGGCGATCTGGCCTACCGCGACGACGACGGTTTCGTCTACTTCGCCGGGCGCCTCGGCGACTGGATGCGAGTGGACGGGGAGAACCTCGGCACGGCCCCGATCGAGCGGGTGCTGATGCGCTACCCCGATGTCACCGAGGCGGTGGTGTACGGGATACCCGACCCGACCGTGGGTGACCGGGTGATGGCGGCCCTGGTGCTTCCCGAGGGCAACGACTTCGACCCGGTCGCCTTCCGCGACTTCCTCGCCGCGCAGGATGATCTGGGCCCCAAGCAGTGGCCGTCATTCGTCCGGGTCGCGACGACTCTGCCGCGGACGGAAACGTTCAAGGTGATCAAGCGGATGCTGTCGGCCGAGGCACTCGACTGCGATGATCAGGTGTTCGAAATCGCGCGTTAATCGGCGATCGACGGCATCACGGCCTCGATGAGATGCGGACCGGGCTCACCGAAGGCCCACCGCAGAGCATCGGCGAGCTCCTCAGCGGTGCCGACGCTGCGGGCCGGCACACCCATGCCTTGGGCGATCGCTACGAAATCCATGGTAGGACTGGTCAGGTCGAGCAATGATTCCGCTCTCGGCCCGGTCTTCTGGTCCTGAGCTTGGGCACCGACCCGCTGGAGTTCGATGCGCAGGATGTCGTAGGCCCGGTTGGCGTAGATGACCGTGGTGATGTCGAGGTTCTCGCGGGCATGGGTCCACAGGGCGGAGATGGTGTACATGGCCGATCCGTCGGATTCCAGGCACAGCACCGGCCGATCCGGTGCCGCGATCGCCGCACCGATGGCCACGGGCAGTCCGTAGCCGATGGCGCCGCCGGTGAGCGTCAGCCAGTCGTGCGCCGGTGCGCCCGCGGTCGCACCCGGAAGCATGAAACCGGATGTGTTGGACTCGTCGACGACGATCGCACGCTCGGGCAACAGTGCACCGATGACATCGGCGGACGTCGCAACAGTCAGGGCGCCGCTCGGCAGCGGCGGACGAACCGCCGGCGCGGTGACCGCCACTGTGTGCGGGGCCATCTTGTCCGCCAAGGCGATCAGCGCAGCGGCCGCGCCAACCGGACCGCAGAGTGTGTGCACGGAGCAACCCGCCGGCACCAGATCGCTCGGCTTGCCCGGATACCCGAAGAAGGTAACCGGCGACACCGCTCCGGCCAGGACGAGCCGGCGCGTTCCGTCGAGTTGCGCGGCTGCGGCCTCGCCGAAGTAGGCGATCCGCTCGACGGCCGGGACACCGGCGCCTCGCTCCAGTCGGGCAGGGAACGTCTCGCAGAAGACCTCTGCCCCGCACTTCTGTGCCAGCCGCACCGCCGCACCCAGACCCGGGCCACGTGTGGCGTCACCGCCCACCAGAATCACCGTTGACTCACCCGACAGCAGCGCCTCCTCGACGTCGTCGGTGTCGATCGGATCCGGATCGGCCTGTTGCGCAATGGTTCCCGCCGGTTCGGCACCGTCGGACCACGAGACGTCAGCGGGCAGGATCAGGGTGGCCACCCGGTGTTCGGTGCGCGCGAATCCGATCGCGTCAGCCGCATCAGAGGCGACATCACACGGGTCGGTGCTGCGGCGCACCCAGCCCGACACCGTCCCCGCCACGGAGTCGATGTCGGACTCCAGCGGCGCGTCGTACTTCTTGTGGTAGGTGGCGTGGTCACCGACCACCACGATCATCGGAACTCGGGCGCGCCGGGCGTTGTGCAGGTTCGCCAGACCGTTCCCCAAACCGGGACCGAGATGTAGCAGCACCGCTGCGGGATCCGACGACATCCGCGCGTACCCGTCCGCCGCACCCGTGGCGACCCCTTCGAACAGGGTCAGCACGCCGCGCATCTCCGGTACGGCATCAAGGGCGGCGACGAAGTGCATCTCTGAGGTTCCCGGATTCGCAAAGCAGATACGAACGCCGTTGTCGACGAGAGTGGTGATGAGGGCCTGCGCGCCGTTCATGTCTCAGCCGCGGATGTCGTCGCGTCG
>Ga0194052_1000925_pt1 | contig 17775 bp, 18 predicted proteins | sample SepL226m_MetaG_FD_160117 | JGI IMG/M metagenome (GOLD analysis project Ga0194052, IMG submission 160117) | Anoxic zone freshwater microbial communities from boreal shield lake in IISD Experimental Lakes Area, Ontario, Canada - Sep2016-L227-6m | ecosystem: Environmental > Aquatic > Freshwater >...
GACTATTACAACAACCACAGGCAGCAATGGGAATTAAAAAAGATGACTCCGGTTGAATACCGAAATCATCTTATGAGTGCCCGCTAGGAGTTTTTTAACCGTGTCCACTAAAGTGGGTACAGTTCAAATAATAGGAGGGTATTTTGTTTAAGATTATTCTGTGGCACAAGGAGTTGGGGCGTTATGGCGCAGCAGGTCTGGTTGCAACCGTTGCCGATTTTATCGCATTGTTGTTCTTTAAAGAGGTGATAGGTATTAATTATCTATGGGCAGCTGCTTGGGCCTTTGTTATAGGCCTAACGGTATCATACTTAATTAGCATCTTTTACGTTTTTGATCATTATGAGCGCCGCCATGGCTATCTTGAGACTGTTTATGCCTTGATTGCCGTGTCTGGGTTGGCTATCAACCATTGGACGATTTGGCTGACAGTTGAAGTGGTCGGAGTTAACTATTTGTTAGCCAAAGCACTATCAAGTGTAATTATTGGCTATGGCAGTTTTTGCGCCAAGAAAATACTGTTGTTTAATGATAAAAATCGCATCAAGCGTTAGTTGGTATATATTAATAGGCATGCAAAAAGCATGTCTTTTTTATTTTTTGGCTAATATAAGGTTAAATATGTCTATTGTATAGCTGAACATTTATTGCTATCATAGTCAAGCAAATAAAATACTATGATTTCTCAAAACGTTTGGCAAAATTTAGCCAATCCTAGCTATGTTTTGGCGCCGATGGCCGGTATTACCGATATGCCATTTCGATTGATGTGCACCGAGTATGGCGCTGATTTGTGCTACTCAGAAATGGCCTCGGTGGCTGCCTTGCAATTTCGGCCTCAAAAAACTTTGGCTATGTTGCGTTCGCACCCCGATGAAGCGCCGTTGATAATCCAAATGTTCGGCTCCGATGTCAAGCAATTTGCCCATGCCGCGCGTCTGTTAAGCGACGAAGCCAAAGCACGCAGTCTGGGCGTGCCAAACTATTACAAACCGCAAGGCTTGGATATAAATTTCGGCTGTCCCGTGTTTAAGGTAATGAAAACCGGTTCGGGCGCGATGTTGTTCCAGGATATCGCCAAGTCGCGAGAGATTATCCAGGCTGTTATCGCCAATACTGATTTGCCGGTGTCGATTAAGATTCGTCTACAAGCAGGGGAGGTCACCGCTAAGCAATTCCTGGCCGCTATGGCAGACTTGCCGATTGCCGCTGTCATGGTGCATGGTCGCAGCCTAGCGCAGGGCTTTGCCGGACCCGCGGATTTTCAGGCAATCAAAGATTTGAAAAATGTTTACGGCGGTTATATAATTGCTAACGGCGGTATTAATAATAGCGCTACGTCAAAGATTGCCCTAGAGGAATCCGGGAGCGCGGCCGTAGGCTTGGCTCGCGGTGTTTTGGGTAAGCCTTGGTTGTTTGCTGCGCTCAAGAACCAGGAGTTTGCAATCAGCCGCAAGGAAGTCTTTGCCGCGATTCTAAAGCATGCCGGATTGGTCCAGGCTGATAATCAGTATTTCTTGGAATTTCGCAAGCATCTTTGCTGGTATTTGAACGGATTGAATGGGGCCAAAGAAATGCGCGCCGAAGCGGTCAAGATAAATAATTTTGAAGATGTCACTAAGTTTGTTAATAAATATCAATAATTTTGTTCATTGTAAATAGAGGTTTAATTGAGTTTAGAATATGAGCCGTTTAATCCGGACACTTTCGCCGATGCTTGCGAATATATCGCAAATCATTGCAAGGAAATAGAATCGGTCAAGCTAATGCATGACAAAGGAACGTTGTTGCAATCGTTAAAATGCTTGTCAGTTTTTATTGATGATTTGGTAGGAATTGTGCGTGTTGCTGCGTTGGACCAAATCAGTAAGATTATCGAAGACACAAGGTTGATTGTCGTGTCGATAGATCCGGCTAATTGGAGCAGAGTTTTACCTAGAGTAGAAAGTAATTTGATGGCCATTAGAAAAGTGGTCAGAGCCCGGTAATAAAAAGCGCTCTTCGGCATAATGTCGGAGAGCGCTTTTCAAATTGTGTTTAGTTCAGCCAATGTTTGTTGCGGAAGTAGGCCAGCATTCCGGTGGTTATGGCGGCCATAATTAGCAGTATAATCCAAAAGCTATATGGGCTGTCGATAATCGGCATACCGGCGGCGCGCATGCTGAAGACAGCGGCGATAAAGGTGAGCGGGATGACGATTACGGATATGATAGTGAGGGTCTTCATGACATTGGCCATGCGGGCGTTCATCAGGCTTTCGTTGGTGCTATTGAGAGCCTCGACCATTTCCTTTTGGTTTTCCAACATTTCCCAGATGCGTTTGGAATCGTCGATCAGCTCCAGATAATGGACTTTGATTTCGGCAGCCGGCACGATGGAGCTTTTAATGTCTACCAAGAGCTTAAAGATGTTTTTGTGGTTCTGGATAATCTTGCGGATGTTGATGATATTGTGGCGCAGGCGCAAGATGAGCGAGACGGCCTTGTCTTGCTGCTGCTGGAAGATGATGGTCTCGGCGTTATCGATGGCTAGGGAATTCTGGTCTATTATCGGATAACAAGATTTGATCAAGCGATCCAGCAGCTCCGCAAGCAGAATGGCGCTGGAGTCGTTTTGGTAGCAATCGAGGCTGTCGGGCGCTTTTTTGGCGGTGCCGAAAAAGTCGGTGAGCGGCGGCAGATTATTATTGTGCAGGGTGATGAGGTAGCCGTGGCCGACAAAGAATTCAATTTCTTGGGCGATAATCTTGCCCTCGGCAATTGATGGAAAATGCAGGATGAGGAAAAGATAGTTTTCTTCGTCCATCAGCATCGGCCGTTGGCTGTAGACTTTGGCGGTAGAGGCGCGCAAGTGCTGGATATTAAAGCCGTATTGTTTGCGCAATAGTTCGATCTCGGGTTTGCCGGCATTGATAATATTAAGCCAGACGATTTCGTTGGCTGTGGCCGGGTTATTAATAATGACCTTTTCTATCTTGGAAGAGATTTTTTCGTAGTTAGGCATAATTTTAGACTGATTGTATTATATCATATTTTTCTTTTTCGCCCAAGTAGGTTATAATTGATTTATGGAACCACTCAAAACAGAACAGCTGCCAAGAATCGAAACTCCGCTGCGCGGGGCCGAAACGGCAGCCGAAAAGAAAACAGAAGCTCAGCCTCAAACTGAGGCTAGGCCGGCGCGCCCGGCTGAGGCGCCGGTGGCGCCGGCGGCGATATCAGCTCCTCCTGCGGCTGCGTATAAAGATCCGCGTCTGACCGAGATAGAAAGTGTCTTGGAGGAAGATCTGGGAGAGATTTATTTTTCGATGTCTCCGGAGCAGCAAGTCGTCTTCAAGCAAACGGGCGAAGTAGCCGCTCAGCAGATCAATGACTTGCTGTCGGGCTTCAAGGTCCAAGCCAAGAAGATCGCCGATCTGATTCGCGCCTGGCTTGGCTTGCTGCCGGGCATCAACAAATTCTTTTTGGAACAAGAAACTAAAATCAAAACGGATAAGCTGATCAATCGTTTTCGTCCATAAATTATGCCTATTGATTTTCAACCTAGCGGCGGTGCGGCAAACCTAGTTTTGGAACCGCAGAGCTACGATCTGATGCCATTGGTAATAACCATGGTGATTGTTATCGCTGTTTTTGTAATAGCTATGATAGTTTTTGCTATTATCCGCGGCCGCTTGCGCAAAACCAAACATTTGCAGCAAGCCTTGTACCTGATCCGCTTGCCCAAAGAGCAGGAAGAAGAAGATGACAAGAACAATAAGGGCGCACAGCACATGCACGCGCAAATCGCCAAGAGCGAGACTATTATCGAGGCAATCGGCGGGCTCAAGGCGCAGCGGGGTTGGCGCGCTTGGTTGGGCGGGCGAGAAGATATCTTTAGCCTGGAGATTGTCGCCCAGAAAGGCTTGATTAACTTTTATTTCGCCGCTCCGCAGTATGCCGCCCAGTATATGGAAAAGCAGATACAGGCGCATTATCCCGATGCTTCGGTCGAGAAGGTGGATGATTATAATATTTTTACCCAACATAATTTTGCCGCTGCCGGTTTCTTGATGACTAAGCGGCCTTTTGCTTTGCCGATCAGAACCTATATCAAAGAAGAAGTAGACTCGCTCAATTCAGTCCTGAATGTGATGTCCAAGATGGCAGATAATGAATCATTGGCGGTGCAGATTACCTTGCGCTCCGCTCGCAGCGGTTGGCATAAGGAGGTAAGCAAGATTGTACGCCGCGCCTACAAGAGCAACAATCTGGAATTCGCACTTAAGTATAATGCTTTGATAGGCGCTATCCAGGGTGTGGATGACGCCATGCAAAGCAAAGAAGTCCGCGATCAAAACAAGCAGCAATACCAGCGCCAGCTGACTGCCATGGAGCAGGATGTGCTCAAGAATATCGAGGAAAAGAACTCCAAGGCGGGATTGGACGTCAATATCAGGCTGGTGGCCTGTTCGCCCAGCCAGCAATTAGCCGAACATTATTTGTTTGATTTGGCATCGGTCTTCGGCCAATATAATTATTTTGAATATGGCAATTCCTTTTTGCCCGAACCGTTGCGCCAGCATGAGGATCAGACAATCAGTGATTTCATCCATCGCCGCTTTAACGAACGCATCAGTTTTATTTTGAACACCGAAGAAGTGGCCAGCCTGTTCCACTTGCCGATGCCGGAGGTAGAAACGCCCAATATCAATTGGCTGTCGGCGCGCGGTGCGGCAGCGCCGGTGGAAACGCCCAAAGAAGGCTTGATTCTTGGCTTTAATGACTATCGCGGCGAACAGCAGGATATCCGCATCAAGGTCGGCGATCGCATGCGCCACATATACATCATCGGTAAATCCGGTGTTGGTAAGTCGTTCCTAATGGCCAATATGGCTATCCAAGATATCCACAACGGCGACGGCTGCTGCGTGCTTGACCCGCACGGCGACCTGGTGGATGATATCTTGGAGCGGATACCGGCCAATCGCGCCAATGACGTGGTTATTTTTGCGCCTGCAGATCTGGCTCGGCCTATCGGCCTCAACCTGTTAGAGTTTGATCCGCGCTACCCGGAACAGAAATCATTCGTTATCAATGAAATGATCGGCATTTTTGATAAGCTGTATGACCTCAAGGCTACCGGCGGCCCGATCTTCGAGCAGTATATGCGCAATGCCATGTTGCTCGTGATGGCGGACCCGGAATCAGGCTCGACGCTACTGGAAATACCGCGGGTTTTGTCCGACCCGGATTTTCGCAATCTCAAGCTGTCGCGCTGCGCCGATCATACGGTGGTTAATTTTTGGGTCAATGAGGCGGAGAAAGCGGGCGGTGATGCCGCCTTGGCCAACATTGTGCCGTATATCACTTCCAAGCTGACTTCGTTTATTTCCAACGATATGATGCGTCCGATTATCGGCCAGCAAAATACGGCCTTTAACTTGCGCGACATCATGGATTCCAGCAAGATCTTATTGGTCAAGCTGCCCAAGGGTTTGGTCGGGGAATTGAATGCCTATCTTTTGGGTATGATCCTGGTAGGCAAGATATTAATGGCGGCTTTGTCCCGCGCCGATTCGCCCAAGGCCTCGCGCAATCCTTTTTATCTCTACATCGACGAGTTCCAGAACTTTACCACCGACTCTATCACTCAAGTGCTTAGCGAGGCTCGCAAATACGGCCTCAGCCTGACCTTGGCCCACCAATATATCGGCCAACTGACCAAGCATAATGACACTTCAATCAAGGACGCGGTCTTTGGCAACGTCGGTACGATTATCGCTTTTAAAGTCGGTCCCGAAGACGGCGAATTCTTAGAGAAGGCTTTCCGTCCGCAATTTAGCGCCGCTGATCTGATTAATGTCGACAAGTATACAGCCTATGTCCGCCTGCTGATCGATAATATGAACGCTCGTCCCTTTACCATGAAAACCCGCCCGCTCTATGGCGCTAGCAATCTGGAGGTAGCTAAGGCAATCACCGAGGCCAGTCGAATGAAATACGGCACCGATCGCGAGTTGGTCGAGGCCGAAATCAGATTGCGGATGTCTAATCTATAATATAAACCTATGCCCATCGACCAAACTAAAACAGATAATTCCCTCCAGACAAAAGTGGAAGAGATTAAAAAAGAAGGCGTTGCATATGCCGCCAAACTGGAGGCAAGCGCCGAAAAGAAGCTAGACCGAAGCTTAACAAACAAGCTGTTGCTAATCGCTGTTTTGGGCGTTATTTTTATGGCGTTAGCCTGGCTGATTGTTTGGTATGCTTTTTTCAATAAAAATTACGACCAGTGCATGAACGATTGCGAGCTGAGCAGTATTCGAAATACAGACACCCGCGACTGTAAAGCCTTTTGCGCTAAGTATAAATAGCCTATGGCAACTAAAAGACAGCTGACAATCACGGCGATAATCAGCCTCTTTTTTGTAATTGCTATCCTGGCGGTAGTGTGGTATTATTATCCGCTGATCACTAATAATCAATGTTTACCGCTGTGCGACGATCAAGATCAGACTTGTATTGATGCTTGCCGCCAGCAAAGCAGCTCCCTGTGGTCAGACGCCATGAAGATGCTAAAAATCACAAAATAAAATACGCTCGGACAAACCGAGCGATAAAACAAAAATATGCAAAACTATTTTTTAGAGCCCGAAGATAATTTAGAGACTGAGCTGGAAGCAGCAGAAGATGCTGTGCAATCAGATTTGGAGCCGGAGGAGGACTTGTTGGCCGATGAAGGCGGCCAGTCCGAGCCAGCGCTAGCGGAAGCGGAAGAAGAGCCGGCTGCCGAATCCGCGGTGAATACGGATTTTATCAAAATCAGCTCCGCTAAACTGGAATTGGTGATAAAAAATATCGAACGGCTGGAAGACGGCATCAAGCAGCTCAAGACTTTGTTGGGCGCTATCAATGAACAAGAGCCCCTGAGCCTTAAATTCGAAGCGTCGGAGCGTCCGCGTCATGATGATGAACAGGGGCGGATCGTCGAGGGCGTCTTTGACGGCGAAAAGATGATCGGTTCGGACGGCGAGATTTATGCCGTGCCGGTCAACTATGCTTCTAAGTCCAAACTGGTTGAAGGCGATATTTTAAAACTGACAATAACCAATCAAGGCGCCTATCTCTTTAAGCAAATCGGCCCGATTGAGCGCAACCGCTTAGTGGGCCAGCTGGCCGAAGACGAGCTGGGCAATTTCTGGGTCTTGCACGATGGCCGCAAATGGCGCATCCTTAGCGCCTCGGTGACCTACTTTAAGGGCGACCCGGGCGACGAAGCCACTATCCTGGTACCCAAAGAAGGCTCCAGCCGCTGGGCAGCCGTGGAAAACATAGTCAAAAAATGGTAATCTTAGTATAATCATGGCCGCTCGCAATTATAACGGGCGGCTTTGACTTTTACGGCTAAGCTAGATAAGATAAATATACTTAACATATAGTACCCATTCCTTTATTGTGTCATCTCCACGTCTCTCTTATGTCATTCCTGTTTTTTGCCCTCCACTTTCTTGTGTCGTTCCTACATCTCTTTTGTGTCATCCCCGCGAAGGCGGGGATCTAATCATTCTTTTAGGTACAAATGTCAAATAGCAGGAGTATTCAAATTATTAACGGTTCATCACGACTTAGATTCCCGCCTTCGCGGGAATGACATAGTATTAATATATGGCCACATTATACAGAAAATACCGTCCTCTCTCCTTCGGCGAAGTAGTCGGACAGAATAACATCAAGCTCACTCTGGAATACGAGCTCAAAAGTGGACAATTGGCGCATGCCTATCTGTTTTGCGGTCCGCGCGCGGTGGGCAAAACCACTTTGGCCCGCGTGATGGCCAAGTCTCTCAATTGCCAGCGCCGCCAGCCAGGGGAGTTTGAGCCCTGCAACGAATGTCCTGCCTGCACAGAGATTGCCGAAGGCCGCGCCATGGATGTGATCGAGATTGATGCCGCCAGCAATACCGGCGTGGATAACGTGCGTGACAATATTATTGCCGGCACTCGCGTGACTCCGGTGTCCATGAAATATAAAGTCTTTATTATCGACGAAGTCCACATGCTTTCGGGCCAGGCCTTTAATGCCTTGCTCAAGACCTTGGAAGAACCGCCGGCTAATGTTGTTTTTGTTCTTTGTACCACCGAAGTGCATAAGATTCCGACAACTATCATCAGCCGCTGCCAACGCTTTGACTTCAAGCGCATCAGCGTGATTGATGTCGTGCGTAAATTGGAATACATTCTGTCCTGTGAGGGTATTAAGGCTGACAAATCAGTGCTGGAGGCTATTGCCAGATATTCCGGTGGGCACATGCGTGATGCCGAGAGTGCCCTAGGTCAGATCTTGTCCCTGGTGGACCAACCGGCCGATGGCCAGATGGTTACACTGACCAGCGAGCATGCCGATCTGGTCATCCCCAAAAATGACCTGGAGCAGTCCTTGAAATTGATCGAATTCTTGACCTTGCGCGACGCGGCCAATGCCATTCGCCTGGTCAATCTGATGGTAGAAGACGGCTTTGACCTCAAAGTTTATCTGAACGACACTATCGAATTGTTGCGCCAGATGATGCTGATGAAGGTTAATCCAGAATTGATTCCGGGCATCGGTCTGGACCTGGGCGAAGGCCTGTCGGCCAAGATGATCGGCCTGCTGGACAAGGTGAATCTCACTTGGCTGCTTAAGGCCATTAATAGCCTGTCGGCGGCCCGCAGCAACCTTAAAGAAGCGGTGTTGGCCCAGCTGCCTCTGGAGATGGCTATCGTGGAAACCTGCGAATTGGACAGTGCTCCTAAAGCGGCTAGAGTCGAATCTGTAGTGCCAGAACAGGCCAAAGCAGCTGCTCCAACGCCTGCAGCCGTCCTGGAGCCGAATTCCGCGCCCAAGGTGGCCAGCGACCAGCTGATCGACATCAACAACATCATAGTCCGTTGGTCTGAATTTATGGCCAATATAAAGAAAAATAATCATTCTTTGTCCTTCACCATGATGACCGCCAAGCCTAAAACAGTGGAAAACAACACCTTATACTTGACATTTAAGCATAAATTGCATAAAGATAGATTAGGCGAAATCGAGGTCCAACGCATAGTTGAAAAAGCTTTGGAAGAAGTGTATAATGCAAAGTTGTCGGTAGCTGCCTTGCTGGAAGAAGTAGCAGAGGCAGTTTCTGAGGCTATCAGCGAGCCGGAACCAGCAGTAATCCAGCAGCCAGCCATCGAATCCGCCAGCGACCCAGCCATAGAAGAAGTCCTCAAAACGTTGGGAGGGAAGATAGTGGGTTAGTATTTTATCCCTGCGCAGGCAGGGATCTGCTAGCAGATAGGTTGTGAATATTATAGCCCACAATGCTATAAGCACCCAATCTAAAAGTAAATGTATTCCATTGATAATTGATAATTGATAATTGCCAATTGTCAATTGACTTTCGGGGATCGTCTAATGGTAGTCGCCTCCTCGGCGACCCGCCGATGAGGCGGGGACAACACAACTCGTATTCGTATGCATTACACCTATGTATTGTATAGTTTAAAGTCGAAGCGGTTTTATGTTGGCAGTACAGACGATTTGGCCAGAAGATTCAAAGAACATAATGACGGAATTGGCGGCAAGTTTACAAGAGAGAACAGGCCATTCAAATTGGTTTTTTACGAAGCATTCATAGCCAAAGAAGATTCGATAAAACAGGAGCTTTTTTATAAAAGTGGATACGGCAGAGAGGTCTTGAATGACAAATTAATAAACACAAAAAAATATTTAGATAAAAATTCAGTTTAGAGCTCGGGGATCGTCTAATGGTAGGACAACAGGTTCTGGACCTGTTTATCGGGGTTCGAATCCCTGTCCCCGAGCTTTACACTGAATTTTTTTATTAAAAAAATAGAATTTGGATCGTCTAATGGTAGTCGCCTCCCCGGCGACCCGCCGAAGAGGCGGGGACAACAGGTTTCCGCCTCATCGGCGGGCAAGCTGGACCTGTTTATCGGGGTTCGAATCCCTGTCCCCGAGCATTGAAGAAAAATCGCTTTTATTTGCCACTTCGGACATCTCTTTATAGAGCGGTTTGAATGAAATATTAGCGATTTTTTTGTTGCCAATCTCGGCGTTCCAAAGTAGCGAAAACAAGACTTCTCGCTTTTTCTCAAGTGATAGGTCTAAAAAGCTATTTTTTATTCTTTTAGGCTTTAAAAACACATTTTTTATCCGTTCCAAAGTATCCGTGTCTGCCTCGGTTATTTTGTTTTTTAGCTCGCTCAAATCTTTTAAAATATCAACCTCCTCATTATTTAATTGCTGGCTTCTGTCCTCATAGACGGTTTTGTCCAGCGTTCTGTCCAAATATACATCTAACAGGGCATTACGCCTGTCCTTGAGCTTTACAAGCCGATTCCTAAGGTTTAATTCAATGTCCTCTAAGTATTTTAAATTACCCTCGCCCTGTTCTTTTTTGGTCAAATAACAAAGCTCAATTAATTCCTCGTCAAAAACTAATTGGTCAAATATGCTCATTAGCTCATTAGTTAAATAGTCCTCGGTTAAATAGGCTTTGTGTTCCTCGCAAATATTCTTGCCATTAGTGCAATAGTAATAAATATGGCCTTTCTTTTTGCTGGCCGTCAGCATACAACCGCACTTAGAGCATTTCAGCAAGCCTCGGAAAGTAAAAGGGATAACTTTAGACTTAACATGCTTTTTAACGCTCAAAACAACTTGGACATCCTCAAATAATTGCTTAGAAATAATCGGCTCATATTTACCAAGGTATTTTTCGCCGTTTCTTTCCATAATTCCGCAATAGAAAGAATTGGTTAATATTTTGTGAATGGCGCTGGGATAATACTTTTTACCACCCCGACTTCTAAAGCCGTCAGTATATAAAATTTCCGATATTTCCTTAACGCCGTATTGGCCGGCATTATACATCGCAAACACTTTTTTAATAAATTCCACCCTCGGCCTATCAACGACAATTTTTAAATCTTTATTCAAATAACCAATCGGCGCTTTATTCGGCCATTGGCCTTGCGACAATTTAGCCCTAATGCCCCGCTTTACATTTTTAGATAAATCCAAAATATACTGATTGGCCATGCCACTTTCCACATTAAACAGCAAAGCATTATCGCTTGGCAGGTATTGCCTTTCCATGGTTTGGATTATTTTTAACTGATTTTGTTGCAAGAGCCATTGAATAATCGCCGAATCAATCGGATTGCGACTTAGGCGGTCTATTTTCCAGCAAATTATCCCGTCAATTTTGCCTTGCTTGATCATATTGACCAGCTCGCTAAATTGCGGGCGATTATCGGGCTTCTTGGCTGATTTGCTTTCCCTAAATTCTTGGACAATATTAAAGCCTAAATCTTTGGCCAATTTCAACATCTCTTTTTCTTGCGAATCCAAAGACAAAATCTGCCGATTATCGTCTTCGGTTGATTTTCGGCAGTATAAAGCGTATTTGGTTGCTGGGTTTTCATTAGTCATAGCTTTATCTTAATCACTCATCATTGTTTTAGCAAGATTGCCTCGGCTCTAACAAGGCATTTCTAACGGATACGCCTTGCTTGAATGGGATAAAATCCAATAGATACTCCGAATAATCAACAATCCCAGTCCATTCGCTGTAAAATTGCTTGGTAAAAATAGGCTCAAGGCCTGTTAAAAACTTCTTTTTAAAAGTTTCTTCTTGAAAACCAATCAGCTCAACGGGTTTTTGAATATTGCGAGAGCAGAAAAAAGATTTTTTACAAAATTCGCTTGCCCCTTTGGTTAGATACTTGGAAATATACGCCCCGATTTTTCGCACCGACCGAATGTCATTAACCTCAAGACGACCCCAACCCCATAAAGCACGCAACCAGTCAAAATCAACATAGCTTAAATTACACAGCAAATGATAATGAACAGCCCCACGCTTTTGTCGTTCGGGAACGCAGAGATAAGTAAAATCGGGAAAGTAATATTTTAACCGCTTGATAAACTGATTAAATAAATAATTGGCTCTTACTTTATCCGTGATATTTTCGGCAAAAGTCAAAGTAAAAAACTTTGTCCACTCCGTATTGGTATTAACCAAGCGTTTGATTCTTGTTCTTGAGCGACTATATGATTTTTGTTTATTCAATTCTTTTCTTTTTTGTTCCTCAAAAGCGTCAAGCTGTCGCGGTTCTTGTTTTTCGCGGTCAACTTGATAGCCACGCCAAGACGGCTGGCGAGATTTGGATAACTCCACCGACCGGCCCGAGACAATAATTTTTTCGCAAAAGCAATACGCCATATTTTTCGTTAGATGTGTAATTACAGACAAGGATAAATTGACTGTCATAAAATCTTCTTGGCCGGCAATTTTTTTCGGCGTCTGGACGACCGCCGAAAAAAACTTGCCGACCCCAAAGAAAGATTTTTAATGAAACAAGTCAAATAAATGAGCCAAACTCAGCAAATATTGTTCAGCCTCTTCATCGGAAACTGGCCGGCCGAACTTACGGCTAAAATACAGCTTGGCTTTGGCGCGTAGCTGTTCGGATAAGGAGTGAATAATGGGCTGTTGAGGTTTCATTCTAATAACCTAGCAAAACAAGTTTCAGCAAAGTTATACTGAAGATTTTGTGGAAGAAATAGAAAGCCTATATTCATTGGCTTAAAGGCCTCTTTTTTTACTGAAACTTGTTAAACATCTAGACCCAATCAACCTAACAAAACAGCATTACTCTAAATTACGGGTAAGATTTGGGGTAAGGACAAATTTACCTTAATCTAACGCTATTTTGTCGTTGATTTTGGGGTAAATTCAACGTAGCAAATCAATGTTCCCAAACATTACGGGTAATATTCTTGTGAACAGCAAAAAAGCCCTCTTTTAAAGGGCTTTTTGCATAAAGTTTTGGGAACTTTTCTATTTTTTTGCTTATTTTGCAATTTTTGATTTTTTTGATTCTGATTTTTTTTGATTATTTTAAAATTTTATGATATTTTTAAAGTATAATAAAAATGCCTCGTATCTTAGTGATAATTAATTTAAAAAATTATGGAACAAAAAAATGAGAAAAAAAATTACCGAATAATTTTTTGGCAATTATTTGGTATAGGAATGATTGTCAATATTATTTTTATTAAAGATGAAGGTATTTTATCATTGATTTCTTTAATTATTTATGCTGTTTGGTTATTTTTTTGGTGCAAAACTTTCAACCAAGCATGGAAAGCCGTTGGGAAAAAGCACGGTTGGGTAATTGGCCTTACGGCAATTATTCCCTTTGGCGCTCTTATTGGGATAACAATTGCTTATTACCGGCTAAGGAATACTGAATATTGGAGAGGTAAATTTAAAAGTTTTCGTCTAGCAAAATAATAATAATAATTTAAATTTTATGAAACACAAAAAAGTCATATTATCAATTTTATTGGTAATTGTTTTAATTGTTATCGGTTATTTTAAGGTTGCTAAAGAAATGAAGCCGGCAACCGAAAAATTAAACAAAGACCTTTCAGCATTAGAAGTAAAAAAGAGGGACGCAAGAAGAACCGCTGATATAAAAATATTAAGCCTCGCAATCCAAATATACGCCCTCGATAAGGAAAAATTACCAGTTAAAAAAGACAGCAAAGGCAATTTCGTTTCTTATAAATTACTTAGTGGCTCGTCTGACTTTAATGAGTTGGAGTCTATACTTAATGGTAATAATCCAGAACAACACGCTAAAAGCGATCCTAGTCCCGATAGATATTATGAATATTATAGTGATGGCAAAGTTTATTCTGTTAAAGGATGGCTAGAGCAAGAAAATATCCAAAATTGCAAGTTAATAAAACCAGAATATTGTGAATTTGAAGTCAAGGGCGACCTCGCAACTATTTTAAAAGAATAAATAGCTAAATGTTAAATGGTTGTTTGATTAGCTAAAATAATTCCAACTATATCCCAAACTCGGAGCTTTAAGGTGTCTAACCACACCACACAAGAACACCTTGAATTTTTAGGGTGTTTTTTGTTTTTTGGGATTTTATAAGCAATGTTAAAATACAAGACCTGACCCCATTAAAATAATTTAAATCACCTACAATAGGTGATTTTTTGTTTGATGGCAATTGTTTCGGTTGCTTCTAGTTATATCTCTCGCTACAAGCAAATCAAAAAGCTTACAATTCAAGACCTGACCCCATAATATTGACCCCATTGAATAATCCATTGTTTACTATTTATCTTTGTAGTATAGTAAATTATAATAAATATAATTTACTATATAGCTTAGATATAATAATTAAAACTATGAAAAAAATATTGCTTGCAATGCTAATGATGTTGGCTTTCGGATTGGCACACAATTCTTTAGCGGCAACAAACGTAAATGTGACGGTAAACTGGAACAAATATCCAGTAAAAGCAGATAATTTTTGGAAAAACTATGTAAATTTGTTGGCATCAAAAGAAATTGTCGGAATAGTCGACAAGACAAACTTAATAACTGCATTAAATTCTTCTATTGAGGATGTTTATACGGTCGGAAAAATTAAAGGTGGTCAATATGCAGGTAATTTTGTATATGTATTGGGTTTTCGAAAGCAGTTTGGGTCTTATTTGTTTTTAGTTATGAGGGACAAAGAAAAGTTCTATATTATTAAATCCTATGATAAAGAAGATTTTTATTCAGTGCTTGGCGTTTATTATGCTACGCAGCCAGATGCTCAATTAATTAAAAAAGCCTTTATCGTGAAACATAATATCAAATTATCTAATTATTTTGATCATACTGAAAAAATTATTGTTGGTAAATTCGAATTAAATAAGTGGGTTGTTAATTTTATTGTAGAGCCAAAAATGGATACCGCTAAAGTTGTAAAAACGTATAATAACGGTAATAAATTAAAGCAACGCGCGGATGGTTATTACATGGTTGATAAAGCTGGTGTGGCTTACAATTATGTTTATAAATTGCCAAGCCAAATTACTTTTAGCGGAAAGACGCGTCAAAAATTTGATTATTTAACACCTATATCCGGTTGTGGTGGCAATGGTAGCGTTTTTGGCACAATGGGAATATCTGCTTTTTCTAAAAATGATTATATAATTGCAGGAAAAACCAATAATGGTATTACAGTCTTTGAATTAAAAAACAATAAAAAAACCACAACAGATCTAAAGAAAGTTTATGTTCAGTTCAAGCAAACCGAATGTGGCGTTCCTGAACCTGACGAGGCTTGCGTAAAGGCCGCTGAGTTAATTAAAGAAAGTGATTACGCTGCATTTGTTGCTAAACATCCGTTAATCTTTATACAAGATCCTTTCGGAAGATATATTGAATTCATTAAAGAAGAATTTTACTTATCTGGATACTGTGGTTAATTAATTATTTTCCTTCAAATGGGGTCAGGTCAAATGGGGTCAGGTCTTGTATTTCAACATTTAGAAATACAATCAAACTTGTATTGCATATTTTTTACATCACGCACAAAACAAGCTATAATAAAAGCATCTAATTTTAGGTGCTTTTATTTATACGCTTAGAATCAAATTATTACTAATAAATAATCCTCAATTTATCAAGATGAGGGGAAGCTCTATGTCTATGAAAAAATCAGCTTTGTTGTTCGCCATTCTAATTGCCATCGGTCTCATGCCGTTCCTGACCAATGCCGCCGCTCCGCTGTCTGGTAAATTCTTGGTCAATTCCGACAAGAACGGCGAGGCCTATTATTATATGCCTGCCAATCTGATATCGGGCAAAGCAGCAGCGCCTTATACGATATCGCTGGGCAATCCCAAGGATGCCTTCGAAACTTTGAAAAGGATTAGATTGGGCATTAGCGAAAGCGACTTTACCAATATCGACAAGCTGAAGAAACGCCTGGCCGGAGCGATTGTCATGCGCCTGCAGGGCAACGAAGAGGTCTATTATATCAATCCATCCGACCTCAGCGTCAATCAGATTGCCAGCGGGACAGATGTCTTAGCCTTGATCCAAAAGACCGGCATCACAGTCAAACAGTCTGACCTGGACAAGCTGGACCATGACGGAGTGGCGATAGACGCGTACAGATTCTTCATTAATAAGCACGAGGCCGACCCTGTCGATCGGCAAGACCTCTGGACGATTAGTAATTTCCGACAGTATGTCGCGCCATCTTTGGGCATTGCGGTGTCATATCCGGCCGTCTATAACCCACAGTGTCATATCAAGCGGGAGGGGAACACTATCACCGTCTGCGGAGAAAGCGTCAATTACACTGTCCAGGTTTTTGCCAAGAAGGCGGGCGTTTACCTGCAGGATGATATTAAGGCCAAGTTTAAAAAATATATTAAGCCGGGCTGTAGCGTTGATTTCTCTACGGATTCCGAAAATGGCAATTCCACCTTGGTCTATCGCTCAACTAAGGTAATATCTGCCCAAATAAACTGCAGCCAAGCCAGCAGCGCCAATAGATACTCTGATTACACCCAGAACATGGGCAAGTTTATCATGGAAAGCTCCCAGCCTGACCATTATGCCTTTGTGCCCAAACTGAACTATGATTGGGACGATTTCCATATAGAGTTTGTAACGTCGGTTAAGTAGCCAACTAACACTAACCATGAAAAAGAGTCCAATAATCTTTCTCCAGGCGGCCGTTGTGCTCATCGGCATCGGCACATTAGCCTTTATGCTATTTGAACCGCTGATCGAAGGCAGGAACGCGCATGCTACGCTCTATCAAGTTTACTTTAACGATGCTTTTCTGGCGTATGACTATATCTCATCCATCACTTTCTTTGCGGCGCTCTATCAGACCTTCAAGGCGTTGAGTTATGTCAGGCAAAATAAGGCGTTTTCGCAGGCCACAAGCCGTGCTTTGCGGACTATCAGATACTGCATGCTGACCCTTATCGCTCTTGTCGCAGCGCCGTTGGCCTATCTGTTTATCGTACGGCCCGGCGACGACATAGCGGGAGGTGTCTTTATGGGCCTGCTTATCATTTTAATCTCTATCGTGATCGCCAGTGCAGCGGCCATGTTTGAACGGATCGTATATAATGCCAAGAAAATAAAATAATTGACATTTGATGATAAGTATGTTAGAGTAATGTCCTAAATAGTTCTGTCATAATTAAAGAGGTGGATATGTAATGGAAAGACAATTCGTGGGATTGGGTCAGCAAAAGCACCAAAACCAAAGGATTGGGGTTTTTGTAGATTGCGCTAACATACAGATTAGCGCCAAGCGAGTGTATCAAAGTGGGCTTAATTATGCGGACATATTATTGGCCGCAACCGATAGCCGAAAATTAGCCTATGCAATTGTGTATTGCGTGGAAAGTGAGGATTCAGAGCCGGGGGCATATTATGAGTTTTTGCGAAAATCCGGTTATGATGTAAAAATCAAAGATCTGAAGGTTTTCCGTGACGGCAGCAAGAAGGGCGATTGGGATATTGGCATCTGCATCGATGTGATAATATTGTCCGAAATGCTGGATACGGTGGTGTTGGTTACCGGGGATGGGGATTTCTTGCCCTTGGTAGAGTATTTAAAAAATCGAGGAAAACGGGTAGAAGTGATGTCGATCCGAGAGACGACAGCGGGAAAGCTAATAGAAGCCGCGGATTCTTATCAGGATTTGGGCCAAGACGGAGTTTTTTTATACTTCAAAGAACCTGCATATTAATTTCAAAATTGAACAAACACAATACCCGCGGCTTGAACTGTACCCACTTTAGTGGACACGGTTAAAAAACTCCTAGCGGGCACTCATAAGATGATTTCGGTATTCAACCGGAGTCATCTTTTTTAATTCCCATTGCTGCCTGTGGTTGTTGTAATAGTC
>Ga0194052_1000929_pt1 | contig 17735 bp, 15 predicted proteins | sample SepL226m_MetaG_FD_160117 | JGI IMG/M metagenome (GOLD analysis project Ga0194052, IMG submission 160117) | Anoxic zone freshwater microbial communities from boreal shield lake in IISD Experimental Lakes Area, Ontario, Canada - Sep2016-L227-6m | ecosystem: Environmental > Aquatic > Freshwater >...
TCCCAGGGGGAGGACAAGCCGAGCGCCATGGTGAAGAGGGTGTTGGTATCCATCCCTCCATGATCGCAAACCCATCACCCAGGTAGTCCCCTACCCACACGATTCAGCGAGGAACCTTAAATTGGCTAAATTTCTTAACAGGGACTATAAGTTCTATTTCTGTTCCGTCTTGGTCCAAACTCAAGACTGTTCCTTGCTCACACCTTCTTGATCCGACCAGATCGGCAGGTTTCCACCCCTCCTTTCTCCAAGATGCTGCTGGTGCATCATTGCTGCCGCCTGACTTATTCCCTAGCCTTTGGTACTCACGGATGGTGCACGGGTGTTTAGGCCATGGGGGCCCCAGTTCGTCAAAAAACACCCTGCCCCCGTAAGGGGATTGATAGAAAAAGACAGCCGCACCGCATTCCGGGCACTTGGCATTGGGGTTCACATAGCTGTCATAGGTCTTGTAGGAAGACTTGGTTCCCCAAGTGTCTTCTGTCCTGGGTCTAACGAAAGAGACTGATCCCCGACGATTCTGATCCAGGGGCTGCTTCGTGATCCCACAACCACCCCATGGCCCTGGGGCTCGACCAGGGCTGCGTCCCAGATGCCCCTCACCACCCCAGCCACAGGTGCAGTCATATGCATGGTTCTTGACCCGCCCCGGTTTTCTGTCGCAGGCACTGAGTGAGGATTCGAGCCTTAGAAGAACCCCTTAGCCAGTGTTTCCGGCCTTGGGAGCGGGTTGTTTGAATCAGGATACGCCCTCACGCAACGATGGTGAATCAGGCAGCAGAAGGCCCGCCCCGAGGGGCGGGCCTTCTGCTGCGGGCGCTGGGTTCTGGGCTGCAAATTGGGCTGGTGTCTGGTCGCTCAAAGCACTGTGTGGCCGACGGTGGTTGTAGTCGTAGCGCCAGGCCGCCAGCTTGCCTCTGACCTCAGGCATCGATCGGAATATCTCTGTGTTCAAGCACTCGTCTCTGAGTTTTCCATTGAAGCTCTCAATGAAGGCGTTCTCTGTGGGCTTCCCTGGCCGAATGAAAGCCAGTTGCACCGCCCTTGCGTCTGCCCAGGCGTCCATCACCTTCCCTGCGAACTCGCTGCCATTGTCCACAGTGATAGAAGTTGGCTTGCCGCGCTCTCGAACTGCCATGTCCAGAGCCTCGGCTACATCGCTGCCATTCAGCCTAGGCTTACCCCGGATGGCCACGCATTCCCTGGTGAACTGGTCCACCACCGTCAGGATCCGGAAGGATCGCCCATCCTCTAGGCGCGCTGCCACGAAGTCCATACTCCACCTCTGATTTGGGGCCTTGGCCTGTTCCACAACGAGCGGCCTCCGGCGTGCGATCTTCTTCCGCAGCTTGGTCCGAATCATCAGACCCTCCTCCTTGTAGATCCGGTAGACCCGTTTCGTGTTCACCATCCAGCCTTCCCGCCTCAGTAGCACTGTCAGGCGCCGGTAGCCGAAGCGAACCCGGGCTGCCGCCAATTCCTTTAGGCGCATTCGCAGGGGGATCTGGGGATCCCGCCGATGCTTGTAGCGGAGGCTTGGCCGGCAGATGCCCATCAGGCCGCAGGCTTGCCGTTCACTGTAGCCAAAGCCTAAACGGACCCATGCCACCAGCGAACGCCGCACCGCGGCCTTCAGACTTTTTTTGAAAGCACTTCCTGGAGGATATGCTTGTCGAGGCTCAAGTCGGCCACCAGGCGCTTCAACCGGTTGTTCTCGTCTCGAAGCTGCCTCAGTTCCCGCAGCTCGGAGACCCCAAGCCCCCCGTAGGCAGCTTTCCACCGGTAGAAGGTCTGCTCGCTAACCCCGAGCTTTCGGCAAACCTCTGGCACCTTGGCCCCGTTCTCCACCTGCCTCAACGCGAAGACGATCTGCTCCTCGCTGTGTCCCTTCCTTGGCATCTCTGCCTCCTTGGCTGGGCTCCCTCTAGGATGCCCTCCAAGGCCCGAAATTCACATAATCCCTGGTCTGGTTTTCGGGTTTTGGGTCATTCTTTGCATTACACATCGGTCAGACCCTCGAAATAGATAAGTCACCAAAATTATCCATAGCAATCAACTGAGGCCCGATAGTATTTTTATCAATTATTGCAGTCTGAACTGGGTGTCATTGGCTAGAACCCTTGAGATGTCTCCCACTTAGAGATACTTTCAGCCGGATCACCTCATTTCTCAAACCAAAGCCTGTAATGCCTTATCCCATCAAACCCTCAATGACCCTATTTACAATTACCACTAGTGCATGATCCACAGTCTGGGCACTTGAATTGCCCGGCAGCGCTACACCTACAGGGCTGTGCCCACAGATCGAGTCCCCAAACCCGATCAGGCCAGTCAACATCACTAAGACGCAGAGCTGTCCCGATATCGTCAAGAATCGCTTTATGCTGAAGAGCCCGAAACCGCTTGCCACATTTTGTGCAAGGCTTGAGTCCCCATTCTGTACCGCACTCAGTACAGACCGCCCACCAGGTTGCATCCAATCCATTGGCCTGACGTCCCAACCTTGGCTCAATCTCAACGCTTGTATGGCAAAGAGGGCACTGATCCAGCCCCACAAGGCGACGTACCGAAGTCTGTATAAACCGTTGGAAGGAGGATATTGCTTCCTTGGGAGCGATACGAAAGGCTTGCTTAGCCTGTTTCGCCTGTTGAGCCCTTAAGGCTAAGTCCTTAGCCCACTGGTTGCCCCAGTTCTCAGCCTCTCTAAGTTCAGCATGACCAGGTGGTCGGAGCGCAAGTAGGTATGGGTCGACATATTGCAGCCAATCCCAATGGGGCATGGCTGGTAGGGATGGAACCTTTTCTGCGTAGGGGTAGGGCAGAGCGGCCACCCTGTTTAACCAGCCATTGAGAAATCGCCCCATCCGCTCCTCTGAGTCGATACTCCATGGCGAGCAGCCAAAAAGTACAGCTCGACCGTCAAAGCTCCAAGCTCTCGCACGGTCTTGATCCGCCAAACTGATTGGTGCCCCAACATGAACTAAGACGGTCCCATTAGGGGGCCCATCCCATTTGGATATTTCCTGAGCTATGGCTTCAGAATCTGCTAAGGAGAGGTCTGCACATAATGGCATTATTCGTAATATATTTTCGGCTACTCGTAATTCGATAATTCCATTCTTGTCATCGGTAATAGTCACTGAATGCCAGCCCTCACGGCGGGCCTCCCAGCCATTCTTGCGACGGACAACAACCCAGCCAAGTATAGAAAGGCTTCGTGCGATGACATGCAACACGAACTTATCCCAGGCCTCTGATTCGACTCTCCGGCGCTCAACGCGTTGTTGATGTGTCTCCTGGATCCTGTGCCCAAACTTGACCCAGGTGCGCCATAACTTAGCAACCTTGCGATAATGCGCATCGTTACTAAGGATATTAGTAGACTTAAGAGACAGAGGGACTTCGGCGCGTAACGAAATTTTTTTATATAGCCTTGAGTCCAGAAGAGCCTGGAGGTCTCGGTGTGCCGCCTCCAGTTGCTGCATCGATACACTGAGATCATCCTCGCTTTTGGAATCAATTGTATGCGACCAAAGTTTGCTAATTCGCTCTGCCCGTCGGAAGCTTGTCCGCCTCAACTCGTCACCGTATTTGAGGGCCCGGTGCTCCTCCAACGTTTTCTTGATTCTATGGAGATACTCAAGACGGTCTGTAATATACCTGAGCAAACGATCTACTAGACGAACCGCCACCCTGTTTTCATACAGATCCCATTGATCTTCAACGAAGCGTGCCAGTACGCGAGACGGCTGTATGCTCTGTAGGGTACGGTGCTCCCAAGCCGCCGGATTTGAGACAAGGTCAGCTACAGCTCTTACCGGTATGTGTTTGGCGCGCGAAACAGGAGTGCGCTCCTCCTCTACCCGAAGTTGAAGGCGGGGTCGCTGGCATACATACTGAAGATGTTGTAAATGGTTAATAATTTCGCGATCAAGGTGCGAAAGTCGCGCTAACTCTCCGAGTTTCTGAGCTACGGGAGGAGTCTCTATGAGCCGTTCCCAAGACCAGCCGTCGGAGATAACCCGGTAAAGCCGAACGAAAGCGTCTGAATCCACCTCGCTGGGCCAACGGCCAATAACAGCATCCGCCCCTATTCCTGGGAGTGAATCGCCGACTCGCTGTTGATCTACAGTCCAGGCATCGCAGAGATACTGATTCGGAAGGGCTCCCGGATTCGCTGCCAGGCGATGTTGAATAACGGTCACACCTGCTCCTCACCCTGTTTTTTTAATATTTCCCTTTCTATAAGGGAAAAACAGAGGTCTGGCAAGTTGGCCCTATCAAGCCCATCCCAGGAAGTCAGGAGTTGATCCTTCAATTTTTCTAAAGAGGCGACCCTGAATTCATGCCTATCTTTTAGTTTTCTAAAGACCTTTGTTACAAGCAAATGATCCATCGCCTCACCTACACTGCCACCGGTTTCTACAACAACGGGAAGGAACCTTGCCATATGACCTTCAAGCCGATTACCCCAGCCGACGCCAAAATGATCGCCCAATGTCTTGGAGAAGGTGGCCCCATTTAGCCAGGTGATTGCATGCTGGACTTCTGACGCCCTGGTGTCGGCTGCCGTCGAAAAGGCGTGTTCAAGCTTTGCAAATGAAATAGATGGTCGACTCGGTTTATTAAGAATATCGAAATGAGCCGCTGATGTTTTACGCGGCATCTCCATGACGTGAGCTCGGTCATAGGTCTTGTCCGCAAATTCGGCTGTGGTTTCATCATGGTTGGCAGTCCCGACAAACCATACGTTCGGAGGAATTGGCAGATGCCGACCTTCTACCATGAGAGTCGGGGCATTGAGAATTGGTTCATCTACCAAGGTAATTCTTCTGTTACCCATCGGTTGTTCTAAGGCGGCTAAAAAATCGGCGAAAAAATGCTCTGGCTTAGAGAGATTTATCTCATCCAGGATCATCATGAAGATGCGATCTCGATATTCGGGCATCCCCGCCTTATAGAGCGCTTGAAGGAAATTAGTTGCGTAATATTTATGGTGAAATGCGTTGTAGTAGCCGATGAGGTCCTGGCGATCACGCCAGCCTGCTTGCACGTAGACAGTTTCAACCCCCCCACCTATCGCCTCCGCAAAGGCAAGAGGTAGGCTGGTTTTCCCGGTCCCAGAGATTCCCTGCAATAAGATCAACCGCCCCATTGCAAGGCCACCTAGGAAGGCACGGATATCTCGGTCTGAATAATAGAGGGTCCTGCCCGGAACCCCTTTTGCGATTCGATGTTTCAAGTCCTCAGCAAAAGCTGAAAGTGTTGGCGTAGAAGCACGGATTAGGTCAGTTGTACGTGCCGATTGCTGATGTTCGGGTAAGTCATCCAGACTCGTCAAGGCGGTCATTGGGTTTCTGCGGTCATCCTGACTTGTAAGCTCGTCGACTCTGGCCCGTAATTCATTTACTGCACCGTCTAAAAGGTCCTTATGGACTTCAAGGGCCTTCTTTTGACTGCCAAGGGTCTCAAGTTCAATTGCACCAATGTGAAATAGGTTCAACTCAGCTTTCGTCTTGGCTAAATCCCCATACAGCACGGCTTGTTCTTCTAGCCAAGCCGAACGCTCTCTCTCAAGTTCAACCAACCGGTCTGCAGCGCCTGTACCTGGGCGCTCTCGAAGTTGCTGCGCTAAATCATCCCGCTCGCTTTCCAATTTCTTTAAGTCAGCCAATATATTTTCTGGAGTCCGATTTCCAAACTGCCTTTCCCATTCCTTATAGGTCTTGAGTCGCGCTGCATGCTGATCTCGAGATTCGCGGGCGTCCTTCAATAATTTGTCGGAGGTCTCTGCATGATGACGCAGTTTCTCAGTGCCCTCCTCAACCAGTCTTTCGACCCGAAGCCTCATGACCTCTATGTCATCAGCGTGCATTTCCTGATCTGCCAGGAGGATTCTCCTTTCCTGGCTGGTCCTTCTCTCTTTGGCTGAGACGTCTTGCTCTCGTTCGATAATCTCAGCAAGTCGAGATTCGATCTCCTTTGCCCACACGAGCTCATGCCGTTCTCTCTCAGCATTCAACTCCGTCCGTAGCTCTGCTAGTTTGTCGTTCCGAAGCTTGGCCACTTCAGCATCAAACTTAATTTTAACTTCAGTTTCTTGCATGGAGGCCTCAGCCCGATCCGTGGCCTCCTGCTCAAATCGCTTAGCTAATATCTTCTGTCGCTCATCTACAGCTACCTTCGATATATTCGATATTTCTTCCGTTAGCCGATCTCTCTCCTCCTGAAGTTTTTTGACCTCTTCAGCAAGAGGGTGCAAGATCCTGGTCTTTTCAATTAAAAATCCATTTTCTGCGTTCAATTCACGCGCAACCAGTTGGGTGGCCTGGTCGATCAGTCCGGATTCTCTGGCCTGGAGTCCGACCTCGTTTTCTAGAACCACCTTTTCCTTTACTTCAATCGCCTTAATCCGGCTATTGAGCTCGGCCTCCGAAGCCCGCACGGCTTTGTCTCGTTGCTCAGCACTTGCACTTAAGTTTTCTGACCTATCATATTGAGCTCTCGCTGTATTTAAGAGATGTTTTACTCGCTTGAGCCCGTCCTCAAGGGTTCCGGATAGCGGCTCACCCATTACTTCCTCATCCGGCTTACCATACTTCTCTTCTAGTGAAGAATCATTGTCAGCAAGTGCTTCTATTTGTTTATTTTGATCGGCTGTAAGGTGTGTAGGGGATGCCTGGATTACTGGGCCTGGGTCCATCGGACCTGTGCGATTCCGGTTTGCCTTTTTCTTACTGCACATGAGCGGAAACTCCATTATGACAATCGGTGAGCATGAGTGATTTAACCGCAACATAGACTGTCTCAACGTGGTGATTAACCATCTTGGACCAGGATGCGTTCCCCTCGTGGGCTGCGTCATCTCTTGCCGTAGCCAGGGCATCGAGACGGTGAAGTAGGTCGGGATGCTCTCCTGAGACTCGGCTGATTGGATGGTCCTTGTGGCGATCTGCACACAATAAGGCAAGAATTATGAGCGGACGCAAACTCCCCCCATCGTAGTGTTCAGCATTCTGAACCTTCCCACGCCGAACCCCTGACAGCGATGTTGGCAATGGCGTTTGGAAGCCAAGCTCCAAAGCGATTGCATTGAGATGCTGTTGGTTGAAGCCCTTATCTGAATTGGCGAGCCTACGGTAAAGGGGTGGATTCTCCCCTTGATAGGGCTCATACAGTATACGAAGGGTTCTCTCCATTGCCCGCTGTCCCTTGACTAATGCGTCATCCCACTTATCTATGGGGGCGCCCTCAAGAGACGCTTCCAACACTGCACGTTGCATAGCAACAAGGCGGTCCCGAAGAACCTCGTGCTCATGGAGGCTGCAGCTTAATCGATCTTCGACCTTCCAAACTGCTTCAAACTGGATTTGATTTAGAGTGGGGTCTGAAGTATCTGCACCGACAAACGGTTCCAGCCACTTTCTCAGTCCATTTTGAACATGGAGTCGTTCCTCAAGGCGGTTTCGGAATTCCATGGAATCACCTTTTCCAAATGGATCGTCAACCATCCAATCTCCCGAAGCCTGCCTCCGGACTCTTAATGCAAGTAGATAACTAGAAGGGTTATCATCAATATATGAAACCCGCCGAATCCTGGGTCCATCACTCACATCATCTAACCCTTCGAACTCGACCCTACGCCTTTGTTGCTTAACAGCGCGAATAATCTCGGATGGCGTCGGTTGTGTCTTAATGACTGTGTCCTTGTTTGTCGGAAGGATTGCGAAGGCAGGGTCCCTCCAGGGAGATCCCACACTCCCGCTGATAAGAACTGGCCGTCCTCGTTCGTCCAATTCAGAATCAGCGATGGGAAGATCTCCAGGAAAAAATCTCGGCCACAGTTTCCCTGAAAACGAATCAGATAGAACATAACCCGCTGAGGAATCCTCTGGAGGATCGATTTGAGTATCATTAAGCAATTTGATGCCACTTGTTGTGACAACGCCCCAATTGTCTACCAGTCCCATAGACTGAAGTTCCGTCGAAATTAAGCCGGCTAGGTTTACGTCGATCTGCATGAGTTCCGCAACTTCCGCCACATGGGAAACCTGGGCCCTTGCAAGGGCTAGTACCGACCGTTGAAAAATGTTTATTTCACGGTCTTTAGGAATGGGGGCCACGACTCGCCATGCGAACATTGGCCAGAGCAGCCATGTCGATTTTGGACCTTTGTGGTATGGGAAACGCAAAATTGGTGTGTCAAAAGAGAAGGGGTTTTCATACCTATCTAACGACGCCATTATTACCTCCACACAGGTCTGAAAATGTATGAAGCGCCCTTAGTGGTTCTTTAGCCTCTTCTCCTGATACGAAAGCTCGATCACCAACACCTATCAACAAGCGCTGCTGCCTACTCATGGCAACACAAAGCCGGTTTTCTAGCATCAAGTGACCATATTTTTTTCTCTGCTGTGAATCGGTTGTTGACGGAAGATTGTTTGATCGTGTGACAGAAAGGAATACTACGTCGAATTCCTTTCCCTGGAACGCATCCACTGTTCCAATCCGAAGGCGCTCGACATTTTTCCCTTCGGCATTGTAGGTTCTTGCCCATTGGTCAGAGACCCTCCAGCCAAGCCGATTGGATGTTTTCTCGGTTAAGCCAGCGCTGATCATGGCACGACCGATCTCATCCACCTGGTCACTGTAGAACGCTATGACACCAATGGTAAGTTTGGAGTCGTGCTCGATAATCCTACGTATCTCCTTGGCAATCGCTCTGGCCTCTGCGGGTCTTCTCTTACTTACTGCTCGAATTTCTTGATCTCGGCCGCCCTCATTGGGCACATTAATCCAGGCCATTTGAACGGGGGACCCACCTTTTGTATAACCTGGCAGATCATGAGCAAATTCTTCGGGCCCTCTTGGACTTTCGATGATTCCATCTTCATGGACTTCATAGAAAGTTTTACTGACAAATTCACCAAGTTTCGGATGCATCCGATACTGAGCGTTTAGTGTTACTGTGCGCCTAATGCCATCTTTATCTTCCAGGGCCCTAAGCAATACCCACATGCGCTCGAAAAGGCTCGCCTTCACGGCCTCCATAGTCTCCGCCCCTAGTGTCTCCTGGATGATCCGCTCATCAATTTCTTGCTCTACATCTGGTTCCAATAGATGAGGAAGCTGTCGATGATCTCCTACTAGTACGGCTCTCCGTTTCGCCATGCTGAGCGGAATAAACAGATCGAGTGGGTGCGCACGCGCCGCCTCGTCCACAATAATGGTCTCAAATGCTGCAGTACCATCTTCGATTCCGCGCAGCCTGCACATTTCACGACCGGCTGCGTGATGGAGCGTAGAGGCGAGCATCACGGTGTAATGCAGGAGCGCTTCCCTAACTGCCGCAGGATCGTTTTCTAAATCACTCAAGTAGGCTGCGATAGCACCTTCTACACCACCACTGGTTGATGAAATACGAGCGTTTACAAAATCTACTATTTCTATCAATAACTCCTGAGTGGTGTCATCGGGGCGGTTTCCTCCTGAAACCTTGGGTTTGTTGAGTTGATCAATCAATGAATTGCGTAGGGGTATTCCTTCTGGTAACCATTCCGGTGCATTGTCAACCTCAACCTCGCAGCACCGTTCAAGGAACGCGCGCCCTTCATCACTCAATATTTCATTAAGTCTGCGTAACGCTATACGGGCCTTAATCGGTCCATCGTCCGCAAAGGTTGTGCTTTCCACTCGAATGCTTCGGGCGGCCCGAAGCATTGAATTGAGATTCTCCACATCTCCTGCCCCGGCCGGTGCGGCGATGTTTGCGGCACGCTCCAGTGCTCTGTCACGAAGATCCGAAGATAGGAGGTCCCCCAATAGTTGGACCAATTCACGGATTTTGTTCGCCTGTTCGGAAGGGCTAGAATGGGTTCGACAAAGCGCAACAGCCAGGTGTCGAGCCCTCGAAAAAATTTCTGCTTCAAGGGGCACTTTCATTCGCGCCCTTAGCGTTTCGATTCGATCTTTAGCAAAAATCTGAGAGTGGTCGACGGCATTGTCAGATCCTCTTCGACGTCGCCCCACCTTCTGCGCAGGAAGTCCGAAAATTTCTGTCCTTTGAGCTACCGTTTCCACAGCGTCATGCTGCGCAGCCGTGACAAGAATTCGGTGAGATGGCTCCACACCTTCATCTGCCAGAACGGCCAAGCACTTCCCAATAGCGGAAATCACTTTTGTCTTACCTGTTCCAGGTGGACCCTGAATCAGGCAAACGTCTGGGGTATTGATTGCTACTTCAATGGCTTCGAGTTGACGCTGTGTCGGGCCTGCTGAACCAAACACATCTTTGATAACGGGTTTAAGCAGAGGCCCAGTGGGGCTTACTTTGCTTCTTCTAGCTGCAATGGCAGGACGTCCTTCCATCAGGAGGCCCAGCTGAGGCATTTGACAATTTCCGGTTCTCAAGGCTTCCTGGGCTCTCTCCCTTCGCCGCATCCTCGTCTCATCTCCACCTATCGAGAGATAGAGATACCCAGTTGCAGGTGGCCTAGGCTGCTCCTCATCGTCATCCGGCGGGGCGAGATCAATGAACCATTTCTCTATGTTTATATTGTCAATCATGGCGGTTAATTTTTGGCTACCCTCAGGTCGGCCGCCTTTCACCGCTCCCGAATAGGACTCTTCAGAAAATTTTGGTATATCTTCGCCCGCTTCCAGCTCAATCCGATTCTCAGTTTTGAGGAGCTCCAGCCTGCTTTCCAGACTGTCTTGAGGGGACAGACGAAATCTCCAGCCGCCATCTGTACGTCGCTCGCAATTAAGATACTCGATGCACCCAACAGCTCGGGCATGCCTTAGGACCGTTTCTCTCTCAAGTTTTGAATATTCTTCCCATATTCTTAGGTAGCTATTGGAATCTGAGGTCGCCTCCGATAACGCCGTCCGAACGGCTCCATGGATTTCAGCCGCAAGCGTCGCATCCATAAAGGAGGCTGGGGCGTAGAGAAGGGTCAACCGATGGTTGCCACCACGCCCTCCCTTTAAGACTCTCTCCACCCTGAACTTGCCGTTAATTAACTTCACGTCTACGGAGACCTTGAAGCCAAAAATTCGAAAGGCTTGCGTATCCCCTGAAATGATAAACCGACGAAGCTCGGAGGGGCCGCTGAATGAGGGGGGCCCTAAAAGTCGATCATCCAGCCAGGCAGTGATGTCTGCTACGGTTCCCCCGACCTTGTGTACTCTTCTCACATCTTCGAGGACTTTCTCATCAACTCCAAATTCCATCGGCTCAACAATTCGTCGTTCGTCCGTGAATCGACGAACCTCCACTACCAAATGATCGGAGGCGGCCTGTGCAATAAACGCAACCATGGGGAGACCACTTCCCACCACATCTTCAAGGTTGGTTGTATCAGCCGGCGTCACGCCTTCGATGGCCCAAGCAGCCCCCTCACAAGCCAGCAATAGTACTTCGGAATGACGTAGCAGTGTTACTTCTGATTCCCTTCGTAACACTGTCTGGAAAGGACCATCCGTGGGCCGAATCCGGAGGGAGTTTGGGGTGCCTCCTGAAATTTCCGAGATTCTCAATTCGTTCTCCCAACAACGAGTACCCACTGCGGCTGGTCCAAAGTTTTGAAGAAGACGATCCATCCATCTCTGGATATCACTCTTGACCGACCTGCGATGGAGTATCGTGCCTCATTTGCTTTTCCAACCGGTACCAACCAAGCCTCGTGACCAGGTAGCGCGCTCACAGAAATACCCTTATCTACGAGCTTGAGTTCGAGGTGTCCATCCCTTGCCACGACACCGGTAAGTCCCTCCGTTACACGACGACTGAGAACCAGCCCTTCTGAAGTCAATGGAATTCGCCCCAGCGTCTTGCCAACGATTCCGTGATTAGGCTGCCAAAAATCTATTCGGATGGTGGCTATGAATGGTGGGAGGTCCTCACACCATGGGCAGCATGGCTCATTGGCGAAATAGCTCCCTCCACAGCCGGGACAGGTGACTGTTTGGTCAGCCGCAAGGTGGAGGCGTTCAACCCATTCTGATACCCCCGGACGCTTCCCTCGGTCTACTACGCCATCCTCAAAGGTCCTTCTAGCAAGTTCATACAGCTTCCCAGCCAGAGCATGCTTTGGTTGAATGCCCGCTGAGCACCTGTTGCTGTCGTCTGTGGAGTGCCCTACCCATGGGATCTTGCCTTCAAACGCCTGAACTTCCATCTCGTCGGGGTCACCGTCGGACACCAGATCCCCTACGAATGGATGCTGCGTAAGTGTTAGGGTTTGCCAGACCAGTACAGCGAACGCCCAAGCATCCGAAAGAGACGTGCACCCAGCCGTCCCGTTGACCACTTCCGGCGCGCCATACCCAGGCGTGTAAATGGCTTTCTTCGGATCAGAATCGTGGCTCAGGTTATCCAGGTCAATTAACCAGGCTTCAGTGGCTCCCATTTTTTTTGAAACAAACACATTGCGGTCCGAAATATCCGCGTAGATCACTCCCTTCGCGTGAAGGCCCATCAGAGCCTCCCCTGCATGAGCTAGAAGTCGTAATCTGCGCCGAAGGCCCCCAGTGTTAATGTGCCACTGCATGCTTTCTTCGGAAGGGACCCGACGCAACTCTGAAATTGGAATCATCTCATCAAGGAACTCTGCCACATAACCAACATGCGGAGGCCTCAGGACCGCGATTGGTCTGGCCACGTGAAGCCCGGCAAGCTCAAGGCGACGCACGAATGCAAACTGACGGCGCATGGCGTCCGCATTGGCCCGGCTGTTCAGAAGTTTGACGATGCGCCGGCCGCCTTCGGTCAGCCACACCTCGCCTTGCCCCCCCACACCGATTCTCTGGAGAAGAGAATGCGCTGCGCCCGTTTCGTCAATTACTACTTGGATTGGCTGCATGGTTTCCACATGAGGAGGAGGGTCTTGTCGTCCTGATGGCGAGGTACCGGCCAATTCCTGAGCTCATTCGCCAGCTCTCGCCCAGGATTGGGGACTGGTCCAAGCTCTTCTATCACCCAGGAGGCAAGGTCCCCTAATCGACCAGGTTCGATGTCGTCGGATACCCCATCTGTGGCGAGGACCAGTGCTTCGTTTTCCGCGAGCGCATTTGAGATCGAGTAGGACCAATCTGCAAGTCTATGAGCCGTACCAAGAGCTTGCGTGAATCCGAATCCTCGCCGATCAGATGGATGAGGACTGACCTTTCCCAGGGCATTCCGACGGGCGATGAGGCCATCTCCAAGCTGAGCGACCAGTGCACGTCCCCTCCCGTCTTCCGCGTAAAACAAGCAAGTCGTCGAAGCCGAATCTGGAGCAAGATCCTGTAGGCGAAGACGCCAGATCACTTCCACCAACCGAAGGCAGTCCTCAGCCGTTCCGGCCGGAGAGCGCCGCCATATTCTCCATGCGTCACGAGCAGCCAAGACTGCGGCACGAGCACCCTTTCTTGCCTCCGGGCGGCTACCAAGCCCATCCGAGACTGCGGCAAAGCAAGCACCTTCGTCAGGAACAGCAAACCACGCATCTTGGCAAAGTTGTCCCTCCCGGATGTGTGCTGGCCCCCTTACCGAACTGGCAACAACGCGTATCACTATAAATCCCAACCATCGTCCGGCACGGGAGTCGGTGTGCTATTGGGATTTGCGCTGCGCGATCGGCTCGATACGCTCATGGTGACGAACTGGAAAAATTTCCGTATCTGCTTGGCCTCATCCGCTCGGAATACCCGCGCTTGAGGGTCAGCTAAGAATGCGGTTAACACACCGATGTCTGCGTCCGCCCCAATTGCAAGGGCCATGCGAAAGGCCTTCCCCCCGCGCTCACAATCTACGAGGGATTTCAGGGGTTCCTGCCAGTCATCGGTGGGCTGGCCGTCAGAGACCAGGACAATGGTCGGTCGATAGGCCCGGCTTGGGACAACCGTTCGATCCTCGATCAGGTCACGAACTAGCCCAAATGCCGCTCCCATGGGCGTGCCTCCCTTGGCATCTAAGTCTGTCCAAGATGCGGCACGAGAAGGACCCAGTGGGAGGTGAATCCGGGCCTTGCCACCGAAGGTAATGACCGAAACATGTACTTCAGCCCTGAGATCGGATTCATCTTGAAAGGCCTCAATCATTTCCCGCACAGCATGGTTGAGGGCTTGAATTTTTCCATCGCTACTCATGCTGCCAGAAACATCTGCTAGCAAAATGACCGGCAGCGGACGGGCTGTCTGGGTGGTGAATTCCTTGAGTCGGCTCATGGTTTTTCTCTTTTGTTGGTGTAAACGGGGTGTTTGGCGAGGTATGCGACCGTGTTGGGAAATTGATGGGTATCCATCTATTGGTAGTTGCTTCAGCGGCTCTCAATGGATAGGCATACTTGGCAATTTACACTCATTGCCGTAATTACGCAGCCTGCTTGCGATTCTCTCGATCACGAAGCGCCCACCGGTTCTTGTTGCGGTATACGGTCATGATCTTATCGTCATGTGAGCAGACGACCTCGATTCCTTCCCACCGGGAAAAATCGTGCCCGAGTCTTGCGGCATCTCTGACTTCCCGCCACCCCAGAGTGTAGAAGTCGGCTCCACGGGTGGCCCGGTGGATCCCGAACACCATCGCCGCCTCGATAGCCCCAAAGGGAATACCCCGAGTGCGTGAGCGATCGAGGGCGTGAAGGGTGAGTGCTTGCTTCTCGTTCATGGGAGCCTCTGGTTTGAGCCGCCACCGTGGCTGGCTAACCATTCCCAATTCAAGACCTATGCCACATTTTCGATATAGCTAGTATTGTAGATATGAAATGAGTTATACATTTTTCTAATAAACCTCAAACAGTATTTTGAGGTCAAACGGAACAACTATTCCGGTTTATCGGACGGTTCATTCCGCCGCCATTTTCTTAATGTCCTGTCTGTTACCTGGGTCAATTCGGCCTCAGGTTTCTTCACCTTGGCTGCAAGAGCTGCAACCTCATGACCGAACCAGTGCTTAAACCCAGCAACGAGTCCCTCCGGATCCAGTGGCCCGTCACTAAGCATTCCTTCGTCCAGCGTCCGTTTGTCTGCAAAAGCACGGGCCAAGGAAAGGGTCGCGGCCTCCTTCACGCCCTGATTGTCGGTGTCCAGGGCCTGGAGAGAGTAATCAACTGCGTCCCGAACAGTCAGGGGTGCCGTATCATCGGCACGCGCCGCGAGGAATCGCAACGCCACACGGAATAAGTCCCGGACATTCCCCGGCAGGGGGTGGGACCGTAGGATCCTGATGATATGCCCGTGATGCGATTCCGGCATCTGTGCATAGCGAATGGGAGCTCCCGACCGATTGGCTGCCTCCTCGAGGACTTTTGGCCAAAGCCAGTCAAGTTCCTCGGGGATTTCACGAAGGGGGGGCACGGTCAGGGTGAAGGCTCGGATACGGTCCAAAAAGTCAGGATTGAGCTGCGACCGGAGCACCTCAGGATGTAAGTTCGTGGCCGTTAGAAGACGCAGGTCGGTACGCTTCATCTCGGTGCTCCCAAGAGGCTGGTATAAACCCTCCTCAATGACCTTGATAAGTAAGCGCTGTAAATCCTTTGAGATATCTCCAATCTCATCAAGGAAAAGGGTGTCTCCACTGGCCCGCTCCAGCAAACCAGTACGATCCTTCTTCGCGTCCGTGAACGCCCCCGCGATGTAGCCAAACAACTCGGCTCTCATTGTTTCAGGTGTGTATTGGCCACAAGGCACCGCCGGCCATGCACCATCAAGGTCAAGGCGGCGAAAAGGACTGCGAAAGCGGATCCAAGAAGCAAGGGTGGTTTTCCCGGTGCCACGCTCTCCTAAAATCAGGACCGGCACCTTGAGCGGCGCGATTCGCCTTGCATCCTCGTATAGCGCACGTAGCCGTGTTGATCTGAACTGTCGCGCATCCCACCGCAGACTGTGATCCACAGCACCAGCCGACGATGGGTGTGTGGCCTCCCACTTCTTGAAGAAGGATTCCACCCCGAGCGAGAGCGGCGATACCGATAGTTGACCTTTTCTATCACTCGCCCGGAATGACTGTACCGGCGTAAAAGGGGGCTCAATAAACCCCGTTTCAGCCATCAACACCCATACGGTATGCATGGCTGCCGTTCCAGCCGACAGATGAATGATGATCTCCCGCCCCCGAAATTGCCTTCGGATGCGAGGCATAAGAGTTCGCAGCCAATCAAATAGGGCTGCGTGGTCTGTAGGATTGTCATGACTCCACACATGGGAGTGGAGTTGGACTGTTGGGGCAAGCTGCGCCATTGCCTCAACCAGGTCGTTGTAAACACGATTGTGGATCTCCGCCTCTGCCCCCCCCTGCCGAAGGACAACAACATCTGCGATGCGGTTGGCATAGGGCGAGGCGGGATCTACCAATAATGAAAGCGTGGGCCCCAAACCCCTTCCTCCTGGGGACTCTCGGAATTCGCCACCACTCTTGACCCGCTCATAGGGGTCATTGCGCGTGGCAAGCCAGGTAAGTAGGACTGGAGCACTCATGGGGTTAGCATTAAGGAAACTCGCTGTTCCGATACGTTGTTGATATTCTTATTAAAACGACTTATAAAATGTTGGCAAATTGCTATAAGCCTCGGGTCAACAGGCCTTATCCTTCGGACCGGTAAACCCCATCAATCGCTTTATCCCCCATGGAGCATTGAGAACAAATTTCCAAGCCATCGCGCTGGGGGATCCTATAAACGTCCAACGCAAGGGGTAGTCCCATTGATTTCTCCCACCTGAATAACCTTTTCTCCGGAGCTGCGACTGACCTTGCATCAGGCCATTCGGGCACCACATTCAGGGCAGAATTTAGCCTGTCCGTTAATCGCCGTCTTGCATTTTGGACAGGCTCTTTCGGTTTCCCACGTCTTCTTCAGCAACTGGTATAGACCAAACCCAGCTAGTCCTAAGCCTGCCAGCGGCACCGAAAGGGCGGCAGCCCTTGCGATTGTTGCTCCTGCTATTACGCCACCGGCACCTTTCCCAATGTTCATGGCCGAGATCTGCGCTGCGTTCTTGATTCGTTCGGCTTGGGCCTTCTGATCCTCCGATTGAATCAGATCAACAAGGATCGACTCAGCCGGGCCCGTGGGCGTGGCTTTCGCCACCGAAGGATCGGCCGAGTCCCACTGCTCCCAGCGCTCTACCGTAATCCTCGAAACCGAAAGGAGGGAGGCGAGTTCCTGCGTTGTGAGCCCTTGTCGTTCCCGCCAGCTCTTGATAATTTCCGGACTCAGGGCGGGGTTGGGAGATGAACGACTCCCCCTACCCCCCCGCCCCTTCAGGGGCTTCTGTATTGGTATTTCTCGCATCTCAGGCTCCAGCCTTGACTTTGACCTAGGCGGCCTTCCCCTTTCCAGCATTTTGCTCAGCGTCATCAAAGTACTCATTGGCCGCCCAGCCAATGGCCGTCGTAATGCTCGCAGCGGTGGTGGCGTTGATGGTATTGCCCCAACCAGGGATCCAACCCACCAAGACCTGGGAGATAAAGCGCCCACCCATGGCAGCCCCGAAGGTGAGGAGCAAATCGGCAGCAGCGGTCTTTGTCAGGCTCACGTTGTGCACCTGGGCGATCGCGACGATCATACCCGTTTGAAGGGAACAGAGAATGGGGGCATCGCTCCCAGGGATCTGGGCGAGGCCAGCCCCCACTCCAGCTGCCGACGCTGCTGCGGCGGTGATGATTCCTGCGACTTTCTGATTCTTTGTGGCCATTTCGACTACTCCTCAGTGGGGTTCATCCCAGGTGAGAGGATAGGGTCCGCCTAATTGTT
>Ga0194052_1000930_pt1 | contig 17721 bp, 20 predicted proteins | sample SepL226m_MetaG_FD_160117 | JGI IMG/M metagenome (GOLD analysis project Ga0194052, IMG submission 160117) | Anoxic zone freshwater microbial communities from boreal shield lake in IISD Experimental Lakes Area, Ontario, Canada - Sep2016-L227-6m | ecosystem: Environmental > Aquatic > Freshwater >...
CCGCGCTCAATGGTGCCGATTGAATGGGACACCATGCGAACGCTGGCGCGCCACCCCAATATCGTGGCCGTCAAGGACGCCAAGGCCGACCTGAATGGCGCCGCACACGTGATGGCCGAGACCGGCCTGACCTACTACTCCGGCGATGATGCACTGAACCTGCCCTGGCTTGCCGTAGGTGCGGTCGGATTCATCAGTGTCTGGGGCCATGTCGCGGCAAGTGCACTGCGAGATATGTTGACCGCCTTCAACTCCGGCGATCTCGCCACCGCCCGCAAAATCGCTATCACGCTCAGTCCGCTGAACGGCGCACAGACCCGGCTCGGTGGAGTCACCCTTGCCAAGGCGGGACTGCGATTGCAGGGCTTCGAGGCAGGCGATCCCCGGCTGCCACAGATGCCTGCTACTGCGACACAACTCGATGAGCTCGCTGCCGAGATGCGCGCGGCAGCAGTGCTGCGATGACCCAACCGACGCTTCCGCCGCCACCGCTGGCAGCAGGCGCTCTGCGCGTGACCGCGCTCGGCGGTATCGGCGAAATCGGCCGCAATATGACCGTTTTCGAGCATCTGGGCCGGCTGCTTATCGTCGACTGCGGAGTGCTGTTCCCCGGCCACGACGAGCCCGGCGTCGACCTGATCCTGCCCGATATCCGTCATATCGAAGACCGGCTCGACGATATCGAAGCGCTTGTTCTCACCCATGCGCACGAGGACCATATCGGCGCGATTCCGTACCTTCTCAAGCTGCGTGGCGATATCCCGGTGGTCGGCTCCAAGTTCACCCTCGCCCTGGTGGCCGCAAAATGCCGTGAGCACCGCATCAAACCGAAGTTCGTCGAAGTGGCTGAGGGACAACGCAGTACCCACGGGGTATTCGAGTGCCAGTACTTTGCGGTCAACCACTCGATACCCGACGCGTTGGCGATCGCGATCCATACCGGAGCCGGAACGGTGCTGCACACCGGCGATATCAAGCTCGACCAACTGCCTCCCGACGGGCGGCCCACCGACCTGCCGGGAATGTCACGCCTCGGCGATGCCGGTGTGGACCTGTTCCTGTGCGATTCAACCAATGCCGAGATCCCCGGTGTCGGGCCGTCGGAGAGCGAGGTCGGTCCGACGCTGCACCGGCTCATCAGGGGCGCAGATGGGCGACGGGTCATCGTGGCCTGCTTCGCCTCCAACGTCGACCGGGTCCAGCAGATCATCGACGCCGCGGTGGCACTGGGCCGGCAGGTCTCGTTCGTCGGCCGATCGATGGTCCGCAATATGGGGATCGCCAAAGAACTCGGATTCCTTAACGTCGCCGACGACGATCTCATCGACATTGCTGCGGCCGAAATGATGGCTCCCGAGCGGCTGGTGCTCATCACCACCGGCACCCAGGGCGAGCCGCTGTCGGCGCTGTCGCGGATGTCGCGCGGGGAGCATCGCAGCATCTCGATCACCTCCGATGACCTGATCATCCTGTCCTCATCATTGATCCCAGGGAATGAAGAGGCTGTTTACGGTGTCATCGACGCACTGTCGAAAATCGGCGCGCGAGTGGTCACCAATCAACAAGCGCGCGTGCATGTTTCAGGTCACGCCTACGCCGGAGAACTGCTGTTCCTCTACAACGCAGTACGGCCGCGCAACGTCATGCCCGTCCACGGCACCTGGCGGCATCTGCGGGCCAATGCCAAGCTGGCGGTTCGCACCGGGGTCCTGGAGGACTCGATCATGCTGGCCGAGAACGGAGTCAGCGTGGACCTGATGGCCGGCGTCGCCAACATCGCCGGTGCGGTGCCGGTGGGCAAGGTGTTCATCGACGGGCTGGTCTCAGGCGATGTCGGCGAGGCAACGCTCGGCGAACGGCTTGTGCTGAGTTCGGGTTTCATCGCGGTGACGGTGGCGGTGCACCGTGGAACGGCCAGGATCGCGGCACCGCCGCACCTGTACTCGCGGGGATTCTCCGAGGATCCCAAGGCGTTGGAACCGGTTGCCCAAAAAGTTGCCGACGAACTGGAATCACTGGCCGCCAACCAGGTGACTGATCCGTTGCGAATCGCCCAGGCGGTGCGGCGCACGGTCGGCAAATGGATCGGCGAGGTCTACCGCCGCCAGCCGATGATCGTGCCGACGGTGCTTGAGATCTAGCGCTTGTTCACAAAGCCGGCATCCACCGGCAGCGCGACTCCGGTGACATAGCGGGCGGCATCCGACACCAGCCAGAAGACGGCGTTGGCGATATCTTCAGGTTCCAGGGCCTGCACGGGAAGCGCATTGGTCATATCCGGTCCGGCATCGGCAAATTGGGCCATGCCCTCCAGCCAAGACCGAGTGAACTCGTTGTCGATCATGGGCGTGTTTACAGCGGCCGGATGTACGGAATTGACCCGGATGTTGTAGGCGGCAAGGAAATTGGCATAGGCGCGCATCAGGCCGACGACACCATGTTTGGCCACTGTATAGCCCAATGAACCGCCCATCGGGGCGCCGATGCCCACCAGGCCGACAACCGAACTGGTCAGCACCACCGATCCGCCGTCACCCTGTTTGATCAGCGGCCGCATCGCCACGTCCACCGTGTGGTAGACACCGGTCAGATTGACGTCAAGGACGTCCTGCCAGGCATCCGCATCGGTCATCGGGGCGATCCCGGCGTTGGCGATCACGATGTCGAGCCGGCCTAGTGCGGCGATGCCCTCGGCGAGCGCAGTTTTCAGCCCCGAGCGGTCACGAACATCAGCTTGGCGCGCGACGATTCGCGCTCCGGTGTCCTCGACGAGTTTGACGGTGGCCGCGAGATCATCGGGGGTGGCCAGCGGGTAGGGAACGCTGGCGATCTGATCGCACAGATCGACCGCAATGATGTCGGCGCCCTCGCTAGCCAGCTTGACCGCGTGGGCGCGGCCCTGACCGCGGGCCGCGCCGGTGATAAAGGCGACTCGGCCCTTCAAGGCTTGCCCTCTCGGGGTGCCTTCCGGGGTGCTCTCGGATGCGCCCATCAGCTCAGGCGCGCAACTGGCCCTTGGCCGGATCGCCGGCCGGGAGGGGCTCGAGCATCTTCACATCTGGTGCGCCGGCCAGGTGCTCGCCGATCGCCCCGAACAGCACGCCGATGGCGGGCGCGGTGCCGTGGGTCTTGAGTGCCTCGGCGTCGGCCCACTGCTCAATGAACACGAAGGTGTCACCGGTTTGGTGCAGCGAGTACAGCTGACAACCCGGCTCGTCGTGGACTGCGGCAATAGCCTTCAGGCAGGCTGAGCGGACCGCATCTGCGGATTCCGGCTTGGCGGTGAATGATGCGACGACCACAACGGGCATCTGCTGACTCCTCGGCTTGATCAGGATTGAGACGTGCGGGATCGGACAATTAACCGTAGAGCCATGGCGCTGCTGACACACAATGAGTCCAGAAGACAGCGAGCCCAGAAGACAGTGAGCCCAGAAGACAGTGAGCCCAGAAGGAGGTATCGCCCATGGAAGATCACTCCGACCGGAAGTCGTTGTACATGAGTGTGCTGATGACACCGGACATGGCGAATTTCACCGGCAAGGTCCACGGAGGCACGCTGTTGAAATTTCTCGACCAGGTGGCGTACTCGTGCGCCAGTCGCTACGCGCGCACCTACGTAGTGACACTTTCGGTGGATCGCGTGCTGTTCCGCGACGCCATCCTGGTGGGGGAGTTGGTGTCATTCTCGGCCACCGTGAACTACACCGGTCGCACCTCTCTGGAGGTGGGTATCCGGGTCGACACCGAGAACATCCGGGACGGCTCTCGCCGGCACACCAACAGTTCGTACTTCACCATGGTGGCCGTCGACGACGCCGGGAACCCGGTTGCGGTGCCGCCACTGGTCCCGACCACGGCACTCGAGCGCACTCGCTACGATGCCGCAGTGACGCGCCGGACAGCGCTGAAGTCGGCATTCGCCGATTGATTGCGGTCTGGCAACGGCGCGCCGTGTGACCCGTGTTGCCTATGGTGCAGATGGGACTCTAGGGACTAATCTTCCCGCATGGCAAATAAGACGGCCGCTCGCTCTGGCGTGCGAACGACCAGTTCAAAGGGCAAATCCAAACCGGCGAAGCCGGCTCCGGCAGGCCGCACATCACCCGCCAGAAAGGGCCCGGTCAAGAAAGGCCCGTCGAACTTCGCCGTCGCGTCGGCGGCTGGGGGCCGGGCCGCCCGTGCCACCTGGTTCATGATGGCCCGGGGCGCCGGATCGACGGCTCGCTCGGTCGGGCGGGCCCGCGAAATCGAGCCCGGGCACCGTCGTGACGGAATCGCCCTGGGGTTGCTGGCGCTGGCCGTGATCATCGCCGCGGCGTCCTGGTTTGACGCTGCCCGGCCGGTGGGCGGGTGGATCGACTCGGGCTTGAGGACATTCATCGGTGCCGCGGTGACCCTGCTGCCGATACTGATCGTCGCCGTCGCGGTGGTGCTGATGCGCACCGAACCGGACCCGGAGATCCGCCCACGACTGGTGTTGGGTTCGGCGATGATCGGCCTGCCCGTACTGGGCCTGTGGCACCTGTGGTCGGGTGCTCCCGCCGACCCGGCTGCCCGCCAACGCGCGGGCGGTTTCATCGGATTCGCCATGGGCGGACCACTGTCTGACGGGCTGACGGGGTGGATCGCCACGCCGCTGCTGATCGGTGCGGCGGCATTCGGCGTGCTGCTGATCACCGGCACCACCATCCGTGAGGTTCCCGAGACGCTCTACGCCATGTTCGCCGCTCGTGCCCGCTACGGCGATGACGATTACCAAGACGATTACCAAGACGAGTACGACGACGGCGTTGCGCCGGTCCGATCCGTTTTCACTCAGGATGCGGCCGAGGACCCCTCGGATGGTTACTACGACGACCCGCGTGCCTACAGCGCTGACGACCTGCCGGGTGGGGCAGGCCCGGTCGGCACGCCCTACGACAATTATCCACTCGACGAACCGGTGCCGGGTGCGGCCAACCTCACTGAGCCGATCAAACCTCGCCGCAAGAAGATCGCTCGACCCAAGCAGGAAACCACGTCGGTCGACCGGACGGTGGACGGTCCCTATTCGCTGCCGCCGCTGGATCTGCTGATCGCCGGTGACCCGCCCAAGCGGCGCAGTTCGGCCAACGATCAGATGGTGGACTCCATCACCTCAGTCCTACAGCAGTTCAAGGTGGATGCCACGGTCACCGGATGCACCCGTGGGCCGACCGTCACCCGCTATGAGGTGGAACTCGGTCCCGGAGTCAAGGTCGAGAAAATCACTGCGCTGCAACGCAACATCGCCTACGCGGTGGCCACCGAAAGTGTGCGGATGCTGGCGCCCATTCCGGGCAAGTCCGCGGTGGGTATCGAGGTGCCCAACACCGATCGCGAAATGGTCCGACTTGCCGATGTGCTCAACGCCGCCTCGACGCGGCGAGACCACCACCCGTTGGTCATCGGTTTGGGCAAAAATATCGAGGGCGATTTCATCTCAGCCAACCTGGCCAAGATGCCGCATCTTCTGGTGGCCGGCTCCACCGGTTCGGGCAAGTCCAGCTTCGTCAACTCCATGCTGATCTCGCTGCTGGCCCGCGCCACACCCGAGGAAGTGCGGATGATCCTCATCGACCCCAAGATGGTGGAACTGACGCCGTATGAAGGCATTCCGCATCTGATCACCCCGATCATCACCCAGCCGAAGAAGGCGGCCGCCGCACTGACCTGGCTCGTGGAGGAGATGGAACAGCGCTATCAGGATATGCAGGCCTCTCGGGTGCGTCATATTGACGACTTCAATTCCAAAGTGCGCTCCGGGGAGATCACCACTCCGCTGGGCAGCCAGCGGGTGTACAAGCCCTACCCGTACATCGTCGCGATCGTCGACGAGTTGGCCGACCTGATGATGACTGCGCCGCGCGATGTGGAGGATGCGATCGTTCGGATCACCCAGAAGGCGCGCGCCGCCGGCATTCATCTGGTGCTGGCCACCCAGCGGCCGTCGGTGGATGTCGTCACCGGTCTGATCAAGACCAACGTGCCGTCCCGATTGTCGTTCGCCACGTCGTCGTTGACCGACAGCCGGGTGATCCTGGATCAGCCGGGCGCGGAGAAGCTGATCGGTATGGGCGACGCGCTCTTCCTACCGATGGGCTCGAACAAAACGATCCGGCTGCAGGGTGCCTACATCAGCGACGAAGAGATCTACGCCGTGGTGCAGGCATGCAAGGAGCAGGCTGAACCTGAGTACACCGAGGGCGTCACCGCGGCCAAGCCCGGTGGTGAGCGCGCTGACGTGGACCCGGACATCGGCGGCGATATGGACCTGCTGCTGCAGGCCGTCGGACTGGTCGTGTCCAGTCAGTTCGGGTCGACCTCGATGCTGCAGCGCAAGCTGCGGGTCGGTTTCGCCAAGGCGGGCCGCTTGATGGACCTGATGGAGAACCAGGGCATCGTCGGACCTTCCGAGGGTTCCAAGGCCCGCGAGGTCCTGATCAAGCCCGACGAACTGGCGGCGACGCTGGGAGCGATCCGCGGTGACGGTGCGGGCGACGACGACAGCAGCGACGACTACGAGGACGACGACGGAGTGCCCGAGGACTTCTGAGTCACAACACCAGCAGCATCCTGGTGTTACCCAGGATGTTCGGTTTGACGTAGCTCAGGTCGAGGAACTCTGCCACGCCCACGTCGTAGGAGCGGCGCATCTCCTCGTACACCGCTGCGTCGACCGGGGTGCCCTCGATCTCGGTGAATCCGTGTCGACCGAAGAACCCGGTCTCGAAGGTCAAAACGAATAACCGCCGCAGTTGGAGTTCGCGCGCCACGGCCAGGAGCCGGTCCACGATCGCGTATCCGATGCCCTGGCCTTTCACGCTCGGGTCCACGGCCACGGTGCGCACCTCGCCGAGGTCGGCCCACAACACGTGCAGTGCCCCGCAGCCGAGCATCTGACCGGCGGCTTCTGCCACCCAGAACTCCTGAACCGACTCATACAGCGTGACGAGGTTCTTCTCCAGCAGGATCTTCCCCGCGTAGATATCGACCAGCCGTTTGATCTCGGGCACGTCGGAGGTACGGGCGCGCCGGATGACGACATCGTGGCGGTGTCCGGCCGCCGACGGGGTCCCGGGCGAGGAGTCGAGCACGGCGCAACCATATCGGTCGCGGGTTGCGGGAGCTCGTACCGATATTCTGATGGTCGTGTCGGGCCAACCCACAACTCCGCCGGCTGCCCAGGGTGCCCGGGTTGCCAATGTCGCCAACCTGCTGACCGCGGTGCGGCTGGTTCTGGTCCCGATCTTTTTACTGTTCCTGTTTGCCGGCAACGGGCATCAGACGTCAAGCCGGATCGCCGCCTTCGTCATCTTCGCGGTGGCCGTGCTGACCGACCGGCTCGACGGTGCGCTGGCGCGTAGCTATGGCCTGGAAACCGAGTTCGGCAAGCTTGCCGATCCCATCGCGGACAAGATGCTGATCGGTGCCGCTCTGCTCGGCTTGTCGATGCTCGGTGATCTTCCCTGGTGGGTGACGGTGGTGATTCTGGTGCGTGAGATAGGGATCACAGTGCTGCGGTTCGCGGTGCTCAGCCGAGGAGTGATCCCGGCAAGTCGGGGCGGCAAGCTCAAAACGCTCGTCCAGTCCATAGCCATCGGTTTGTTCATTCTTCCCCTCAACAGCTGGTCAGGGCCGTGGTTGACGGTGGCCTGGTGGGTTTTGGGTGCCGCGATCGTGCTGACGGTGGTGACCGGAGTCGACTATCTGGTCTCGGCGTTCAGTCCGACGCACCCCGAGCCCTGAGCTATCCGTCGGGAACCTGGCGGGGAACTCGGGCGTTGCAGTAGGTAATGCGACGACTCAAGGAGGATGCGCCATGGCGGCTGTAGTGCTGCGAGAAGTGATCGGTGATGTATTGCGGCGTGCTCGCACGTCACAGGGGCGCACCTTGCGCGAGGTTTCTGATTCGGCCCGGGTGAGCCTGGGCTACCTTTCCGAGGTGGAGCGGGGCCGCAAGGAGGCCTCCAGCGAATTGCTGAGCGCTATCTGTGCGGCCCTGGACCTCCCGCTGTCGCGGGTGCTGTGTGATGCCGGCACGGAGATGGCCTGCCAGGAAGCGGTCGAACGCGGCGCGGTCCTCGCGGTTGCCGCCCCGTCCACGGTCGTCATCGGCCATCCGGCAGCCAGGGCGGTCGCCTGAATCCGCTGATTTGCCAGATTTCGGTGACGGAGTTTGGAACCGGGGTGTGGGTAGGGCGTCCGAACCGATAAATTGGGCGTCGACTCTGATAAAGCGGCACTCACTCGAAGGCGGGGCAACACACATGGCCAATCCGTTCGTCAAAGCGTGGAAGTACCTGATGGCGCTGTTCGGCTCCAAGGTCGACGAGTACGCCGACCCAAAGGTGCAGATCCAGCAGGCGATTGAGGATGCTCAACGGCAGCACCAGGGGCTGACCCAGCAGGCTGCCCAGGTCATCGGCAATCAGCGGCAACTTGAGATGCGGCTCAACCGTCAGCTCGCCGATATCGAGAAGCTCCAGGCCAACGTGCGCCAGGCGCTGACACTGGCAGACCAGGCCACCGCTGCCGGCGACGCGGCCAAGGCCACCGAGTACACCAACGCCGCCGAGGCGTTCGCCGCGCAGCTGGTCACCGCCGAGCAGAGCGTTGAGGATCTCAAGACCCTGCACGACCAAGCACTGCAGGCCGCGATGCAGGCCAAGAAGGCCGTCGAACAGAACGCCATGGTGCTCCAGCAGAAGATCGCCGAACGCACCAAGCTGCTCAGCCAGCTGGAGCAGGCAAAGATGCAGGAACAGGTCAGCGCCTCACTACGGTCGATGAGCGAGATCGCAGCACCCGGCAGCACCCCCAGCCTCGATGAGGTCCGCGAGAAGATCGAGCGCCGCTACGCCAACGCCATGGGGTCGGCGGAGCTTGCGCAGAACTCGGTTCAGGGCCGGATGATGGAGGTCCAGCAGGCCAGCGTGCAGATGGCCGGACACTCCCGGCTTGAGCAGATCCGGGCCTCGATGCGCGGTGACGCGCTGCCATCCGGCGGCGCCGCCACCCAGACGCCGGCAACCCCGGCCAGCACGGCTGAGCCCGAGCAACCGCTCGGCCAGTAGGCGTCGTCCTAAGGAGGCGGGCTCTCGATGGCGGTGAAATCCGGGCATCGGGGATCGGCGTCGCGGCAGTTGCGCTCCACGCTGCAGCGGGGGATCGATGCCGCCGCCGAGTACGCCGACGTGGCGGCGCAGAAACTCAGCGCCGCCGCCGACCCTCGGGCCCGCCTGCTGCGCAAGCGGCGCTGGGCACTGCGGTTGGGACTGTTCTTCGGTATCGCCTCGGCCTTCTGGGTCTTGGTGACCGGTCTACTCGCCGCGTGGAGCACGCCGGTATGGGGCCTGCTGATCACTGGGCTGATCGCCGCCGGCGCGGCCGCACCCGCGACATTGCTGCTGTTGCGCTACCGGTGGCTACGGGGTGAAACGTTGCCGCCGCTTCGTGCGGCCAGTGCGCGTCGGCTGCCGCCGTTCGGGTCATCTGCCCGGTCGGCCATCTCGGCGCTGGGGGCTTCTGAGCGTGGGCTGCACTCCCTGCTGGGTGTGATGGAGCGCGGAAATATGTTGCCGTCCAACGAGATCCGCGAACTCACTGCCGCAGCTGGTCGATCTGCGGCAGCCATGTCGGCGACAGCAGCCGAGGTGGTGTCGATGGAACGCGCGGGCGGCGATAACCCGCACGCGCGGGAGTATCTGACGCCAACGATCAACGCGTTAACCGCCCAACTAAATAGCGGTGTGCGTCAGTACAACGAGATGGTCACTGCCGCAGCGCATCTGGTGTCATCGGTGAACTCCGATCCGACGACCACCGGCGTGTTCCAGCAGCGCTACCGGCATGAACTCACTGATGCCACCGACCGTCTTATCGGCTGGGCGCAGGCCTTTGAGGAACTTGGTCAGGCTCGCCGGGCTTGATTTCGATTCGGGTTAATCAAACCGGGGCCGCAGCGCCGGTACGACGGCGCCGAGCAGTCCGCGTGCGATGGCCTTGGTGAAATCGAACATATCGAAATAATCCCGCCATAGCGTGATCCGACCATTGTGGACCTCGAACACCCCGCACACCCAGAACTGCAGTCGCACCGGGCCGAACACCAAGACGTCGGTGCGTTCGGTCAGCACCGATGAGCCGTTGACCGCGATGCGGTGGATCTTCACCTCGAAGCCAGCCCGGCCCTCCATACCGCGAAAGAGTTTCATGGTGCGCGCCCGTCCGCGGATGGTGGGGAACCCGACGTTCTGATAAACGAGGTTCTCGTCGAGTACCGCACCCGCACCGACGATGTCCTGGTCCTCCAGAGCGGTCAGGAAGATCTCGACGGTGTGCGCATTGTCGACGCCAGCGCTGACATTCGTGGTCTGCTCGGTCATACCCGTCAGACTAGAGCGTTGCTGGACTGACGTGCTGTGGCATGGTGGGGCGAATGCGGGTCGCTGTGGTCGCCGGACCGGAAGCAGGCCATGCCTTCCCCGCGATCGCGCTGTGTCTGCGGCTTGCCGCGGCCGGTGACGACCCGGTGCTCTTGACCGGGACTGGATGGCTCGACACCGCCCGGCGTGCCGGCTTGGACGCGGTCGAACTGCTCGGTCTAGACCCCGACGAGTCCGACGATGACACCGACGCGGGCGCCAAACTGCACCACCGGGCCGCGCGCATGGCGGTGCTGAACCTGCCCGTGTTGCGCAATATTCGGCCCGATCTGGTGGTCTCCGATGTGATCACCGTGTGTGGCGGGATGGCGGCCGAACTTGCCGGCACCCCGTGGATTGAACTCAGCCCGCACCCGCTCTATCTGCCATCGAAGGGCCTGCCGCCGATCGGCACTGGACTGGCCCCGGGCGCCGGGGTTCGGGGTCGGTTGCGCGACGCAACGATGCGGGCGTTGACCGCGCGGTCGGTGCGGGCCGGGGGGCGCCAGCGTGTCCGGGCCCGCCGCGAGATCGGGCTGCCCGGTGTCGATCCCGGTCCGCTGCGCCGGCTCATCGCCACCCTCCCCGCCCTGGAGGTGCCCCGCCCGGACTGGCCGGCTGAGGCCGTCGTCGTCGGCCCACTGCACTTCGAACCGACCGAGGCCGAGCTGGCGGTGCCGCCGGGGGACGGGCCGGTGGTCGTAGTCGCACCCTCGACGGCGGCCGGCGGAACGGCTGGGCTGGCCGAGATGGCGCTGAAACTCCTCATCCCCGGGCAGACCCTGCCCGCCGGATCCCGGTTGGTGGTGTCCCGGCTGGGAGGGGCGCAGGTGCCGGTGCCGCCGTGGGCGACCGTGGGGCTGGGACGTCAGGACAGGCTGCTGGCCCACGCCGATGTGGTGGTGTGCGGTGGTGGTCACGGAATGCTGTCCAAAACGCTGCTGGCTGGGGTGCCGATGGTGGTGGTTCCCGGTGGCGGCGATCAGTGGGAATTAGCAAATCGTGTTGTGCGACAAGGAAGTGCGCGGCTGATCCGGCCACTGACCGCTGATGGGTTGATCTTCGGTATCACCGAGGTGCTGTCGGATCTGAGTTATCGGCAGGCGGCACGGCGGGCGGGGAATTCCATCGCCGAGGTGGCCGATCCGGTGGCAGTGTGCCGGGCCGCGGTGCCCGGGCGCACACGGTGATCACTTGCGCTTCTCGTAGGGCGCGAGGAGCTTGGACCAAGATCGGGCCAATTGTTTGTACTCATCCTCGCAGCCGTCCGCCCGGCTCTCGGGCAGCAGTCCGTCGGTGATGATGTCGGCATGTTCAACAGGGTCGTGTCCGTACATCCAGCACAGCACGTTGTACATGCGGGTCTGGTTCACCGAATGCTTGGCGGCGAAGTCGGCCTCGACAAGATCTCCCTGGCCTTGGGCGTACTGCTCGAACATCCTGGCATAATCCTTGACGGCTTCTTCGGCGTTAGGCTCAACGTTCCCGTTTTCGTCGGGATCGAGTAGCAGGAAGACCACGAGTTGGTCGGAGGCATCCTCTTCTCGGCCGGTGATCGGCAGCTCATCGAAATCGATTGCTGCATGGGCGAACTCGTGGTAGAAGGTGGCCAGCTCGGCGTTGACCGCCGCCGGGATCGGATCGGAATCACCGGCCGCTTTGAAAGACTTCAAGCTGAGGTCTGCATCCTCGTAGCAGATCGTGATCTTCTTTTCGGCGAAGTTCCAGAAGGCGTTAGCCTCGCCGCACTGCGCACCGACCAACGCGATGTCGTAGGGCAGATCCAATGTGTGATTGATCTTTTCGGCCACGTCCTCCAGCAGGTGCGTCCGTGTCATCATCGCGCGGCCGATGATCGCGGGACCGGTGGAGGCCTTCTCGTAGGTCACGGTCATCTTCGGTTCGCGGGAACCCGAGCCGCACCCCGCGGCCAGCAGTACCGCCATGCCGACGGACAGGACGCCCCGAACCCGGGGTCCGAGAAACACCGCTAGTTGTCGCCCGTCCCGGGGCGGTTCACGTTGGTTTTTGAATCCACCTTGCTCGTGGTCGGATTCCCGGTCTGTGACGGAGACTCCTTGGCCGCGGCGCAGCCGGCGGTCAGTCCGATTCCGGTGATGAGAAGACCGGCGGCGAGCACGGTGAATCGGTGAGTTCGACGTGGTTTTTCCATACCGCGGGACCTTACTCGCGACCCGTTAAGCCGACGAGCACAACGTGCGCGCCGCAGTCCTGGGTAGGTTTATGCCGTGCGGCTGACACGATTCCACGAGCTGATCGAGGCCCAGTTCGGTGCCGTTCGCGGCGCCTCGGTCGTGGTGGACCATGTCCTGACCCAACTGGGCGGACGGACCGCTGTACAGGCCATCGAGGACGGTGTCGACCCCCGCGATGTGTGGTGGGCGCTGTGCGCCGACTTCGATGTGCCCCGCGACCAGTGGTAAGTGCCCGGTAATCCGACACGCCGCGCGCCTGCTTGCCATCGAACACATGTTCGCTATTGTGAGCGGTGTTCGGCCGTCTCTTCCAGGTCAAACCGTTTTGTCAGAGGTCCTCTCTAACGTCACGGCAACTGACCGACACCGGTCGATCGGACACACCGGAAAGAACGGAGATACCCATGGCACAGCAAGCCCCGGACCGCGACAAGGCTCTCGAGCTCGCGCTCGCGCAGATCGAGAAGAATCACGGCAAAGGCGCGGTGATGCGACTCGGCGACGAGGTTCGTCAGCCGATTTCAGTCATCCCTACCGGCTCCATCGCCCTGGACGTGGCGCTGGGTATCGGCGGGCTGCCGCGCGGCCGCATCATCGAGATCTACGGCCCGGAATCCTCGGGTAAGACCACCGTCGCCCTGCACGCGGTGGCCAACGCTCAGGCTGCCGGCGGTATCGCGGCGTTCATCGACGCCGAGCACGCGCTCGACCCCGAGTACGCCAAGAACCTGGGCGTGGACACCGACGCCCTGCTGGTGAGCCAGCCCGATACCGGTGAGCAGGCACTCGAGATCGCCGACATGCTGATCCGGTCGGGAGCGATCGACATCCTGGTCATCGACTCGGTGGCCGCGCTGGTACCGCGTGCCGAGATCGAGGGTGAGATGGGCGACAGCCACGTCGGCCTGCAGGCCCGCCTGATGAGCCAGGCGTTGCGCAAGATCACCGGCGCACTGAGCAATTCGGGTACCACGATGATCTTCATCAACCAGTTGCGCGAGAAAATCGGTGTGATGTTCGGTTCACCCGAGACCACCACCGGTGGCAAGGCATTGAAGTTCTACGCCTCGGTGCGTCTGGATGTGCGGCGGATCGAGACCCTCAAGGACGGCACCGATGCTGTGGGCAACCGCACGCGCTGCAAGGTCGTTAAGAACAAGGTCTCGCCGCCGTTCAAGCAGGCCGAGTTCGACATCATCTATGGCAAGGGCATCAGCCGTGAGGGCTCGCTCATCGATATGGGCGTGGATCAGGGCTTTGTCCGCAAGTCGGGGTCGTGGTTCACCTACGAGGGCGAGCAGTTGGGCCAGGGCAAGGAGAACGCCCGTGCCTTCCTGGTTGATAACCCGGACGTGGGCAACGAGATCGAGAAGAAGATCAAGGAGAAGCTTGGCATCGGTGCCGTGCTGACCGACGAACCCGTCGATGACGTCCTGCCCGCTCCCGTCGACTTCTGAGACCCGCGAGGAGCAGGCGCACGCACTGTGCTTGCGCCTGCTCACCGCGCGGGCGCGGAGCCGCTCCGAACTCATCGGGAAAATGGCCAAGCATGGCTATCCCGATGACGTAGTCGAGACGGTGCTGCGCCGGCTGGCCGCGGTTGGTCTGGTCGACGACGAGGACTTCGCCGCGCAGTGGGTGCGCTCCCGGCAGACGTACTCCGGAAAAGGCAAGCGCGCCTTAGCCGCTGAGCTTCGGACCAAGGGCCTTGACTCTGAGGTGATCGCTGCCGCACTGGAGGGAATCGACGCCGGCGCCGAGCGGGTGCGGGCCGAGCAACTCGTGGATCGCAAGCTGCGACGCGAGGTGCTGGCCGATGGTGAGGACGCGAAGGTGATGCGTCGACTGGTCGGCATGCTGGCCCGCCGCGGATACAGCCAAAGTATGGCCGTCGCTGTGGTCACCGACGCGCTGGCAGCCGAACGGCAGCGTCGGCGGGTCTAGCCTTACGATCCGCGCATGCGGATTTCGGTCAAGCTGGCACCCACCTTCACCTACCCCGAACTCGAGGAGTTCTGGCGCACCGCCGATCGGCTGGGCTTTGACGCGGTCTGGGATTACGACCATTTCTACGGTCTGGTCGACAATGCCAAACCCACCCACGAGGGCTGGACCACGCTTGCGGCCATGGCCGTGGTCGTCCGGCGGGCTCGAGTGGGCTGCATGGTCACCGGGGTGACCTACCGGAATCCGGCGATCCTGGCCAAGATGGCCGTCACCGTCGACCACATCAGCGGTGGCCGCCTGAATTTCGGCATCGGCGCCGGCTGGCATGAAGCAGAGCACCGTGGCTACGGGATCGAGTTCCCCAGTCCGGGCTCGCGGGTGGCGATGGTCGATGAGGCCCTGACGGTGATCCGGCGGCTGTGGACCGAGGATTCGGTCACCCATTCCGGTCGCTTCTTCACCCTGACCGATGCGGTGTGCGAGCCCAAGTGCATCCAGCGTCCGCATCCGCCGATCATCGTGGGCGGTTCCCAGCCGAAAATGTTGCGAGTGATCGCCCGCCACGCCGATGAGTGGAACATGACCAGCCATCACGGTGCTGCAGAGTGGGGTGAGGCCAACGTGGCACTTGATCAGGCCTGCACCGAGGTTGGTCGCATCCCCGCCGACGTTCGGCGGTCGGTGCAACTGTTCCTGCACCCGCGCAAGCCCGAGCAGGTGGACGAACAACTCAGCCTGCTACCGGCGTATCAGCGGTTGGGTTGTGAGCACGCGGTGCTGTCCTTCTATCAGCCGCCGAGTGCTGAGTTGCTGGAACGGTGCGCCGCGCTGACGTGATCGATCGGCTAGTCGCCGGGTTCCAACCGTGCGGAGGGAGCTTTGCCCAGATCGAGCGCTTCGGCTTCCAGCGGTTGGGTTCCGCGCCGCGAGCTCCGGAGCCGACGCGCAAGCCGAGTCGCCGCCGCCGACAGCGCGAAGTTGACGCTGATCATCAAGACCGCGATCACAATCAGCGCCGAAACGTAGTTGCCGTAGGTCGACCCGATCACCGTGCCTTGGCGCACCATTTCGACGAATGTGATCTGGTAGCCGATCGCCGTGTCCTTGAGCGCCACCACCAACTGCGACACCAGCACCGGCAGCATCGAGGTGATGGCCTGCGGCAGCAGAATTGAGCGCATGGTATGCCCCCAACTAAAGCCCAGTGCGGCGGCGGCCTCGCTCTGTCCGCGGGGGAGCGAACCGACGCCGGAGCGAACGATCTCGGCGATCACCGCGCCGTTGTACAGCGTCAGTCCGGTCACCACTCCGGCCAGGGCGAGGTACTTGGACGGAAAGGTGTCGTAGAGCGCATAGAGGAAGTAGGCGAAGATCATCATGATCAGTACCGGGACAGCCCGTAAGAACTCGACGATCACCGCACACGGCCGTCGGATTGCGGCGATCGGTGACAGTCGACCCACACCGAGCAGCAGTCCCAGGGCTAAGGCCAGCACGATGGATAACGCGGCCGCGGTCAACGTGCCCGCGATGCCAGGCAACACATAGGTCCGCCACAGGTCCGCGGTCAGAAACGGCTGCCACTTCACCGCGGTCAGCTGTCCCTTGTTCGCCAGTTTGACGACGACGAGCGACCCTGCCAACGCAACGAACACGACAGTGATGGCCGAGATGATCTGATTGCGGATCCGGGCCCGGGGTCCCGGGGCGTCGAAGAGAACCGAGGCAATCGTCATTGCCGGACCACCGCCAGACGCTTACTCAACCGACCGAAGAGCAACCCCAGTGGCAGTGTGAGGAGCACGAAGCCGACAGCGAATATGGTGCCGACCACGATCAAGGCCGCGGTGTTCTCGATCATCTCCTTCATGAGCAACGCCGCCTCGGCTACGCCGATCGCCGAGGCGATCGTCGTATTCTTGATCAACGCGATCACCACCGAACCGAGTGGGATGATCACCGCGCGGAATGCCTGTGGCAGTAACACGATCCGCAGATTCTGACTGAAGGTGAACCCCAGCGACCTGGCCGCTTCGGCTTGGCCGAGTGGCACGGTATTCACCCCAGACCGCACCGTTTCGCAGACGAATGAGGCGGTGTACAGCGTCAGTCCGAGCACGGCGAGCCGAAAGTTGCTGTCGACAATCGATGTGGTCGACTTCGGGTCAACCAGTGACACACCCAGTGTCTGGGCCAAGCCGAACGAACAGAACAGGATGATCAGCGTCAGTGGGGTATTGCGGACGACGTTGACGTAGGCAGCGCCCAGCCAGTTGAGCGTCGGTACGGGCGCCAGCCGCATTGCGGCCAGTGCGGTGCCGAGGATCAGGGCACCGATCGCCGATAGCGCCGTGAGTTGAATCGTCGTCCAGAATGCCTCGAAGATCTGGCCGCGATACTGCGTGAATACGTCCACGTCGGTGACCGGGGTACCGAAGATTCGAAGTGCGCTGAACTCAGTAGCGGTCGATCGCCGGCGGAGCGGGCGCGGTGATGCCGGCAGGCCCGAGGTTCTTGTCGAACGCTGTCTGCCAGGCGCCGTCTTTCTCCATCTTCGCCAGCGCGTCATTGATCTTTGTGCGCAGTTCGGTATCGTCCTTCTTCAGTCCGATGCCGTAGCGCTCCTCGGAAAACGTTTTGCCGACGATTTTGAACGCTCCCGGGGATTGTGCGGCGTAGCCGGCCAGGATCACCTCGTCGGTGGTTACGGCGTCGATGGCACCGTTCTTGAGCGCCTCGATGCACGCCGAGTAGGTGTCATATTGCTGAAGCTGGACACCAGGGTATTTGTCCTTGATTCGCTGTGCAGGTGTGGATCCCGTCACGGAGCACAATTTCTTGTTGTCCTGCAACGACTCCGGTCCGGTGATATCGGTATTCCCGGCAGTTACCAGAAGGCTCTGCCCGGTGATCAGATACGGGCCGGCGAAGTCGACTTTCTCTTTGCGCTTGTCGGTGATCGAGTACGTGGCGACGATGTATTTCACCTGACCGTTCTGGATCAGCGTTTCGCGCTGGGCCGACGGTGACTCCTTCCACTCGATCTGGTCCTCGCTGTAGCCGAGTTCGGTGGCCACGTATTTGGCGACGTCCACGTCGAACCCGCTCAT
>Ga0194052_1000932_pt1 | contig 17712 bp, 19 predicted proteins | sample SepL226m_MetaG_FD_160117 | JGI IMG/M metagenome (GOLD analysis project Ga0194052, IMG submission 160117) | Anoxic zone freshwater microbial communities from boreal shield lake in IISD Experimental Lakes Area, Ontario, Canada - Sep2016-L227-6m | ecosystem: Environmental > Aquatic > Freshwater >...
ACTCTGTTCTCTGGCTCATTAGGTCTAGGTGTTGCCACGGCATAGCCTTCTACTCTGCCAGTAGAAGGCCCATGGTGTTACCTATGTCCTGAACCTAATGCGTTACCCATGTCTTGAACCTGTACCGAGGGAAATGAAGAATGGAAAATAAATGGATAGGTGGGTGTGGGAGTGGGGGAGATGTGCCGGTGATTTTTCTCCCGCATAGGCGCAGGGGCGCAGAGGGTAATGAAGGTAGAACAAGGCTTCTGGTCAGAGGGGCCTTCGAAGGGAAAATAAAAAAGCCCCGCGTCCTTTCGGAGGCGGGGCTTTTAAAAGGGTTTTGCTTCTGACCTAAGTCTTCAGCCTAACAGCCTGTTCACTTATGCCCTACTAGGCGCGCTTGCGGCGGTAGGCGATCACAAGGGCCAGGGCGCCGAGTCCCATGAGGGCGTAGGTGGAGGGCTCGGGGATGGCCTCGCCAGGAGGGGCGGCGTTGTAGTTGAGGACAACATTCTGCCCATTCTGGCTGATGCTGAAGGATGCTCCAGCGAGAGTGGTGCCGAAGTCATTGCCATTAGCATCCAGTAGGTTGGAATAGCTGGCGATGCTCAGATTTTCCAATCCGGAGGTCAGTCCCGAGACCTGATAGATGGTCCAGGACTGATCGGTGCTCCAGAGGGCATCGGTCCAGTTGACGAGGCTTCCCACATCGTTGAAGGAAAGCTGAAGGGTGGTCCCTCCATTGAAGGTCAGGTTCTCTCCCGCGATCACCTGATCATAGGCCAAGGGGCTGTTGGTGGTTGTGTTATCGGCAAGCTGCCAGACCATGCTCGCGCCAGGCTGGTAGCTCAGGTTACCGGAGAAGGTCTGGATACCGGGGCTGTTGCCCGGAGTATGGGTGCCCGTGACGACCGTATCGGCAGCAACCGTGCCGCTACCGCTGAGAGTGCCTGTCACGGTCATTGTTCCGGATCCAGCGATCGTTGTATTGGCCCACACATCTGCGAACGTTTGGTTGTGAGAGCCGAGGTCAAGGGTGCCTTCATAACCTACCTGGGCCGAGCTATTGGTGGCCAAGGACCCATTGGCACCTAGCTTAAGGGTGCCCTCGTGGACCTGGGTAGCGCCGGTGTAGGTATTCGCCGCTCCGAGGGTGGTGGTGCCAGTGCCAAGCTTGAGCAATCCACTGTTGTAGCCGGTGACGTCACCAAGGACGCCGTCGATCGCACCCGAGCGGGTGATGGTGGAGACTGCCGTAATGACTCCGCTGCCGTCGATGGTGCCGCCGTTCTGGGAAATGCTACCGAGGACGAGGTTCTGATTGGCGGTGAAAGTCGATCCGGCACTCATATAGATATAGTTGTTGGCATTCAGAGCAGTGGTGCTATTTGCAACCAAGGTGCCATTCATAAGGGAGAGAGAACCAGTTAAGGCAGAGGTGCCCGATAGGGTGAAGGTACCTGCACCGATCTTGTAGAGGTCACCGCTACCATTAAGCGCCCCTGAGAAATCTCCAGAGGAGAGTCTCAAGTACCTGACTGCAGCGATAGACACGGTACCTGCTCCATTGAGGGAGGCTATGGTCTCGTTTTGACTGACCTTGAAGGTGCCGCCTGAGTTCACGGTGACAGATCCACTATCTGCAAGCATCTCATGATCTGCGTTCTCGAGGGTGCCGGAATTGATCACCGTACCGCCTGTGTAGGTCTTAGCATTCCTGGAGAGAGTAAGAGTGCCGGTACCATTTTGAACCAGTGAGCCGGAACCAGAGATTGCATTGGAAAGAGTGATTCCATTGGAGCGGTTGAAGGCAAGGGCACCATTGTTGACCACAGTTCCTGATCCAAGTTTTCCATTGGTGCCACCATTTCCGACCTGGAGAGTGCCGGCAGAGATGGTGGTGGTGCCGGTGTAGGAGTTGGATCCCGTCAGAACCGAGGTGCCGGTACCGAGTTGATTGAAGGAGAGTGAACCATTAAAATTCTGCCCGAGGTTGGCGGTCCCTGTGGAATTCACGTTTACAGTCGCCGTACCCCCGTAGCCTAGGACCTGAGTGGCGAGCAGCGTCCCTACGGATGATCCACCGTTGCCGAAGTTCAGAGTGCCTGAGCTTCCATTGTACAAGGCGATGTAAGCGGTTCCATTTGAAACGGATACGGAGCCTCCGTTGAGCGATAGGGTACCGTTACCCATAGCGGAATAACCGACATAGAGGTTGCCGCTGTTACTCCAAGATCCAGAGTTTACATTGACCGATCCAGAACCCCATCGGCCTATTATACCATCGGTGTTATTCACGTTGCCGCCGTTGATCGTTAGGGAGCCGTTGCCGGCGTAACCGACACTTAAATCTCCACTATTGTTCCAAGAACCGGAACTGACATTGACAGAACTGGTAGTGTTGGCGCCCCCAGCGATAACGCCCGATGCATTGTTAACGTTGCCGCCGTTGATCGTTAGGGAGCCGTTACCGCCATAACCGACATATAAATCTCCACTATTGTTCCAAGAACCAGAACTGACATTGACAGAACCGGTAGAGCCGGAGTTGTTACCGATGAAGGCGTATTTAGATGTCACGATGCCTCCGCTGATCGAGAGGGAGCCGTTACCGTATTCACCAACGCTTAATTTATAATTATTACTCCAAGAGCCCGAGCTGACGGTCACTGAACCATTTTTGCTTCCACCAGCACCAATCTCGGCCGAAAAATTGTTCAGAGTGCCTCCATTAACTAGCAGGCTGGAGGTGTGTCCCGTTCCATTGTCAATCGAAAGGATTCCATTAACAGTATAGTAGTCAGCAGCAAGGCCGATATTCAGCGTGCCCGCCGAAACGGTCGTTGTCCCTGAGTATTGGTTCGGGTTTGAGAGTGTCGTTGTGCCGGTGCCGAGATGGATGAGGCTGCCGGTGCCGGTGATCTTGTTTGTAACGGTGATCGAACCGCTGTGGTTGAAAGCCAGGGTTCCGCTGCTGGTGATGGTGCCGGAGCCGAGGCTTCCCGTGGTGTCGCCATTGCCGACCTAGAGGGTACCGGCACTAATCGTGGTCCCGCCCGAGTAGGTGTTGGAGCCGGAGAGGATGACTGTACCTTCAGTGGACTTGGTTATGCCCGCATTACCAGCCAACACTGCGCTGATGGATCCACTCCTCAGGTCGTAGGAGGAGCCGGTCAGTGTGCCGTTGGTGATGGTGCCTCCCGCCAGGGTAACAGCGCCAACCGTCTCACTGAAGCCACCAAGATTGAACGTTCCTACGTTGACTGTCACCGCTCCACTGTTGGCCAGCCGGTTGGCTGATCCTAGGGCGAGTGTGCCGGCATTGATGACGGTACCGCCGGTGAAGGAGTTATTCCCGGAGAGTGTCTGGGTGCCGCTACCGGCCTTCACAAATCCTCCCGTGCCGCTGAGGACGCCGCTGTAGATGTTGTTCTGGTTATTGGCGCCGACGGAGAGTGTGTTGGCGCCGAGTCCCAGTCCTTGGCTGCCGGAGAGACCGCCGAAATTGTAGGTGTTTGTTCCGGCGACTGAAAAGTTCAGTGCTTGGAATCCGGAGAGGACCACCGTGGATCCGCTGAGGGCATTCACATTCCCGAGATTCACGGAGGCGCCGCCGCCTACCCCGTTGAAGGTCGTGTTGCCGGTGTAGGAGTTGGATGCATTTAAAGTCATGATGCCGCCATCTTGAAAGTCTAGCGATCCGACTCCGCTGATCGATCCGTTGATTACGAGGACGGCATCGTTATGGTGAACCGAATTGAATAAACCGTCATCCCAAGCACCACGAGCGTTGAAGAAGCCACCATTGGTTCCCAGCACGATATTGTTGGAGACGGTCAAGGTTGAGGAATCGTAGGGCTTGATACCGCCGTTGTTCAGCGTAATGGTTCCGGAGCCCACTGACTGGATGTAGTTGCCACCGGTAACGGTGGTCTGGGCCTGCGCTGAGACAGAGGCAAGAAACGCGAGTGCGGGGATTAGGAGCAGGGCGGCTTTTTTCATTATAGTTTGGGTAGCTGTGGAGGAAGGAACTCTAAAAACCTTTAACGATTATTTAAAGATATTTGCAAAAAAGTAAAAAAGTTTTTAACAAATTCAAGGCTTTTTACCCCCCCAAAAATCATTTTATAAACCGCTAATCACCAGGATCTTGCATATCTATTAAGACGGGTTTCTAGAACATTTTGGAGGGAATTAGAAAGCCGATCGGCGCTTGTGCCACTCGGTGCCTCAGGGTGAGTGGGGCAGCTTTCCTGCGATGCAATCCCTGGGCTTTGTGGAGATCGATCGGGGAGAGGATGATCACCGGCTACTAGTTTCCCAACTGCTTGCCCCCCTGATCGACGTTGTTACGGATGAGGAATTCCAAGTCGGTTTCATGACGTACGGAGAGCCGATATGCGTGGAAGAGCTACTCTTTCGCCTAGATTGGTGTGTCACAAGTAATCCCGAAGCTGCCAAAAGGTTCCCCGAGTGGTCACAGCTGGATGAGCTGCAACGCCTCGAAGCCGTCTGTCGCTTCCTTGGCGAAACACTCCAGGATTACCGACTGCGACTACTGGAGGTAGCAGATACCGAGGATCCTGTTCTGGAGGAAATACCCATGCCTCCGACTAATCGCCTACCGGAGACACTCACTTTCTTTAAGCCGTTCCTGACCGTGGATGATCACGAGTATGAAGTGACCAAAGAGAATGCTGTGGATATCCGTGATTGGCTGCTCGATGCAGTTTACGCCATGGGAACCAAGCTGCCAGATCAACAGATTGAGCACATGATAGACGCCCTGCACTTTTCGGACGGCCTATGCCTCGTGTCCAAGGCGCAGTGGATACCCTAGCGGTACGGTAGAAGCAACGTGTGATCGCTTGGGCAATAAACGAATCCCTTAGGGGCATCGAAGGTTTCAATAAGGCCGCAGCGTGGGCATTGATAGCTATAGGCCTGGGCAGCGTAGAGGCCATGCCGAAAGTAATGAGAACGAGTGAGAGTAGGGTGAGGAGCAAGGGCTTCATTTGGAGGGGAGTTTGGAGATCTGGCTGGCGATACTCGAAAAGATAGGTGCCGCAACGAGTCCGCCATAGTTCTTCTCTGGCGGCAGATCAGCTTGATCTACCACGACGACCACCACATATCGAGGTTTCTCGACGGGGAAGAAACCGGCAAAGCTCGTGATGTATTTGTCCGCGTAGTAACCGCCACTAGGAGCAATCGCTTGGGCCGTTCCAGTCTTACCACCCACTGTCACGCCATCTACTCGAGCCAAGGGTGCTGTGCCTTGATCCGTTACAGTGTTCTTTAGGGCGTTCTTTACCAAGTTGGCAGAGCGTGAGGAACATACCTGGCGCACAACAACCGGCTTTTCATTGCCAATGACAGGTTTCATGAGACGTCCACCATTGGCTAGAGTGCCGTATGCCATGGCGAGTTGAATTGGAGTAACGGCAACGGACTGACCGAAAGCATTGCGAACTTTGGTCAGGGCATCCCATTTTGAGGGAGGATTCACGAGACCAGGGATTTCTCCCGGGATGGCAATACCTGTCTTCTCACCGAATCCGAATTTGCGGATGAAGTCGAAATAGTCCTGATCCTTGACGAGCAACGCGATCTTTGAGGCCCCGATATTGCTACTCTTCATCAGGATCTCGTCGTAGGTCAGATCTCCGGAGGGGTAGTGATCCTTGATGGCTTTGCCGGCAACCGTGAAGGATCCATTCTCACAGTTGATCTTGGTCTTCGGGGTGATTACTCCCTTCTCTAGGCCGGCAACAACGACAAAAGGCTTGAAGGTCGATCCGGACTCATACATTACACCCGATGCGATGCCACTCAACGCCAGGATCTTTCCGCTCTTGGGTTCAGCTACCACTATGCAGAGACCCTTGGGGTGAAGGGTCTCCTTGGCCGACTTAGCCTGGTCATCAACGATCTTCTGGATCGACTGATTCTGCGGATAGGCCTTGGTGTCGGACTGCGTCCAGGGACAGGAGCAGCCGGCTAGGAGTAAGGGGAGGGCTAGGAGGTGGAGGGGTTTCATATTTGTTGCAATCCTCTGTTGTCATCACAAAAATCGGACTGCCTTATCTTTTCAATTTCGCTCAAAACGTAGCCGTATATTTCTTTTTCTAAAAACCAATCGACGGGAAAATCTTTTTTAGTCATCAAAAGATAATGTTTATAAGCAGAGTTAAATGCGGCGTCATATATAACGTATCTTTTATTATTACTAATTATTACTACCCTCTTGTGGATGTTGAAAAGACTACAGCATACTAACAAGATGCCGAATAGTGGGATGACTCCAGATAAAAGGGAGAAAATCATCGCTATTACAATAAAGAACTTTACCCAACTAAACCAACTTTCGGATGTATCTTCGCGTTCCACCGATGATATAGATTGAACATCAAAAGCTCCGATTGGAGTTGTAAGCATTTTCCCTGAGATTTTATAAGAATCCTTAATTTCAGCACATCCATCGTATGTAAAGTTGTGACCCATATAATTGTGTAATTATTTACTCATCGCGTTATCTACAGCTTTCTTTCCCCACTCCTGCAGTAATGCAATAATTCCGAGTGCCGCAGCCCCACCAATCAACCAGTATTTCTCTTTAGCCGTATCCGTTGAATACCATGGAGTCCCTGAAGAAGTTGGAGCTGGCGGAGGAGTCTCACTTGCAACCGATTTATTAGTCTGAATTAGGTCAGCCTTATGAGACTCAGCATCCTTTGATCGTTTCTTTAGTTCATAATCCATGTTGGCAAAACAAAGCTCATGGGTTTTCAAAGTTTCCGATAATCTGCTGCGGTATTCTTTCAGTATCGTCTTGTACTTATCCTGAATTGAGGGACTTCCTGGCTGCCTCTGCTCCATTAGGGCATCAATTCTCTTAATGAGTTCACCACGAGTAGAAATTTCCATTTTAAGAAAATTCAGATTTTCTGAAAGAACTCCTGAGGTAGAGCTATAGTCCGCTTTTGGAATTTTCTCCCTTTCACGATCTAACGAAGACATTGCGACATCAATATCCGCGATTAGCTTTTCGGGCGTTTCCCCATCCACAGCACTTGTGGTCGTGATCGGTTGGATAGGCTCCGAAGGCTTCACCTCAGTTATGCCGCTGTTGGAATCTGTTAGCGATACTCCAGTTGGAATACTCTGGGTGATAGTTGTCTGAGCATATCCTTGGGCTGAGAGAGGAAGCATCAGCACGACGAGAGCAAGGGATATAGACCTGATGGAGAACGAAGATTCGTAGCGGGTTGTCTGGGTCATGGGTTTGTGGGTTAGATAGCCGTGGTCAGATTTCTTCCATTACCATTTCTGTTGTTCACAGAAACTGGGGACGTAGAATTTTCGTTTCGACCCGTCGGACCGTTGCATCGTCGGGCTTCACGCTGAATCAACTGAGATACAAGTTGACCGACTGAAAGTCCTTTTTTGGCGGCCAATAGCACAGCGCTGGCCTTCACTGATTCGTCAATGATCAGATTCAGTCTGGCGGGATCGCGATGAATTTTTGGTCTGGCCATGCGTTATATGTGCGCTTTATGCGCCATCTGTACACAAAGGGCAACTTGAAAGAGGAAGGACATTGCAGCGGGCTATAAATGGTGTATTTGCGGTGTATGGAACGACCTCGTTCAGGCAGACCTCAGCTCTCGAAAACCAGAGTCAACCTGGCCCTTGGAGAGAAGCTGGTCGTCGCCGCAAAAGCCCATGCTGACCGAGCAGAGATGACCCTCTCCGAGTTGGTGGCCTATCTCCTGCGTCGGGCTTCCCCTTCACCTGTCTCGGCATCGCTGGAACCGTGTTTCTCTGGACTCAAAAAAGGCGATTTCACAACGAGGATGTTTTTGCCCTACTGATGCTTCTCACTTTTGGATTCATAGGCTTCAACCACGATTATGATTTTGTAGCCCTCATCCCCGCACTCACTTCGCTCTGGTTTTACGCCTCCCGTCGTCGCGTTTACTGGGGGGTAGTGTTGCCTCTGGTACTCCTGTTTTTCTGCCCGCAACGATTGGTGCATCGACTCGGCCTACCGATCTTTGATCACTGGCGTACCGTCATTGTCCTTCTGATGCTCTGGGCCATCCTAGACTTCAGCATGCGCAGCCGCAGCAACTCCCTCCGGGAGGAAGGTTAGCGCACGCATCCAAAAGGGTCATCATGAGTTCTCCCGACAAACCCCTGCGCGTTCTCCTGATTGCGGAAGCCTGTAACCCCGAGTGGACGAGCGTCCCGCTAGTCGGTTACAATTTGGTGCGCGCTCTGGCAGATCGGGCTGATCTGAAAATCACCCTTGCCACACACCCGAGAAATCGCGCTGCCCTGGAAAGGGATTCGCTGGCATCGAGGGTGGAATTTCTCTATCCCGACAACGAATATGTCGCTGCAAGGCTCTATCGGTTGGCCCAGCTTTTCCGAGGAGGCACGGGGAAGGGATGGACGACCAACACAGCCTTCGAGAGCATCTCCTATCTCTTTTTTGAAAAAGAGCTGTATCGGCTTGTTTCCAAAAGACTCCAGGCTGGGGAATTTGATCTCATCCACCGGGTGACTCCTGTCACGCCCACCGTCGGCAGTCCGATTGCCTCCTGGACACGGGTTCCGGTGGTCCTGGGGCCTCTCAACGGTGGATTGCCTTGGCCTCCTGAATACCCGCAACTGCGCAAACAGGAGAATGAATTTCTTGTCCCCCTGCGGAAACTCTACAAGCTCATGCCGTATTACGGAGCCACCTACCGGCATTTGAAGGCATGCATTTCCGGAAGTCAGCATACAGCTTCCGAGATACCTCCTTCGTTCCACGGAAAACGCTTTCTCCTTCCCGAAAACGGCGTTGATCCCGCGACCTTCCCACTGGCCGGAGGCTGGCAGCCACCATCGGGAAAGTTTAGGTTTGTCACGGTGGGGCGTTTGGTTCCGTACAAAGGGCTGTGGCTTACCCTGCTGGCCATGCAGGAATCCGAATTACTGAGAGCGTTCAAGCTGCTAAGTGACTTCGGCTGTGAAACCCAACTGGTTGAGATCGTTGGTGACTACCTAGACAGGCTCCGGGAACGAAATGCCAGCAAGCCCTTGCGTCATACCTTCGCCTCCAACTTGGCGCCCATTGATGGCCTTGATGTTGTGGAGAGTGAACTTGGCCACCAAGGAGGCAGGGAGATTCTTAATCGGCATTATCGTACCGATGTTCGCAAACCAGTGGCCAAGAAGTTCTGGGCACTCAGGGCCCCTATTTGCTGAATACAAGCGGCACCCAACGAGTATACATCTACTTCTAAGATCTAGCTGATGATTATTGAAATACACGGGGAACTCCAACAGCGATAAGAGTAAATACGTTGAACATCCTCGATATGTCGCCTCTGGCCGACAATACAGAATGTCGCCTCTGGCCGACAATTTGATTTGTCGGCGACCGCCGACATGCTAGATTATAGATCAATGAAAGTTCAAAATATCGCTGATATCGCAGCCATCGCTCGGGAGAGGAGAAAAGCCATTGGCTTGTCACAGTCCCAGTTGGCAGAAGCATCGGGAGTAGGGAGGGACTGGATCGTCCAGTTCGAGAAGGGCAAGGCCACCGTAAAGTGGGTGCTGGTGATCCGGGTTCTACGAGAACTAGGATTTGCTTTGGATTTAAGTCTTCCAACCCAAAAACAAGTGACTTCTGGGCATGATCTGGATGCCATTCTTAAATCCAAGACAAAGGAAATTCAGTCATGAGTAACAGTACGCTTATCGCTTTAGCTGATGGACAACTGATGGGGGAGGTCTATTACCGTAACGATCGACTAGGGTTCCGATATGAAGAGGCATGGCAATCCGACACATTAGCGTTTCCCTTATCTCTCTCAATGCCTTTGGTCAGAAGAGATCATGAGCATAGAGTCGTGGAGGCTTTTCTGTGGGGACTTCTCCCTGATAACGAAAGCGTCTTGCAACAATGGGGAAAGCGATTCCAAGTCTCGTCACGCAATCCATTCCGCCTGCTTGAAAATGTAGGCGAAGATTGTGCGGGTGCCGTTCAGTTTGTCCGCCCAGAAAGGCTAGAACACCTTCTTTCGAAAGAAAATGAACCGAGTGTCCATTGGCTGACTGAAGACGAGTTTTCTAGGCGTATCGCCACTGTAGTGGAAGATGCCTCGGTCACCAGACTCGGAGGAGATGGGGGGCAATTTAGCCTAGCAGGGGCACAGCCTAAGCTGGCCTTGTATCGGGAGGCCAGTACCAACCAGTGGGGAATTCCAGAAGGGCGGACCCCGACTACCCATATCCTGAAGCCTGCCAACCGTGAATTCGACGGACAAACCGAAAACGAGCATTTCTGCCTTGGTCTTGCCAAGGCATTGGGTTTTCCGACAGCGGATTCGTGGGTGATTAACTGCGGGGAAATACCTGTTATAGTGGTGGAGCGATACGACAGGATATTGAAAGAGGGGAAAGTCCGGCGCATCCATCAGGAAGATCTTTGTCAAGCGAACGGAATCCGCCCTCAATCAAAGTACCAGAGTGACGGAGGTCCATCCCCTAAACAAGTCGGTGAGATCCTAAGCACCTTTTCTTCATCGCCGATCGAGGACATGGAACGCTTCGCAGGAGCCCTAATCTTCAATTGGCTGATGAACGGTACCGATGCCCACGCCAAGAACTACTCAATGCTTCTCTCCTCTGGATCCCAGGCTCGATTGGCACCCCTCTACGATCTTGCAAGCACACTCCCTTATCCCCATCAGATTCCTCCCCGCAAAGCTCGCGTAGCTATGAAAATCGGACTTCACTACCACATTAAGGATATAAACAAAAAGGATTGGGAGACGTTGGCTAGGCAGCTGAATCTTGCCCCAAAGGAAGTTCTGGATCAGATCAATAGGATGGCGACGATACTGCCTGGTGTGGCGGAGACAATTGCTTCATCAATGGAGAAAAAATGCCTTCAGCATACAGTGATCCACCAAACGATAGAAAAACTCCCCTTGCACATCAATGAGTGTCTGAAGGCACTCTCTTAAGAAAAGTCACCGTGTATCTAGCAATGATCAGATAACCATTAGAATCAGGACTTGCTATACTTGGCGTTGGCTGACTTTGGCTTGGAGGGTTTCTTAGTTCGGGAACTGGTCTTTGCTGAAGCCTTTCTTTTTTTGAGCTTGTTGGCAGCAACATTTCGAGACCCACTTTCTGGTGCCTCCCCAGTTCGAACCTTGTTCGGGTAGGGGGAGGCGTAACCGCAGGAGTTACAATAGCGGCTTGAGTCGGTGGCACGGGTGCCGTTGCCGGTACAGGTGTAAGTGAAAGCCCTTCCGGCAAGGGAACCGCCTGCGGTTCCCTCGCAGTCATGGAAACAACAACTCGGTCGGCCAGCGTTCTGGATATGGCCCTGCGTGCCTCCTCCAGCTTCTTTGTGCCCAAGGAAGTTCGGATCAAATGTCCGTTTCTACGGGACACGAAATACAAAGTCCCATTCGCATGACGCGAAATATTTTTCTCAACTGCCTTAATCTTAAGCTTTCTCCTGTTTTTTCAACTGGAGACAAGGAAAAGTTTCTAGAAAGTATCCAATTGGATACTTTTAGATACTCGGCAGCCTTTCGAGGCCTGGAAACATCTACACCCTAGTGGGCGTAACCCATTGATTGACAATGGAGCCGGCTGTCGGATTCGAACCGACGACCGCCTGATTACAAATCAGGGTAACTACTGTATAGAAAATCTTTTTACAGAGTAAATTGGGGACAGGAAGGGAAGATTGGGGACTGGTTTTCCTTGTTTTAAGGGCACTATATGGCACAAGGAAGGCATGCCACGCACTGCCGACCTCATCCCTTGGAAGGATCCATCGCGCAAGACCAGTCCATGGCGTGTTTCCATCCCTCCCAAGCTTTCGGAGACAGGTAAGCGCCAACGTAGATACTACAAGTCGAAAACCGAGGCGGCCGGGGCGATAAAAAAGATCAAAATTAGACAGGAGAACCACGGCACAGCAGCAAAGCTTCTCTCTCCAGCGGATGAGCTCCAGGCAGTCAGTGCATTCCAACTGATCAGGGATTTTGGCGCAGATCTTCAACTGTCTGAAATTGTAGGGGCATACTTGGAAGGCCTGAGGGAGAGGCAGATAAGCAAGCCGCTTTCAGATGCGTGGGATGCCTACCTCACTCGGACCGACAAAAAGATCAGTCCCGTACATCAGAAAAACCTGAAGGCCACCAAGAAGCGGCTTTCAGCAATTCACGATAAGGTGGTCTGCGACCTTAATGGCAAGGAGATCGATAAATGTCTGGAAGGGGCATCGCCCGCGTATCGCAACGCCATGCTCCGAGAAATCCGAGCCGTTCTGAATTGGTGCATGGCAGGCACCCGAAAATGGCTGGCTCGGAATCCCGCCGAGGACTGCGAGTTTTCTAAAACGAAGAAAATAGGCGAGGTCCAAATCTATACCGTGGATCAGGCCAAAGAGATCATGGCTGCCGGTGTTCGGAAGCACCCAGAGATCGTCCCGGCCTTAGCGATGATGCTCTTCGCAGGCGTCCGCCCTGATCAAGAGGATGGAGAAATCACCAAGCTAGATTGGGGTCATGTCCTCCACACCGACCGACATCACAAGCGCCTCGAGCTACCTGGCAGCATCACAAAAACTGGGAAGCAGAGATCCATCAAGATTCGCCCGGCCCTTCTTTCGTGGATCCAGTGGCATCACAGAAGGACCAGCCTAGCTGCTTCCAAAGGGTCCAAGAAGGTAGAACTCTCTGGGTTGGTATGTCCCGAGAAGGGAACTGTCCTCCGGGGGAAGATCAGGGACGTATTCCAGGAGGCTGGGGTGGAGCGCATTCAAGACGGATTGCGCCACAGCTTTGCCTCCTATCTTGCTCCTATCGAAGGCCTAGACACCGTGGAGACAGAGCTTGGGCACCAAGGGGGTAGGGAAGTACTCAATCGGCATTACCGAACCGATGTCCGGAAGCCGATCGCCAAGAAATTCTGGGCTATCAGAGCTCCGAGTAAGTAGACGCACTGTAAGGGTTACTTTTTGACTTTCGTCCGAGTCAGCTTGGGGGAACCTCTTTCGTCCTGAGGTTTCGCGGAAGACTTTCTACGAGAAATTCTCGGGATGCTTTTAGGCACAGGTTTGCGCGCTTTATTCTTGGGGCGAGGGGGAAATTCCCCGGTGCCGACTTTATCAGGCCACTTCAATCGGAATTGTTCGGCGATCTGCTCGGGGGTCTTCCTCTTCTGGGTCAACAACCCAGACTTTGGGTGTACGGTCACTTCGTCAAAGTCAACGACCCCGAACTCTTGAAGTTTTTCGCGGCACTCCCGGAAAGCTAGAGACTCATTCCTGTCGGCATTTGACCCCTTGCGGAGTGCTTTAGGATCGGGAGTCTGATTCTCCATTACCCACTCTTTTATAGAGAACACCTTCCCTCGCATCGTGCATTTTATCTGGCCTGCATGCTCTGTTTGCTCTCGGAGGAGCTGAACCATTCCTTTTAGGAACCTGTTCAGTTCGTCCGGAATGACGGGGTTCAGTGTAAGGTTATTGTGAAAATCGAGTAAGTACTTCTGAGCGATATGGTGCATGGCGAGATCAAGCTCATTAGTGGGGTCAGATACAGGAAACCCACGTTCAAGAAGGTCTACAGACTGTTGGAACGCTACCATGAAGGAGACCACTCGATTTGCGTCTATGGCGTGGGTGATCATGCGGCGAACCCTGACCATCAAGGCGAAGCACAGAACGTCGGCAAGATCGTGTCTGTGCCCGGCACTGACTTCGCTGAAACCGTCTTTGATCAGTCTCCATATTTCAAAGAATCCCCTGTCATAAATACCGCCGTCCACTGCGCGTATCGGCTTGGTCGGTCCCTCGTTGGAAAGCCACTTTTCGCTGACCCCCAGATACTCCGAAATCTTGGCTATTGATTGGGGAGAAAGTTGTCTTCTCTCCCCCTTGCCAGCTCGGGATGCCTGAGACCTCAGGGTTGAGGATGAGAGCCCTATCTTCTCCTCTACATCTATGTACATAAGGCCTGCAACGGATACTGCCATTCCAAGGCGAGTGTCGGGACGGCGTGACATAGAGGAACCGTAATGTTGCACCGCTGACATCATCAAGTTTTTTGCCAGCGGAGCATTTCCGCAGTATCTCGCTCTCATGAACTTCAACAACCACCACAGCAATCAAGGGACAACCATGAGCCCGTCAGCTGGCGTGGCGCAAAGTTCTAGAATTTCCGGCGCTCCTTCATGGGGTCCGGATAATCCGGGAAAGCAAATGATTTCCCGGGCAACAGCGCGGTTCAGTCCGCAACTCCAGAAAATGGAACGTAAAAACACCATAGCGAGCATCAGCTCGAACAACAAGATACCTGAAAAACTGGTCAACGGTAACAGGATGGCAGACGCCATCTCCGTATCGACCAGGACCCTCAAACGTCTGCGCAGAGACGGCATCATTAGTTTCTACCGCGTCGGCCGCTCGATCCGCTACGACCTCGGAGACGTGATGCAATCGCTCACCGATTACCAGGTCAAGTCGCGGGCCCAAATGTCCGCCGACAAAGCGACGCGCACAAGATGACGACGGTCAACCACACTAATAAATCAGATCAACACCAACCCTTCCCCGACAACCCAAAAAATGCGTGGAAGCTCAAATCACAAAACACATGAACACAACGAAAACAGAAAATATCTCGGAACTCTCGAACCGCATTCAGGATCACCTTTTCCTTGTGGATTCAGAACTGGCCGGCGTGGCAGAAGCTTCCGATCTCATCAGAAACTACACCCGGGCTAAGCTGATAGAAGTCAGTCAAATCCTAGAGTCCTCGCACTATCAGGAAGACAGTTCCTTTGAGAAAATTGAAGAGTCACTGATGCTGATTCAAGCGAACGCAAATTCGGAAAGCTACCATGCCGGTTATGTCTGGGCTCAGACAACTGCCGACATTGGGTTTCTAACGACCCTCTTAGATATCTGGGCGGATGATGATGAAGGTGGTGAAGCCGAATACCTGCTCGAGAGTCGTTGGCCGTGGCTCAGCGTTAAGTGGGATTCCTTCATGGATGGTGCATGCCGTGCCCACAACGAGGCTACGGACCATCTTCTCGAGCAAGACCAATTATTAGAGCGTCTCGATGACTATATGGGTTCCGCGCAGGAGCCGGAGACTGAAGCTACTGCCGTAACCGCATAAACAACCTGGCTGCCCCACCCATCCGGTGCAACCGGGTGGGTCTTGCGGCCGAACAACAACTATTTTATGAAAAAGTCATACTCAAGGCGCCAAGAGCGCACGCCCATTCCGAGCGAGATCAATTTCGATTGGCCTAGGGTTAAATACTGCCAGAGCTACCCTGGCCGAAAATCATACTCCGAATTACTTGACGGCATTTCTAGCAAGAAGCCGCAAGAGCTCGAAAGCGCTCTATTTCAAATCACAAGGGCTGGTTTAATAGAAGGAAAGTCGCCGCAAGACTTAAGGGCCGAGATCACCCCTCTAGTTGCCGGTTACAGCCTCACTGAAAGTGAAGCCTACGTAGGAAATAAAACTAGGGATGCCCTTTGTTGGTTATCGAAAGGGGAGGCACCACAGTACGTACCACAGATTACAAGGCACAAAAGGGGTCGGTTGGAGTCTTCTGCGGCTAGGTTCAAAACATCTACTCTCTCTGCACTGCAGGCAAAAACTAAAAGCCCACTTATCAAGCAACTTCAGGAACGGCATGGATTGACCAAGATTCAGAACCCGTTGGTCGGAGATGCAGGTGTGTGGACGACTCATGGTGCCATAAGAAAAGAGTCGGAGGGTTTTGCCATATGAATACGGAGCTGCTGCCTCAATTCCTCCGAGATATGCTGTCATCTCCACCTGAAAGGGGCGGAGGACTACACCAATGGCTTTTCAGGGTCGCCCGCCAATTGCATAAATACCGCAGTCCAGAGGATATCGTAAAACTTCTCTGTGCCCTTACATCTGACCTGCCCGTAAAACATAATGAAATCCAGGAAGCTGTCAGAAACTCAAAGGGATGGTTAGACGAGCCTGGCCAGAGACCCCCCGGGGTATCGATTCAAGCATGGCCATCAATAAATCGGGGGCTCCTCGACACGGTGGTCTTCGGAATGGGTGACTTTGACAGCTTGCGACAAAGTTCACCAGTTGGGTTGGATCCAGCGCGGTCGTATACGGAGGATTTAATCGACATCCTATACCCCGGAAATCCGTTGATCTGTGTCGGTGACGATAACTATAGCTTCAAGACTGAAGAGCGGGAATTCTTCAGGGGCAGTCTATCGAAGAAGCCTCTCATAGTTCCGAGTGCCATGTCTGCAAGGCAGGGAAAGGTTAAAGGATCTGAAAAGTTATCGGATCATACCCTTGATAATACTGGCCCCAGGATGTTCCTGGTAATTGAGCAGGACAATATCGCCGGGCAAAAAATTCCGATCAATCAGCAGGCTGCAGTAGTGGCTCATCTTGCAACCAAAGCACCGTTAATCATGGTCGTTCACAGTGGAGGAAAATCGCTCCATGCTTGGTTTTACTGCCATGGCAAGGAAGAGGAGTTCCTCAAGGGGTTCATGAACCTCGCGGTCAGTCTCGGAGCTGACCCGGCGCTTTTCACGAAATCCCAATTTGCCCGAATGCCTGACGGCACAAGGCAAACAGGTGAGTGTCAGTCGGTAGTCTTCTGGGATCCCGAAAAACTCAACAGCCTTCGTGGCCTTGCATCCCATGAATAATCCAGCAATTGCCCAACCTCGCATAGATGACTCCGGGTGGTCCCAGGAATTTTCCCAACAAGACCTTGGCACCAATCCCGTCAAATCAACCGTCGATATTCATCCGGACGAGGTGCCCGTCGTTGACTGGTCAGCGATTTCCACAAATTCCACAAATTCCACGGCGGGGGCCTCGTTCCACCACCCAGCGATCTATCCTCCGGAGACGATCATCGAGGACTATATGGAGTACGCAACCAACTACCTCGAAAGCGCTGACTGCTATGTCTTGGGGTCTATCTTGGCAGCGATCGCAAGTATTCTGGGCAGAAGTGTTAGTTTTACCCCCTGGGCTGGTCCTCTCTTCCCCAATCTCTTCGTGATGCTTGCGGGAAAGCCAGCTGACAGAAAATCGACTGCGATCAAATTTGCCGAGGACCTCTCGCGTAGGGTGCTTGACCTAGCGAGCTTTCTTCCCTCGAACTTTTCACCGGAAAGTTTGTTCGATGCCTACGACGTTGGCAGCGGGGGGTGTCCTGACAAAATCCTCATCGCAGACGAGGCCAATATCCTGCTGACGGATTGGAGAAATACAGGAAACGGGGAGCGAAATGCTGCTAGATTCCTCAAGCTCTACGATTGCACAGGCGACTCGGAGATCTTTAAACGCAATATCCGGCGGGGTGGAAGTAACGGAGGAGGGGGGCTTGATATCAACCAAGAAGGTGTGCGGGTAATCCCCCAAACTAGTACCAGCGTCATTTTTGGAGCGACATTCCAAGCGGCATTATTCCAGGGGCAGAGTGTTCGAGCCGGCATCGAAAGACGCTTCCTGTACTATATCGGGGTACGCCATGCCCGGTTGATCGAACTTCCATTGATCAGCAGAGAGTTTTGCATCCCTCACCAATCGCCGATCAGCCATTTTATCAAGCTGATCGGGATTGTTCATCATCGCTCTCATCTTAGCCCGGCGTTCCTCCGGTGAC
>Ga0194052_1000933_pt1 | contig 17712 bp, 19 predicted proteins | sample SepL226m_MetaG_FD_160117 | JGI IMG/M metagenome (GOLD analysis project Ga0194052, IMG submission 160117) | Anoxic zone freshwater microbial communities from boreal shield lake in IISD Experimental Lakes Area, Ontario, Canada - Sep2016-L227-6m | ecosystem: Environmental > Aquatic > Freshwater >...
AAATATTTTTCCATCTACACCTATGAAAATATAATGATTCTTTTGTACATAATTATTATTTTCAGAAATTACTTCAATCGCTATGTATTCTTGTTTGAAGCGACTTCCAGTAAACTTAATTTCTCCAATATTTTTTCGAACAAGTTTAGCTATACATTCAGCTTCTTTGGCTGTTATTTTCTTAATATCAACTTCAATATTAAGCATTTCAGTATTTGCTTTCATAATATTAAATTTAAATTATTACTAGATTGCCAAGATTTTTATTTCAAATTACTTTTTATACAAAATACTATAAAAATATATAAAGGTCAATGAACAAAAAAGCTACTCTTTTAGGTGGCTAAGTTTATATTTTTGTAAAAAATGATATATAATCAAATAATTAGAATTTAATCTTAAATTGCATGCATAGATATAGATGTTCAGATTGTGGTTGGATATATGACGAAAAACTTGGCTATCCCGCTAAAGGAATAGCTCCTGGTACTAAATGGGAGGATGTACCTGAGGATTTTAAATGTGCAAATTGTAGCAACAGAAAAAAGACTCACAGGTGGAAAAGATTAGACTAATTTATTCAAATATTTAGATTTTGCCTATTAAGTCGATTCCCGGCTTTAGTGTTTCTTCGCCTGGCTCCCAATTTGCTGGACATACGTTTCCTTTGTGCTCGCGGACAAATTTCGCAGCTTGAAGTTTTCTAAACATTTCTTTAGCACTTCTACCGATATCATTGTCATTTATTTCAATAGTTTTTAAAATTCCATCCGGATCAATAATGAATGTTCCTCTTAGTGACATTCCCTCCTCCTCAATGTAAGTTCCAAATAATTTGGATACATTACCTGTCGGATCAGCCAACATTGGATATTCGATTTGACCTATAGAATGTGATTGGTCATGCCATGCTTTATGCACAAAGGCTGTATCTGTACTTATACTCATTATTTCTCCACCAAGTTCTTTAACTTTGTTATAAAATTTTGAAGCGTCTTCTAGTTCTGTTGGGCAAACAAAAGTAAAATCAGCTGGGTAAAAAATAAGAACAACCCATTTTCCCATATAACTGGATAATTTAATTTTTTTAATTTCGTTTGCCTGATATGCATCCAGTTCAAAATCAGGAACGATTGAATTTATTTTTAACATTTACATATTTTAACAAATATTAATAAAATATAATAGTAAAAAAAATAGCAACCTTTTTGTCGGTTGCTATATATTTGTTAATACTATAAAAAATATTATGTATAATTTTCATCTCTAATAGTCTTTTTTCGTAGACTAGAAGAAATCGTTTTGTTGATTGGGTCATAGTTTATGAGCCCAAACCCTTCTTTTCTCCAAATCTGAATTTTTCCACAGTTTCCTATATGGGAATATCCATCTTCGGTTAAGTCTTTTGCTGTAATGTTCCTTGTCTTATCCATTGATACAAGATTGAAGTTCTTTAAACATCATTACGGACATTTTTCCACAAACTTTATTTGGCTTAATTACCGTATTGACTACAGTTGCACATGACTCAACTCTGTTTTCCTTAGTAAAGTATTTTGCATCAGCAAAACTACTACTTATATATCCCTCTTCACAAAAAAATTCGATCAATTTAACAAAAAATGCATTATACTTGATTGAATCATCGTTAATTGAAGGAATGATTTTATTGTAGTGTTTTATTGCATAAGACTTTATACACAATTGTTCTATAGGAGATAGATTTTTAAATTCATCACTACACATGAATTTAATTTCTTCATCAATATTATTTTCCCATGAGTTAAAGAATAAATCGAAAAATTTCTTAACTTCTTCTTTTGTAATAATTTTTAATGCTGGTAACGTTGGTAACGTTGTTTCTTTTGTTTTCATTTTTGATATGTATTTGTTAAGTTTTCACAAGCCCCAAAAGGATCTGTGAAAACTTAACAAAATATTTTTCAAAGAAAATCGCTTTTATGTATACTATCATATGTTCCTAAAATGTCAATAGATTCTATTGACAAAGTGCATAAAATAAAAAAGCTACTATTGTAGCTTTTATTCAGTATTGTTTTCTTTTGGTTTGTGATATTCCCTTCTGCCAAAAGTATTTTTATCAGCTTTTTTGTTTTGTGAAATAGTTTTCTTGATATCTCTCATCAGGTAGATGAGTTGCCACTATTTCTTCTCTTTTTTTATTGTACCTAATAATTTCCTTGGTTGGAGCAATCCAATATTCTTCATCTGGTTCTAATTTTGGATACAATTTACTGTCTCCCATCAAGGTGTACTTTTGATTTTCTAGTTCATTTCTCGTTTTATAATTAGACATTCTGACCTCCTTTTAATAGATTATTAGAAAATTTTTTTTAAATAACTAAATTAGTATTGTATCTAGGTTAGTCTTAATAGAGTCTTTTGTCAATAAAATCGTAGTTTATATCTAGATGTTGTACAATAACTAGGTGAAAAAACAGTCGAAAAATCTATATTTGCACGCAGACGGAGATTCTTTCTTTGTGGCTTGTGAGATATCAGTACATCCTGAGCTTAAAGGGCTCCCTGTTATTGTCGGTGGAGACAGAGGCATAGCTGTAGCAATGAGTCCTGAAGCAAAAAAGCTCGGTGTGACTAGAGGTATGCCAGTTTTTCAAGTCAAAAGAGAATTGCCAGATGTTATAATTTTATCTCATCATTTTGATCTATATAATGATATTCAAAATAGAATGCATCGGATACTTTTAGGATATTTTAATACGATTGAAGAATATAGCATCGATGAATGTTTTGCTTTAGTTAAACCATCTGAAGTAAATTATTTTGGTGGAGAAAAAGAATTATTAACTGCTTTAAAAAAAGAAATTGAAGAAGAACTGCATGTGACCTATTCCATAGGCCTTGCCAGAACAAAAGTCTTAGCCAAACAAGCATCAAAATTAGAAAAGCCAAATGGTATGGTTGTGTTACTTACCAAAGAAGATGAGATAAATGCATTAAAAAACACAGATATAGATGATGTCTGGGGTATCGGCCGGCAGACAGTTCCAGAACTAAACAGGCTTGGCATAAAAACTGCTTATGATTTTGTGAATTATTCTAAAGATGAAATTAAAAAAAGATTTAGCAAACCATTACTTATTTTACAAAGAGAACTTGCTGGTGAACCAATAATGGAAGTAGAAAACAATGTTGACCCTCGTGATCAGAAATCTTTACAATCGACTTCTACTTTTCATCCGACATCTATTGATCCGAAAGTTATTTGGCGTGAGATAGCTGAAAACGCAGAACACGCTTGCAAGAATGCACGAGCCATACATTTAGTAAGTAATAAGGTTTCATTTTTTGTTAAGACAAGTGAATTTAAATATCACACAGATGAAATAAAATTAAGAGAATTTACAGCAGACCCTGGAGTGATCTTAAGTGCATTTGAAACAAAATTTTCAAAACTTTTACCACCGAGAAAAAAGATACGTTCTACTGGAGTCACATTACACAACCTGACTCGCGAAGAAAATGTCCCACTTGATTTGTTTGGTAAACAAGAAAAGAAACTAAAAAATTTGATAGTGGAAGAAACTGCAGATAAATTAAGAGAAAAATATGGTGATGATATCATCAAACGTGTTTCTTCGTTGAAAAAATAACACACAACCCTTTTTTGATTTAGTTCTCGGTATATTTACATTCAAGTATATTTATGTTAAAATTATAAAAAATGTAAATAAACAATTAAATTTAATCGCAATATGAAAAAATGGTATTTATCTAAATTTATACACGTCTTTCAGAAAGATGGTGTATTCGCTCTTTATCAGGTTTTAAGAATAAAACCAATTTATGTTGATGCTGATACTTATGAAAAAATCAAACTTTTTTCTGAAGGTATAACAATAAAGAAATTCTTTAAAAATATTCCTGATGATCAAAAAAATGATTACAAAAATTTAATTAAAAACCTAAAAAAACTTGATTTTATCATAGCTGATAGAGATGAGGATGATGAAGTTTTTAATAATATTTTAAAAACTATTACTGATCCGTATCCGCACATTGTTTATCTAATGATGGCAGATACATGTAATTTGGCTTGCCGTTATTGTTTTGAAGGTATGAACAGAGAAGAATCTAATGATTGTAACGAAAAATTAATGAGCAAAGAAGTGCTCATTAATTTTGTTAATACTTATGCTAGAATTCTTAATTCTAAACCAGAAATCTTTAATGATGAAAAGAAAATTATCTTCTATGGCGGTGAACCGTTAATGAATTACGAACAAATTGCTTTTGCATTAGATCTTATTTTAGATTATCAAAAACGATCACTCTTACCTGAAAATATTAAATTTTCGATAATTACAAATGGAACATTGTTATCTGATGAAATTATTAAGAAATTTAAAGATCATAAAGTAAGTGTAAGTATTTCTTTTGATGGTGGGCGTGCTGAAAATGTAAATCGTGTTTATTCTAATGGTCATGAAGCATATGATAGAATTTCTAATTTTATAGATAAGTGCATAGCAATTGAAGTTGAAACTTCAATTTCATGCACTTTAAGTGAAAATAATATTGACTCATTTCCTGCTGTAATGAATATGATAGATGAAAAAAAAGTTCATTATCTTGGATTCAATATGATGCTTGGTGAAACTTCAGAAAAATATTTTGAAAAAGCATCAAACTTTATAATTGAATCTTATAAAGTTTTCAGAGAAAAAGGTATTTTTGAAGACCGTATTTATCGTAAACTTAAAGCATTTTCACAATCAGAAGTATTAGTTTTTGATTGTGCTGCTGCTGGTGGACACCAAATGGTAATTTCCCCTGATGGAACTGTTGGTATTTGTCATGGATTCTTTAGTAATCGTAAATATTTTGAAGGAAGTGTTCATGATCATTTATTTAACCCAATTCAATCTGATATTTTTAAAGAATGGAACCAACGTACTCCATTTAATATGCCGGAATGTAAAGATTGTCCAGGTATAAGTATTTGTGGTGGTGGTTGTTTAATGAATGCAGAAAAACTTTATGGTTCAATCTGGGAGAAAGATAAGCAATTTTGTATTCATTGTTTAAAAACACTTGAATGGATGATTTGGGACTTATATGAATCTTTGGTTTGACAATTGATATTGTATTGTTATTATATCTATATTATTAACTTTAAATTTTTCTGTTATGAAAAAAGTTTTTATTGTTCCTTCTTTAAAAAGACAAACTTCATTACTTAAGAAAGGTGCTATGAATGTTATGTCCACATGCGGTGGCTCTGGTGGATCCGGTGGCTGCTCAAGTTGCACTTATCGCTAATATGATTTATTAGCAAGTAATTAACAATTTTAATGCCTCATTTTAAATGATGGGGTATTTTTTTTGAATAAATTTAGCTATTGTTTTGTAAGTTAAAGGTATTCTTAATTAACCTGGCAGTTTTTGCTGGAGAAATTTTTGTATTATCAATTACAAAATTTGGTTCGTATGGAACATCACCAAATAAATCATGCTTCTTCATTATTTCTGTAACCTTTTTTTGAGTTTTTATTTTCTTAAACATTTTGCGTGAAGGACTTTTTACTCGTTTAAATAATTCACCCTTATCACAAACAAGATGTACAAAAATCATTTCACCACCATGTTTTCTTGCTTGCGTAACAATCTTTTTTAACATAGGATCATCAGTATTTTTAGCATAAACAAAAGTTAGTATAATTCCACTTTTTTTATTTATCGCCGATTCATTCATAAGCTCTATGCGATATTTGTGCGCAATTTTCCAAAATTCAGGAGTACCAAATTCACGAGCAATACTCACAAGATCATTAATTAAATGATTATGTAAAATTTTATAGCCGGTTATTTTTGATAATTCCTGTGCGACAGTAAGTTTACCTACACCAGGAGCCCCATAAATTAAAATTGTTTTCATGAATTTATGTTTACTAAATTATTTTCTAATAATGAAAGACTTGAACCATTTTTCTTGGAAATTAGTTTGCTTAGATATTTCTTCATCAGATAAAATTACACCTTCGGGCACCACTACAAGCTTATCATCATCATTGTCAGTTCTATGAATTATAGCAATAACTTTCCCTTTAGCTTTTTCTAATTGGTATTCAACTCCTAAGTAATAAGCATCCAATTCTTCTCCATCTGGAGCTATTATTCCATCAATATAACCATAATTAGCCTCATAAAGAAAACCATGCTTGGGGTGCTTTGTTCCCATTGGTCTGTCCATAATAACTTCTACTTCCTCACCAAGAAATTTTTTTGCTAGTTTAAATGATTCTGATTCCATTTGTTAATTATAGCAAAAAACACTGACTTTGTTTAAGTAAGAACGTTTCTTGCTGATATAAAGGAAAATAAAAAAAGGAGACTAAATAAATATTAATCTCCTTCTTGGTTTTCAATTTTGAATATTACTTCAATAAGTTTGAGCATGATTTTAGACCGGCTTGTTCTAGTTTTTTTACTGCTTCTATTTTTTCTAAAATACCATCTTCTGTAGAAGGTTTTTTAAAATAGAAACAATCATTATTACTCCTAATCTCAAGAAATGACCAGCTTGGTAAAAATAATACAATTTGCCCAATAATTTCATAGATATATGGCATACTGTCATAACCTGCATTCTCATTTTTTGATTTAGATATCCATTCTCTTACTGTGCCTAATTTACATAACAAAGTTACAAGTTCTTTGTCATTGTTTGTTATATTTTCTGGCCAGATTATTTTTGAAAAAGCATGTTCTTTTTCTTCTAAATTGTTACTACTCATGGTATTAATTTATTAATTGATTTATATAAAAAATAATTTGTTTGTTAAATTTTCTCAAGCTCTACAAAAAGAAACTGAGAAAATTTAACAAACCAACAATTAATAACGCATTTCAAATAACACCAATACGTATATATGGTATCATAGTTTTAGTTAAAAGTCAAGTGCTGGGAGACTAGGACACGCTTCGCATTCTCCCTCGACTAAAATTTTTTCGTCAAAAAATTTTGTCTGCCCTACAAGAGGACTTCTATTTTATAAATAAAAATATGTCGAGCACCGACTCACTTATTTTTATTACTATAAAAGTATAGCTCCGTCGTTCGCTTCCTAGCAACAAGCAAAGCAGTTTGCTTGTTTTCTCCCAGCGAAAAAACCATCAATTTGATGATTTTTTCTTTTGCTGGGAGACTAGGAATCGAACCTAGATTAAAGGCTTCAAAGGCCTCTGTCCTACCGTTAGACGATCTCCCAATAATTTAATTAAATCAAGACACCTGAATAAACAGATCTCCTAATATTTACAAACATTTACAGAATACCTTAAAAAACTTTATTTTTCAACTTTTTCTAAGATTTTAATCAATGCCATCTCAAGTGGTAATTCAGAAACAAAGGCTCTGTCGATATTTTGATATGCATCAAGTAATACAGACAATGTAGGTGAACGGAGCATTCCCTCTTTGTCTTTTTTGACTGTTTCTTTCAAAAAAGTTAAATCTTCAGCAAACAAATCCCCTGCCATTTCACTTTCAAGCTTTGGAGCATATTTCAATATTATAGCGACTCTGAATTTTTGAATTACTAATTTTAGATAAAGTTTCATATCTAAATTTTCAAGTGAAGCATTTCGTATGGTTGTTATACCGACTTCTAAATTCTTTTCGGCTATTGCGGAAATAAAATCATTTACTAAGGTGGTCTTTGGAGCACCAGTTATTCTTTCTATCTCTTCTCTTTTGATTTTTTTACTTTTGGAAAAATTCAAAACTTTTTGTAACACACCCAAAGTGTCACGATATGAGCCATCACCAAGTATTGAAAGAAGTTCAGCTGAACCTGCGTCTAATTCATAACCTTCTTTCTTGGCAACAGCTAAAATCATATTTTTCAAAATTAAATCAGTTGGTTTTTTAAAAGAAAAAACCTGACATCGGGAAACAATTGTTTCAGGAACTTTCTGAAGTTCGGTCGTAGCTAAAATGAAAATCACATGCTTTGGAGGTTCTTCAAGTGTCTTTAAAAGCGCACCCCAAGCATCCTTTGAAAGCATGTGAACTTCATCTATTATGTATATTTTGTATTTTGAATCAAATGGAAGCACCCGAACACCGTCTCTTAAGGCTCTTATGTCGTCTATACCGCGATTTGAGGCAGCGTCTATCTCATATAGGTCATTTTCATTTACCCCTATTTGATTAGCGAAAATACGAGCTACTGAAGTCTTTCCTGTACCGCGAGAACCTACGAAAAGATAGGCATGTGAGATCTTTCCAGAATCTACGGAACTAGCAAGCACGTCTACTATATGGTCTTGTCCAAGTACTTCTGTGAAGTCTTTTGGTCTATATTTACGATATAAAGCTAAGCTATTTTCTGACATACAAATAGTATAGCAAAAAAAATAAATATTTATAAGAGTCCTTGTTTTTTCATTCCATCTATTAAACGAGTCATTCCGATACCTGCACCGAAGCGTGGAGTAAATGTAAGGGAAAGAAAATCTTCAAGTTCAACCAAGACTCTTTCTTTTCCAAATAGTTCATAAAGCTTTCCAGAATATTTTCCATCAGAAATTTTATAAAACTGTTCTCGCATCTCATCTTTATCGATACTTCTTTCAGCAGAACCTATGGTTTCATTGCCAGAGATTATCACATCAATTTTATTTGAATGATCTCCGTTCTTTTTCATATTCCAAAATGGTGATGTGTAATTTGGAAAATTCTCCAGAAAAACAACTTTTCCAAAATCATTTTCCATTTTGTTTTCTTCTGCACTTGTCAATTCTTTTTTAGAATAAAATTCCGTTAGTGAATCATATGTTTTATGTGGAAATGAATTTTTATCGCCAAAACCTAAATATTCTAAAAGTTCAGATTCCAATATTCTCAAATCCTCCATAGTTCCCCTTGATTCAAATTCAAACATTGGAAAAATAACTTTATGGCGTCCAGGTATTGGATTTTTTTCATTCCTATAACTCGTAGATGTACAAAAAACCCCAGGAAAATCTGGGTTTGATAGTAATTCATATTCAAGCCACATTTGGCCTGTTTGTGGTAATGGCCATACTTCACCAAGGTAATTATACGTAGCGACAGTCTCAGGATCTTCGCATGCAGCTAAAATCGAAAGTCTATCTTGTGTAGGAATTTCAATAAAACCTTTTTCAAGAAAAAATTGTCTTAGCAAATTATTAACAATACTAAATGATTTTACATCATCAACACCTCTATAATTGTTTCGCATGATAAATTATATTAAATAATAAAAAACCACATGGGACGACATGTGGGCAAAAAAAATTCCCCATTATGGGGATTTGAATAAAGAAAATATAAATAAAATTTTTGGCGTCCCAAATATTTATTTTTTATCTCTTTACACATTGCAGAGTATTATATCATAACTTAAAAAGATGCAAGAAAGTTATCCACAATTTCTTTTACTTCTTTGCTATTATTCGTCTCCATCAATTTAACACGCAATTCTTTTGCTCCTTCAAAACCATTTACATAAGCTTTGAAATGCTTTTTCATCACGTAGAAATTTTTATATTTACCAAGTTTTTTCTCAAAAAGCTTTGCATGTTCAACCATTACTTTCAATTTCTTTTGGATAGTTAGTTCTTTTTTGCTTTTACTAAACAGCCAAGGATTACCGAAAATTCCTCTACCGATCATTATTCCATCACAATTACTTTCTTTTGCTTTTTCTATTCCATCCTCCATACTTATGACATCACCATTACCTATTATTAAGGTTTCTTTCTTCATCTCATCTCTTATTGCAACAATTTCTTTCATTAAATCCCAATGTGCTTTTGCTTTTGACATTTCTTTTCTTGTTCGTAGGTGGACAGTCAAAACTGCAATATCTTCAGATAGTATTTCCCTTAACCAAACATTCATTTCATTTTTATTGTAACCAATACGGGTTTTCACAGATATGGGTAATTTTGGTGCACCAGCTTTTGCAGCACGAATTATTTCACGAGCAAGTTTCGGATTCTTCATCATAGCTGCGCCTGAATTTTGTTTCTCTATCGCTTTATCAGGGCAACCCATATTTATATCAATTCCATCAAAACCAAGCTTGGCACATAATGCTGAAGCCTTTTTTATATTCTCGGGATTTGATCCAAATATCTGTGCGACTATTGGTCTTTCCTTTTTTGAGTGTTTCAAAATGATTAATAGTTTGTTTTTTCCCACAGAACAAAGACCATCGGCTGAGACAAACTCAGTCCAAAGTACATCTGGTTTACCATATTTTGTAATTATTTCTCTAAAGGCACAATCAGTGACATCTGCCATGGGAGCAAGGCAAAAAAATGGTTTTTTGTTTTTTAATTTTTTCCAGAATCCTAGATTAATCATTGGAATTTGTAATATACCTTATTTCCAAATCTTAAATCAATATATGAAAAAGATGAGTAATTATTTTTTAATTTTGTTTGTAATGGTTCATTTGCTACTGCTGTCTCTAAGTTTTCTGTTATTTTTTCATAATCGGCATCTAGTTTAAACATAATGTGTGGATTATTTAAATTTATTCCTTTCGTTGACAACTTAACATCCACTTCACCTGTTTTATTGTCTACATACATAGAAATAGGTTTGAAATTAAGTTTTTCCAGTGATTCTTTAAACTGAGATAAATTATTAAAATAATTTGAATTAAAGTAATTCCCAGATGGAACATTGTTTGTATTTTCAATCTGTCCAAAAAACTTAAAATAAACATCACCAGAGAAAAATGGTGCTTGGTCAAAAACGTAACCATCTGAATCAACAAAATAACATTTACTTTCAGTACTAGTATCTATAGACAAAACATTTTCACCACAATATAAATATTTACCCTCGTATTCTTTTACTGAAATTTCTAACGTGTTGAAGTTTCGAACATTGATAGATATACTTTTCAATCTTTTGTATTTGCTCGATAATTCTTTGAATATATTGTTTTTAGGATAAATCAAGAAATTAGTTTTTGGTAGTATTAACAAATAATTACCATTAAGATTTTCTTTAACAATATTTTCAATACTTTTCGTGTCGACAACTATATTTCCTGAAACTTCAATAGTACTTATGTTGAATTTTTTAATTCTAAAACAGAAAGATAAAGTTATTAGAAATAATACAAAAATAACAAGTGAAATAATCACTTTCTTTTTGAAGGCTTTATGTCTTTTACGTTTAAGTTCCCTGATGCCAGGAGAATTTACAACACTTCTTTTTTGCATTTAATAAAATTTATTTGATAAACTCTCTCCCTCCCATAAATTTTCGTAGTACTTCTGGTATCATAACGCTACCATCAGCCTGTTGATAATTTTCAATTATCGCAATTAGTGTTCTGCCCATAGCAGAAGCTGTGGCATCATTCATATGAACAAGTTCAGTCTTACCAGTTGAGCGTCTTACTTTAGTATTTAATCTTCTTGATTGGAAACTAGTTACTAAGTCTGAAGTATTTGTTTCTCTGTAAACATTTTGTCCTGGCATCCAAGTCTCGATATCTATCTGACGATAATCTGGTTTTCCCATATCACCAGTACACACAAGCACGACTTGGTATGGAAGTTTTAATAATTGTAAATAATATTCGATAATTGCAACTAAAAATTCTTGTTCTTGCAAAGAATTTTCAGGGAGACAGAAGGTTTCCATTTCCATTTTTTCAAACTGATGCATACGAAGGATTCCTTTTGTATCTTTACCATATGAGCCTGCCTCACGTCTGAATGCTGGAGAATATCCTATATATCGTATAGGCATGTCTTTTTCTTCTAATATTTGACCCATATGCATAGGGCCGACTGAATGTTCAGCACTTCCTATCAAATACATATCATCTTCAGCCAAGTGGTACTTGTCCTCCTTTGGATCAAGCCTGCCCATTCTTAAATAAATATTGGACTTAACCATAAATGGAGGGATAACTGGTACGAATGGTTTTGGATCAATATTTATATTTTTTTCTTTAGCAATTTTTTCTAAAGTTTCTTTGTTTGTGAAAATTTCAAATAGAAAATTAATTAAAGCGAATTGTAGTAAAACTAAATCACCTTTTAAATATGTGAATCTAGCACCTGAAACTTCAGCAGCAGTTTTATTATCAATAATGCCCAATTTTTCACCGATTTCATAATGTTCTTTTGGTGTAAAATCAAAAGTTGGTTTTTCTCCCCAATTTCTGATAACTACATTTCCAGATTCATCAGGACCTACAGGTGTATCAGCAGATGGCATATTTGGAATTTCCAACATAATTTTTTGCCATTCTTCTATTGTTGTCTTTAATTTTTCTTCTTTGTTTTTTAAATCTTCCTTGACTGTACGCATTTCTTCGATAAGCTGGATTTTCAAATTTGGATCTTGGTCACGAGCAATATCATTTGAAACTTTATTTACTTCAGAACGAAGGTCTTCTATCTCTTTTAGTTCAACTAATCTCTGGTCATCAAGAGCAATTAATTTTTCAATATCAATTTCTACGCGCTTTTTCTTAGCGCCTTCTTGGACCATTTCTTTATTTTCTCTAATGAATTTTATATCTAACATAGTCTTAATATTCTACACCAAAATTGATATAATTAAAAGTGAAATCAAAAAGAGCAACTTTTAAAAACCGCACATAATTTTTTGTTAAAAATTTGCTATGCTCGGCCCGTCGGCCTGCGCAATGCTTTTTAAAAGCTCTCTTTATGATTTCACTACATCTTTTATGCGAATTCAAAAATTACCAAAAGAAAAATTCCCGAAACCACTTTTTGAAATACCTGGACCACCGAAGGATCTTTGGATTTTAGGAGAGTTACCAAATGATGAGGATCTGATTTATTTATGTGTTGTTGGTTCACGTAAATACACTTCCTATGGAAAAGAAATTTGTGAAAAAATTATTACAGGACTGAAAGGCTACCCGATAGTCATAGTGTCTGGTTTTGCTATGGGCATAGATACAATTGCTCACAAGAAAGCAATGCAAGTCGGACTTAAGACAATGGTTTTCCCTGGTTCAGGACTTTCGACTGATGCAATACATCCAAAAACAAACATTCCTTTAATAGAAGAAGTTTTAAGAAATGATGGGTGTCTGCTTTCAGAATTTGAACCGGATTTCAAAGCTACATATTGGAGCTTCCCGATGCGTAACCGCCTAATGGCTGGTATTTCAAAAGCTGTACTTATAATAGAAGCTGAAGAAAGATCTGGCACACTTATCACCGCTAGACTTGCTACTGAATACAATAGAGATGTCTTGGCTGTTCCAGGCTCTGTATTTTCCTTAAATTCAAAAGGAACAAATAGACTAATTCGCCAAGGTGCCACACCTGTGACTTGCGCAGAAGATGTGCTTGAAGCCCTGGGTTTCGAGCAAGAAAAAGACGAAAGTAAACAAATGTCATTATTTATGGATTTGTCACCACAAGAAAAGAAAGTTATAGAAATACTTCGTGAACCAATACCGAGAGATGATTTAATTCGTGAAATGAAAATGCAAATTACCGAAGCCAACACAATCCTGTCTGTTATGGAAATAAAAGGAATAATAAAAGAAGAATACGGTGAAATTCGGTTAAAATAAAAATATAAAATTTGCCAAAAAATAAACTTTCATGTAATACTTAGCAAATATGAAATTATTAATTGTTGAGTCCCCTTCAAAAGCAAAGACTATCGAGAAGTATCTTGATGGCGCATATACAGTGCGTGCTTCTGTCGGACATGTGCGTGATTTACCAAAATCAAATAAGAAAGCCATCGATATAGAAGGTGGTTTTATTCCGCATTATGAAATTTCAAAAGGCAAAGAAAAAGTAGTGCACGAGCTTCAAGGCTTAGCAGAAAAAGCAAAAGAAATAATGCTGGCAACTGACCCCGACCGTGAAGGAGAAGCAATAGCTTGGCATATAGAAGAATTATTAAATGCTGATAAGAAAGTTAAAGCCAATATTCAAAGAGTGGCTTTTCATGAAATTACAAAAGAGGCAGTTGAAGAAGCACTGCAACATCCTGGAAAAGTTGATATGAAACTTGTGAAGGCTCAAGAAGCTCGCCGAGTGCTTGATCGTTTAGTTGGTTATGATTTGTCAGGATTGATTTGGAAAAAAGTTCGTTACGGACTTTCAGCTGGGCGAGTGCAATCTCCAGCTCTTCGTATCATCATGGAACGCGAAAGAGAAATTCGTGCATTCGTTCCTGAAAAATTTTGGCGACTATGGGGAGATTTTCAAACAACTAATAAAGTCAACATTAGACTTGATTGCAACGAGGAACCTCGAGATGAAAAAATTGTTGAGAAAATTTTAACTGAAGGTAAAAAGGGAGAATGGATTGTGACTGATATGAAAGGATCTGAACAAAAGCGTTCACCACGTGCACCATTCACTACTTCCACATTACAACAGACAGCTTCTTCTCGTCTTGGTTATTCCCCTTCTCGTACAATGCAAATTGCACAGAAACTTTATGAAGCAGGACATATTACCTATATGAGAACTGACAGTACAAACCTATCTGCTGTCGCACAAAAGCAAATTACAACTTTGGTGGAGAAAAAATACGGTAAAGAATATTCTGAAGCTAGAGTTTATAAAACTAAATCAAAAAATGCTCAAGAGGCACACGAAGCTATTCGTCCTACTCATGTAGAAGTATTACATGCAGGCACAGAAGAGCAACAAAAACTTTACCAATTGATTTGGGAGAGAACTGTCGCTTCGCAAATGGCTGATGCAAAATTACTTAAAACAAAAATCTCCGCAAATTTAAAAATTCCAAAAGATATACCTGATTTTTCAGCTAATGGTTCACGAGTATTGTTCCCTGGCTGGCTAGCTGTTGATCAAGCATCTCGTGGAGAGGATGTAGAATTGCCCGAAGTAAAAATCGGTGACAATTTAAAATTACTTGAACTTACAAGTGAAGAGAAATTTACAGAGCCACCAAACCGCTACTCTGAAGCAGGGCTTGTAAAAGAACTTGAATCTCGCGGTATTGGCCGACCTTCAACTTATGCTTCTATTATGAGAACCATTGAAGATAGAGGTTATGTTCGAAAAGAAAATCGTACATTATTCCCTACTGACGTCGGTGAAGTTGTTTCTGATTTTTTAGAAAATAATTTTGCTCAGTACATATCTGACACATTCACTGCCGAAATGGAGGATGAGCTTGATGAAATATCTCGTGGTGAACGTGAATATGTAAAAACATTGAAAGATTTTTATGGGCCATTCTTAAAAGAAGTAAAAGAAAAAGATAAATTAGAAAAAGTCACAAATTTAGGTGATGCACCAGATGATATCAAATGTCCTAAATGTGGAAGTAAAATGATCGTCAAACTTTCTCGTGGTGGTAAATTTTATTCTTGTTCAAAATATCCAGATTGTGACGGAGCACTCATGTTAGATGGTAGTGAACTTGCTGGTCCAAAAGAAACTGGTGAAAAATGTCCAGAATGTGGAGATAAAAAAGTAAAAGGCGGAGGAGGAAAACTTGTCATCCGTGAAAGACGTGATGGCGGAGGCACATTTATTTCTTGTTCACGTTATCCAAAATGTAAATTCATAAAACAAGATGAGGCTGAAGTCGCAAAGAAAAGAACTGGAGTTATATGCCCAGAATGCAAGAAAGGTGATATAACCGAAAGACGAGGACGCTTTGGAATATTTTATTCTTGTTCAGATTATCCAAAATGCAAGTTTGCAATCAAAGCAAAACCAACCGGAAATATCTGCAAAATGTGTGGCTCTCTAATGATGGAAGGCACAAAAACAATTCCTGAAAGATGCAGTAATAAATCTTGCCCTAATCACAATCCTCATAAACTCAATAAAATAAGCTAAACAAAATCTGATATGTATGTTATAATATCAGATTATGACGAGTATCAAAAAAATCTTCGATCTATTGGATGGAAAAATATCTAATGAGGACAAGGAGCTTATCCAAAAAGCTTACGACTTTGCTAAGCGTGCTCACGAAGGTCAAAAAAGACAGAATAATGATCCGTACTTTGTTCATGTATTTGAAACTGCTAAAAACCTAGCTAAACTTGGCATGGATGCGAAAACTATCGCAGCCGGCATAATGCATGATGTACTCGAAGACACTAAAATAACTTCCAAAGAGATGGAAGCTGAATTTGGACCAGAAATTGTTTTTCTCGTTGAAGGTATAACCAAATTGGGAAAAATTAAATACAAAGGTAATGTTAGGCATGTAGAAAGTCTAAGAAAATTTTTCGTTGCAATATCAAAAGATTTAAGAGTTGTGATGATTAAATTTGCAGATAGATTACACAACCTTGAAACTTTACAATACTTACCAGAAGAAAAAAGAAAAAGAATTGCTCTTGAATCCATCGAAGTGTATGCCCCACTCGCAAACCGTCTCGGTATGGGAAATCTTAAAGGTGAAATAGAGGATGCAGCTTTTCCGTATGCTTACCCGAAAGAATATGCTGAAGTTGAAAAAATAATTAATGATAAAAAAGAACCATATAAAAAATATTTAGATGAAATTAAAAATGAACTTACAAAAGAACTAAAGAAAACAAATGTTAAGGTCAAAAGTGTAGATTATAGAATAAAACATAAATACAGTTTGTATAAAAAACTTTTACGACATGATATGGATATAGATAAGATTCATGACATCGTAGCTTTGCGTGTCGTCGTGGAAACCGTCGAAGAATGTTACCGAGTGCTTGGTATAGTTCATTCAATCTGGCGACCACTTTTAGGTAGAATCAAAGACTATATCGCTATACCAAAGCCAAACGGATACCGCTCGATTCACACTACTGTCTTTACAGGCTCAGGTGGAATAGCGGAAATACAAATAAGAACATCAGAGATGCATCAAGAAGCTGCTTATGGGGTCGCTGCTCACTTTTCATATAAAGAAAAAAATGATGCACAAAATAATATTCATAAAAAAGCAAAATTTGATTGGATTGATGAATTAAAAGACCTAAAAGAACTTACAGAAAAACCAAATAAATTTATTGAACATTTAAAAACTGATTTCTTTAATAATAGAATTTTCGTCTTTACACCTGATGGAGATATTCTTGATCTACCTGAAGATTCTTGTCCTATTGATTTCGCATATTTGATTCACTCTGATTTAGGAAACCATGTTTCCGGAACAAAGATAAATGGCAAAATGATGCCTTTTTCTGCAAAATTAAAAAATGGAGATATTGTAGAAATTATCGTAAACAAAAATTCCAATCCATCAAGCAAATGGCTTGAACATGTCAAAACATCTCACGCTAAAAAACAAATAAGATCATATTTAGAAAAACACAGTCTCTTGTCTAAACTAAAATCTTTCGGAAAATCGTAAAATAAAAAGGCTTACAGTTTCCTGCAAACCTTTATTTTAAAATATTACTTATATTTTAATTTTCATAGTCAATTTCCTTGATCAATGACCATGGAATTTTTAAACCTTGTTCAGCGAATAGTCTTTCGATATTCCAATATACTGTCCAAAGAGCATAACAAATTGCTTTTTCGTCAAATACCATATTAGAATGATCAAATTTTTCACAAACTTCAGCTATTGTTTTCATTAGATGCCAGCAACAACCGCTAAACGTAAAAGGATTTTTTATTACAGGATTCACATTAATCTCATGTTCAGTTACTCCTTCTGTCCTGAAAACAAAAAGTAAACTATCTACC
>Ga0194052_1000937_pt1 | contig 17673 bp, 7 predicted proteins | sample SepL226m_MetaG_FD_160117 | JGI IMG/M metagenome (GOLD analysis project Ga0194052, IMG submission 160117) | Anoxic zone freshwater microbial communities from boreal shield lake in IISD Experimental Lakes Area, Ontario, Canada - Sep2016-L227-6m | ecosystem: Environmental > Aquatic > Freshwater >...
CTTGGAGCCGATCAGTTTCTTCAGGAGGGTCTCAATCATGCTAGTCGTCCAGTCGCGTAAACCACCGATTGTAGCGCGAGACGGCCTCTTTTCCCACCCTCAGAGCTGTCAGGCAAGCCTTCCTGGTTGCCGAATTTACCTACCCAGGACACACTAATCGTTTGGATTCTGGAGGAACCATGGCCATCGAACGCACCTTCGCCATCGTCAAGCCTGACGCCGTCAAGGACGGTCACATCGGCGAGATCGTCACCACCATCGAGCAGAGTGGCCTGAAGGTCGTCGGCCTGAAGCTGACCCGCCTGACCCCCGCCCTCTGCCAGGGCTTCTACCATGAGCACGTGGGCAAGGGCTTCTATGCGGACCTGGAGGCCTTCATGTGCGAGGGCCCCGTCACCCTCCTGGTGCTGGAGGGCGAGAACGCCATCCTGCGCTGGCGCGAGCTCATGGGCGCCACCAACCCCGCCCAGGCCGCCGCGGGCAGCCTCCGTCAGCGCTTCGGCAGCAGCATCGGCCGCAATGCCACCCACGGCAGCGACAAGCCCGAGAGCGCCAAGTTCGAGGTCAGCTACTTCTTCAGCGCCTTCGAGCAGCAGTAGGGCACAGAGCCCCCGCCTTCCTGGCAGACTAAATCGATGGACCACTCTTCCGCCCCCATCCAGGTGGCTGTCTGCGAGGACAACGATGCCCTGCGGGACATCCTGGTCTCCGTGCTGCCCCGCTTCGGCCTCCGGGTCTTCGGCGTGGGTTCCTCAGAGGCCCTGGACCGCCTCCTGCAGGAGCGGCCCGTGGACATCGTGGTGCTGGACATCGGCCTGCCCGGCGAGGACGGCCTGTCCGCCGCGGCCCGCCTGCGCCGGGAGCGCCCCCACCTGGGCATCGTCATGCTCACGGCCCGGGCTCTCCTGGACGACCGCATCCGCGGGATGCACCAGGGAGCGGACCTCTACTTCGTCAAGCCCGTGGACATGGCCGAGCTGGCCGCCTCCCTGACCAGCCTCCACCGGCGCCTGGCTCAGGCCAAGCCGCGGCTGCGGCAGCCCTGGAAGCTCTCTCCGGGGCGGGGCGTGCTGGAGGCCCCGGATGGCACGGCCATCGACCTCACCGAGAACGAGCGCCTCATCCTGACCCGCCTGCTGGCGGACCCCGGCGCCAGCGTGGACCGCGAGGAGCTGTTGCGGGCCCTCTCCTGGCAGGAGGACGACCGGGTCTACCAGCGCCTCGCCAGCACCGTCAGTCGCCTGCGGGCCAAGGTGGCCGCGGCCGCGCCCGAGGACGCCTTCCCCCTCCGCACCCTGCGCAACACCGGCTTCGCCTTCCGGGTGGACGAGGCCCCCCCGTCATGAGCCGCCTGCTCCGCAGCCTGGGACTCCTGCTGCTGGGCCTGAGCCTCTGGGCCGCGCCACCTGTGCAGCTGGGCCAGGAGAGCCGCCACGCCCTGGCCGGACACCTGGAGCTTCTCGCAGGCGCCCCGGCGGAGACGCTTGAGCAGGCCCTGCAGGCCGCCGCCGAGGGGCGCTTCGTGGCCCAGCCCGGCAACATCGCCAAGGGCTACGCCAAGAGTCCCATCTGGGTCCGCTTCACCGTGCGCTCCACCGAAAACCTACACCCCGTCTCCTGGCTGGAGGTGAAGCCCGCCTACCTCCGCGAGGTCACCCTCTACACACCCCGCCCTGGCGGCGGCTACGAAGCTGTCACCGCCGGGGCCGGACTGCCCTTTGCCGTGCGCCAGACCCCCTACCTGGCGCCGGTGTTCCGCCTGGAGGCCCCGACCCAGCCCGGCGATGCCACCTACTACTTGCGGGCCGAGACACCGGGCGCCCGCACCCTGCGGCCGGTCCTCTGGGAACCTGGCACCTTCCAGCAGGCGGTGTCCACCGAGGCCCTGCTCTACGGACTCTTCTTCGGCGTAGGCCTCATCATCCTGGCCACCAACCTGATCTACCTGGTCAAGCTGCGGGAGCCCATCCACTTCTACTACGCCGCCTATCTCGCGGCCACGCTCCTGATGTTCGCCACCCTCAACGGTCATGCGGAGCGCTACCTGTGGCCTGAGTCCGACTTCTCCATCCGCTGGGGCGTGCCGCTCTCCGTGGTGGTGCAGCCCTGGCTGGCGGTGGCCATCTTCTCCATCCTGACCGACTTCGGCAGCGCCTTCCCCCGAGTGGACCGGGCCTACCGGGCCGCGGGCGTGGGGCTGACCGCCGCCTTTCTCCTGGCCACCGCCCTGGGCGGCTACTACCGGGTGGCGCCGCTCACCCAGGTGGTCCTGCTGGTGCTCATCATTCTCAACCTGGCCGGGGCTCTGGTCATGTCCCTGCGGCGCAACCGGACGGCGCTGTTCTACCTGCTGGCCTTCTCCCCGCAGCTGGTGGGCGGCCTCCTCCGCCTCTCCAGCAACCTCGCCCTGCATCAGGCCGATTTCCTGTCGGAGTACGGTATGCATATGGGCGCCATGGTCCACCTGGTCCTCATGAGCCTGCCCCTGGCCGACCGCATGGGCCGCATCAAGGAGGAGCGGGACGCCGCGCAGCGGGAGACCCTGGAGACCATCGCCCGGCACCAGCGGGAGCTTGAGGACCAGGTCGAGGCCCGCACCCTGGAGCTGCGGCAGGAGCAGGCCCGCACTACCGAGGCCCTGGACCACGAGCGCGAGGTGGTGGCCGAGCAGCGCCAGTTCCTGTCCCTGGTCTCCCACGAGTTCCGCACCCCCCTGGCGGTCATGGACGGCGCCGCCCAGATGGCCCGCCTCTCCGTGGAGGCGCCGTCCAAAGATCTGGTCCGCAGCACCCAGGCCATCCAGCAGGGCGTGGGCAGCCTGCTGCACCTGCTCGACACCTGGCTCACCACGGACCGCATCGCCTCGGGCCTGCGGGCCCTGCAGCCCGAACCGGTGGTGCTGCCCGCGCTGCTGACCGAGGTGGTGAAGCGGGCCGCGGACACCTCCCGGCGCGACCTGCGGGCGGACCTGGACGACCTGCCCCCAACCACCCTCTGCGACCGGGACCTGCTGGGCGCCGCCCTGCTGAACCTGCTGGACAACGCCTTCAAGTACTCCCCCGCGGGCAGCCCTGTGCACCTGCGGGCCCAGGCCCAGGACGGCTGGCTCCATCTGGAGGTTCAGGATCAGGGCCAGGGCATCCCCGCCGATCAGCTCCCGCAGCTCACCACCCGCTACTTCCGGGGCCGCAACGTCGGCCAGATCCCCGGCATGGGCCTGGGCCTGCATCTGGTGCGCACCATCGCTGAGCTCCACGGCGGCCACCTCAAGCTGGAGAGCGCCGAAGGCCAGGGCACCACGGCGAGGCTGGTGCTGCCGGTCGGGGACTCCCTGCCCGACTGAACCACAGCTTTGGTGCCAGCCCTCAGCGACCCACGGTGGTCGTTGGGCCTAAGGCATCGAGGCAGTCTCAGGGGAGCACCTGGACCCCGCTGCGGACCTGCGGCTGGTCGCCACCATAGACCAGGAAGGGGTCGATGGCCTGGCCGATGGACCGGGCTTCCAGGGCCTCCTTCGCAGCCAGGAGCGGCTTCAGCCAGGAGCCCTCCAGGGTCTGCCCGGACTTGACTTCCACGAGGCGGATGCGGTCGGGTTCCTGCAGGACCAGATCCACCTCCAGCCCGGAGATCTCCCGGTAGTGGCAGGCAGCGGCCTCCAGGCCCTGGTTGAGGTGCCGCTTCATCACCTCCGAGGCCACCCAGCTCTCGAAGATGGCGCCCCGCAAGGGGTGCGTCGCCACCTGCTGGGCTGTGCGGAGGCCCAGCAGGTGGCAGGCCAGGCCCGCATCGTAGAAGTGCAGCTTGGGGGTCTTCACCAGGCGCTTGCGCTGGTTGCGGTGCCAGGGCCCCAGGCGGAAGCAGAGAAAGCTGCTCTCCAGCACGGACAGCCAGGCCTTGGCCGTGGGCTGGGAGATGCCCGCATCCGCCCCAAGGCGGCTGAGGTTGAGCTCCTGCCCCGTGCTGCCAGCACAGAGCCGCAGGAAGGTGTTGAAGCTGAGCAGATCGCCCACGTTGAGCACCTGGCGGACATCGCGCTGGACATAGGTGGCCACATAGTCTGCGAGCCAGCGCTCGGGAGGAATGCTCTGGTCGTGGATGCGCGGATAGGCGCCTGCGAACAGCGTGCTGAACAGGTCCCCAGGGGCCTTCGAGAACCGCCGCAGCTCACCCAGGCTGGGCGGCAGCAGGTGGAGGATGGCCGTCCGGCCCGCCAGGGTCTGGCTGACCGCATCGGTGAGCCCGAAATGCTGGGAGCCCGTGAGCACAAAGCGGCCGGGCTCTGGGTCCGCATCCACCCGATCCTGGATGTAGCTCAGCAGGCCGGCGGCATGTTGGACCTCGTCGAGGATGGCCCCCTGGGGGAACTGCCCCAGGAATCCCCGCGGGTCCTCCCGGGCGAAGGCCCGGGTCTCCAGCGGCTCCAGGCTGACGTAGGGCTTGTCGGGAAATGCCGCCTTGCAGAGCGTCGTCTTCCCCGATTGCCTTGGTCCCGTGAGGGTCACCACGGGATAGACCCCGGCCCAGCGGAGGAGCGTGGACTGGAGGTCGCGCCGGATCATGACCCAAGTATAGGACGCGTCTCTACCGATTCAAGATTCAATTTTGATTTGGTATAAAGCCATGCAGCACAAGGATCCGACGAGCAGGATAGCGTCGAAGGCCAGGGCACCACGGCCCGGCTGGTACTGCCCTGCGGTGGTGAGTCAGGCCCCTCTGCGGTGGTGGATGCCAAGGCTTGACGTGACCTAAATATAGGTCTATATTTTGACCTGTATTTGGCTCATGGAGCTTCCTGTGCAACGTATCCACGCCCGTGCCTCTGTCAGCATCAGCGATCTGAAGAAGAACCCTTCCAGCGTGATCGACCAAGCCTCGGGCGAAGCCGTGGCCATCCTCAACCACAACCGTCCCACCGCTTACCTGGTGCCTGCCGCCGCCTACGAAGCCATCCTGGAACGCCTCGACGATCTCGATCTGGCCAAAATTGTCCGCAAGCGCCACTCGGAGGCCACCGTGAGCGTGACCCTCGATGAGCTATAGGCTCGAGTTCAAGACTTCCGCCCTGAAGGAGTGGCGCAAGCTGGACAGCGGTCTGCGGGAGCAGTTCAAGAAGCGGCTGGCCGAGCGGCTCGAGTCTCCCCGCGTCGAATCGGCACGTCTGTCTGGCCTGCCCGACTGTTACAAGATCAAGCTGCGCAGCGCAGGGTATCGGCTGGTGTATCAGGTCTTCGACGATCGCGTGGTGATCGTGGTGGTGGCCATCGGCAAGCGGGAGCAAGGCTGGGTCTACCGAACAGCCAAGGACCGGGTCTGATTCTTGCGGAGCCCCCAAGCCCCACCCTAGGCCGACCTGACGGCGCCCTTCAAGTCGCCCGCTTCGAGCTGGCCCGCGTCGAAGGTCAGGGCACCACGGCCCGGCCTCCGCGACAACCACCCCCAGCCATCGGGCTCAGTTATCCCCGTCCATCCCCTCCATCCCCGTCAAAAAAAAGCTTTTGAAACAGGGATGAAGGGGATGAAGGGGATGAAAGCAAAGGCTTCGGCCTTTTATCAGCAGTTATCGGTGTTCATCGGTGGCTGCTTTTTCTTTTGTTTGAAGACCTCAGCCTGCGCTCTCTGGGCTGGTCTCAGCCACCAGCCCGCAGGTGTGGACGATGCTCAGGCGGCGATCCAGCCGGTGGGCGAAGGCCTGCAGCTCCCGCAGGGCGGCGCGGGTGGTGGGGTCCAGTTCCCGCAGGTCCACCAGCTCCAGGCGCAGGTCCCGGGGGCGGCCCAGCAGCAGGGGTGCCAGGGCGTCCCGCAGCAGCGCCACCTCCGGCGGGCCCAGGGACCCGTGGACCCAGAGGTGGATCTGGTCGGCACTCACTTCCATCTGGAATGACATGGGGCTCCGGGGCTCACATTCCTGCCATGACGGGGGCAGCCATGGCGACTGCCCCCATGCGTGCCTACTTCGCCTTCGACTGCTGCTTAAGGATCTCCGCAACCTGGGCCTTGAGGGTGTCGAGGTCGTTGGACAAGGTGAGGATTCGCGCCTCCTGGGCCTGGTTCTTCGCCTTCAGGGCCTCGTTCTGCTTGCTCAGTTCCTGGATGGCGGCCAAGCCGTTGGCGAACAGGTCCTCGTAGTTCACCACCCGGAAGTCATCCACCTGCTTGCCGATGACGAACACCTTGGTCTCCGGGACGTCGACGCCGCCCAGGGTGAAGGTGGTGCTGTCCTGGATCGCCACGACATGCTTCTCGTAGGGCCCGATCTCCCCGGCATAGCGGACCAGGTCGCCCACCTTCAGGTCGTGGACCTTGGGCAGGGTGAGGGTCAGCTCTTGGGCGGCCTCATCGAACCGCGCGTGGTCGGACCCCACGAACAGGTTCGGGATGACACCCTTCTCCTTGTGCACGGCGTCGGGGAACACTTCCTCCGCCTCCTGGGCAAGGACGCCGGTGCGCAGGCCGGTGCCCTTTTCCACCTTGTTCACATAGTGGTAGTCGGTGATCTTGAGCCGGTTGACCTTGTCCAGGGCGGCCTGGGTATTCCCCTGGGATTCCACCTGCTTGATGCGGGCATCGGAAACGGCATTGAACTCTGATGCCTGGATGCGGCCTGCCGCGATGATGGACATGTTCGCGACTGTACCGCCTACGCCGTTGCCAGGATTGCCGGGGAAGCCAAGGGCGGAGTAGTTGAGATACACGAAGGCGCCCATGCCGTAGGAGCCCTGGGAGGCCACATGCAGAGACGCGGACGGAGTGGCCGTTCCAACCCCCAGGCGGTTGTTGGTGGAATCCCAGAACAGGTTGTTGGTGCCGTACATCGCGCTGGTGTTGTTGCCGATCAGAACATTTCCGGCGGTTATGGAGGTCGCACCGGTGCCGCCGTTGCCGACGGGCAGCGTGCCACTGACGGCGCTGCCGAGGGCGACCTTGCCCCAGGCTGGCGCGGCGCCCACCCCACCGGAGGTCAGCACGCTGCCGGTGGCCACATCCGCCAGCTTGGAGAGGGCGGAGGCACCGGAGGCATAGAGCAGATCACCGATGGCGTAGCCGCCCAGCTGGCCGGTGCCGCCCTGGCCAGCGCTGAGGGCGGTGCTGAGGCCGGTCAGGCTGGTGATGTCACTGTTGGCACCGGAAGCCGCGACCCCGGCCCCGCTGAGGGAGGTCCAGGTGGGAGCGCTGGTGCCATTGCTCTTGAGGAGCTGGCCCGCGGTGCCGGCAGTAGTCGAGGCGTAGCCAGTGGTGCTGGCCGCGTAGATCACGCCCCACTGAGTGGGCGCCGAGGCGGTGCCGGTGCCGCCGGCGGCGATGCCGAGCGTGCCCCAGGTGGGCGCGCCGGCGCCGCCGCTGAGCAGCACCTGGCCGGCGGTGCCCGCCGCCATGGAGCCGTAGGCGCTGGTGCTGGCAGCGTATATCATGCCGCCCGCGGCCGTGGGCGCCGTGGCCGTACCCGTGCCGCCGTTGGCCACGGGCAGGGTGCCGCTCACATGGGTGGTGAGGGCGATCTTGCCCCAGCTCGGAGCCACGGTGACACCACCAGAGATCAAGGCATTCCCGGCGGCCACATCTGCCAGCTTGGACAGGGCGGCGGTGGTGGACGCATACAGCAGGTCACCCACGGCGTAGCTGGCCTGGCCGGTGCCGCCGACGGTGGCGCCCAGGGTGCCCCAGGTGGGTGCGCCGGCGCCGCCGCTGAGCAGGGGCTGGCCGCTGGTGCCCGCCGCGGAGAAGCCCGTGGTCCCCACTGCCGACTGGTAGTGGATGGCGCCCGCCACGCCGCCCGCCAGGTTGGTGGCGGTGGTGGCGGTGCCGGAGCCGGCGTCGCTGGCGCCCACCCAGGCCGAGCCGTTCCACAGCAGGGTGCGGGTAGTACCCGCGGGGACGCTGCCGCTGTAGGCGGTGAAGGCGGCGCTGCCGATGTTGGTGAGGAAGGCGAGGCGCCCTGCCTTCACATTGGTCGGGCTGGGGAGGGTGATGGTCTGCCCTGCGGTGGTCTGGTTCAGGGTGAAGGAGGTGCCGATGTCCACGGTGGCGGCGGCGGTGCCGATGGCGCCGCCGGTGGCCAGGTTCGCCACCGCGATGGTGGTGAAGACCGTGCCGCGGTCCACGTTGAGGCTGCTGTCCGAGTGGCCGTCGGCATAGAAGGAGCTGTTGCCGTTGGCGAAGACCCGCACCGACTCGTCGCCCTGGCTGAAGTCGGTATAGACGGCGGTCTTGCCGCTGGCGCTCTGCACCTTAGTGGCCACGGATTCGTTCACGGTCACCGTGCTGCCGCTGTTGCTGGCCGTGGTGCCCAGAATGCTGGTGCTGCTGGTGGCCGTGCCGTAGAAGTAGGGCGTGACCGTGGTGCCCAGGGTGCCATTGGCCTGGATGTAGTAGAGGGCGCCCGGCGTCAGGCCCGAAAGGCCCGTGGCGTTGCTACCCAGCAGGGCGATGGTGGCGAGGCCGCCGTTGGCTGCGCCCACGGTGACCACGCCGATGGCGTTGCCCCGGTCCACGGTGGTGCTGTTCCCCATCTGGCCTACGGCCAGCTTGGGCTTGTTGGAATCCAGGGAGTCCGTATAGGCCGTGACGAAGCGGCCTCCGGCGCCGTTGGAGCCGCCAGGAAACTGGTAGTACGCCGACGGGGTGAACCCGGAGGCCAGCAGCGTGGTGTAGGTGCCGAAGGTCGGGGTAGCGCCTGATGTATCAATACTGACCGCCACCAGATTTGTGCCGGTGGTAGTGCCGGTCAACACAGCCATGTTCTCGGAGGTATAGGCCAGTCCCATCGTATAGGCGTTAAACGCCGTCGGCAGGGCCAGGGATGGCCCCTTCCAGCCGGGCGAGTTGTTGCTGTAGCCCAGGGCGACCCGGGCATAGGTGGTGCCGCCGCTGTTGTAGACATGGAGCACCGAGCTGGGATTGGTGGCGGTGTAGGTGGTTCGCACCGAGCGAAGGCCGGAGACGCTGCTTTCTGCGGTCGAGACCTGAGTGGAATATGTCAGCGTCGTTCCGTTCAGGTAGAAGATGGAGGGGAAGGCAGTGCTGTTGACCTCGGTGCCCATCAGCTTGTCGGTTTCATAGGCGGCAAGGGCGCCGCCCTGGAAGGTGAGGCTCTGGGACCAGGCGTTGTTGTAGGTCAAGGCCAGGGTGCTGGAGTTGTAGGTGTAGTAGCCCACCCAATTGAAGGTGCCCCCCATGCCGAGGTGGTTGTTGCCCATGCTGGTGACGTTGGCGCTGCCGATCTGGCCCGAGGCGGTGTTCATGGTGCCTAGGGTGATGGCGGTCCCGGTCACCTGGCCGACCACCAAGGCGGGACTGCTGTTGTTGGCGACCGTGCTGCCGACGGCCAGGGCGAACTTGTCCGCCTCCAGCGCGCAGATGCTATTGGGATAGATGTAGGTGCTGGAAAACAGCACCGGGGTGCCCCAGGTGACCGTGGTGCCGCTGAGGGTGCCGGCCACTACATAGCTGCTGGTGGTGCTGGCCTGGGTGTAGGCCATGACCAGCTTGTCCGTGCCGACGATGGTGGCCACGGCCATTCCGCCCGCCCCCGACGCCATGGCCCCGGCCCCGGGCACGAGCTGACCGGCGGTGAAGCTGCTGACGGTACCGGAAGTGCCGGCGATCGAACTGACGATGCTCTTCACCGTGCCGTCGGCGTTGAGCTCCACCAGGTCGCCCACGTTCAAGGCGCCACTGGCGGTGGCGGTGAAGGTGCCACCGGTGCCGCCGCCGCTGCTGGGGGTGACCCAGGACGCACCACTGCCATTGGAAGTGAGCACCGTGCCGCTGGCGCCCAGGCTGCTGACGCCGGTGCCGCCATTGGCCACGGGCAGGACGCCGGTGACTTCCGATGCCAGGTTGACCTGGCCCGCGGTCACCGCGGAGCTGCCGTTGCCGTGCAGGACACCCGTCAGGCTAGTGGCCCCGGTGCCGCCGCTGCCCACGGGCACGGTGCCCGTCAGGCTCACATTGGGCGCGCTGGCGCTGCCGGTGATACCCAGCGGCGAGCTAGCGGTGACGGCGGTGACCGTGCCGCTGCCCTTGGCCGCGAAGGCCGCGAAGTCCGTGGCGGCCAGGTAGCCGTCCGCGCTGCTGGTGGCCTTGGTCATGCTGATCACCGGCGTGCTGGTGCCGGTCACGATCACCGGCGCGGAGCCGCTGACACCGGTGACGCTGCCGGCCCCCACCTGGGACCAGGTGCTGCCGTTGTACTGGTAGAGGCCCACCGTGCCATCGGTCTGGTAGACCGTCAGGCCGGCCACCGGTGACCCGATGACGGCCCGCTGAGCGGCGGTCATGCGGGGTGGCAGGAAGCCCTTGGTGGTGCTGGTGATGTCCAGGGCCGCGCTGGTGGCGGGGCTGGCGGTGCCGACACCGACGGAGCCGGTGCCGCTGGGCGTGAGGATGACGCTCTGGTTGCTGCCGCCCGCCGCGAAGGTTAGCGCGCCGGTGCCGGTGATGGAGCCATCGCTGGAGCCGGTGCCCCCGCGAGCCAACGCCAGGTTGCCGCTGCTGAGGTTGCTGGCATTGGTGGTGTCCACATTGGCCACGTTGCCGAGGCCCACCATGCCAGCGGTGACGCCGCTTACGGTGCCGGTGAAGGTCGGTGAGGCCAGGGGGGCCTTCAGGGCCAGGGCCGTGCTGGTGGCCGTGGACACGGGCTTGTCGGCATCCGCCGTGTTCGTGACATTGCCCAGGCCCAGGTTGGTGCGGGCGGTGGCCACGCTGGCCACGTCGCTGAGGTTATTGCTGGCCTTCAGGCTGGCCGAGGCGGCGCCCGTCAGCTCCAGCCAGACCGCCGCGTCTGCGGTGGCATCGGTGCAGATGAACTCCTTGCCCCCCGTGGTCACCCAGCGGGAGCCCGCGGCGTAACCCGCCGCACTGTCCGCGGTCGCCGTCGGTGAAGCGGCCACGCCCAGGGTGTTCTTGAGGTTGGCCACATTGCCCAGGCCCAGGTTGGTCCGGGCCGTCGCCGCATCCGTGGCCCCTGTGCCGCCGTGCGCCAAGGCCAGGGTGCCGCTGCTGATGTTGGTCGCGTTGGTGGTGTCCACATTGGCCACATTGCCCAGGCCCACCATGGCGGCGGTCACGCCGGTCACGGTGCCGGTGAAGGTGGGACTTGCCGCCGGCGCCTTCAGGGCCAGCGCCGCTGTGGTGGCAGTGGACAGGGGCTTGTCCGCATCCGCCGTGTTGGTCACGTTGCCCAGGCCCAGGTTGCCCCGGGCCGTGGCCGCATCGTTGGCGCCCGTGCCGCCGCTCCCCACCGCAAGGGTTCCACCCAGGATGATGGTGCCGTTGGTGGTGATGGGACCTACAGAAGTTGTAAGGCCAGTGCTGCCACCAGAGATATCGACGCTGGTGACGGTTCCGGAGGCTCCGGTGGCGGGCGCCCACTTGGCGCCGTCCCAGGTCAGCACCTTGCCCACGGAGTTCCCGGCAAGGCCTGGCTCCACCAGATCGGCGCTGCCGAGCGTCACGACGCCGGTCTTGCCTGCCACACTGCTCACGGTCTGGCTCTGGCTGATCCTCTGCCAGGCAGCGCCATTGGAGATCATCCAGTCACCGATGCCGAAGGTCAGCCCACTGACGGCCTCGGTGCCTGCCACGCTGATGATGTAATAGTTGCCTGAGGCTTCGATCGCCACAGTGGGATTCACCAGGGCTACCGCGGCCAAACTCATGTTGCCCTTGTAGTTCAAGCCGCTGATGGGAACCACGCTGGTGGGCAGCTTGCCGCTGAGGTCTAACACCGGCACATTGCCGCTGACGCTGCCCGTGTTGACCACCGCTGCGGTGCCCAAGCCCAGGTTGGCACGAGCAGCTGCGGCGGTCGCTGCGCCGGTGCCGCCGTTGACCAAGGCCACGACACCCGTCACATTGGCGGCGGTGCCGCTGACATTGCCGGTCACGTTGCCCGTCACATTGCCTGTCACATTGCCGGCCACCACGCCCGTGAGGTTACCCGTCACGTTGCCGGTCAGAGCCCCGGCAAAACCAGGTGCCGTCACCGTGCCCGTGAAGGTGGGCGAAGTGGTGGGCGCCTTGGCGTTGAAGGTGGTCCAGTCCGCCGCACTGAGGGCGCCGCGGTTCGACGACGAGGCCGTCGGCACCTGCAGGGTGATGATGGGGGTGCTGGTTCCATTGGTCACGGTGGAGGTGAGGTCCGTGCCGTCCGTGCCCAAGGTCAGGGCCGCCACGTTGGTGACCGTGCCCTTGTCCCTAAAGGTGGCAAAGTCCGTGGCGGCCAGATAGCCATCCACGGTGCCGGTGGCCTTGGCCAGGCTGACCACGGGCGCACTGGTGCCAGTCACGGTGACCGGTGCCGTGCCCGTGACGCCGGTGACGCTGCCTGCGCCCACCTGGGCCCAGGAGGTGCCGTCGTACTGGTAGAGGCCCGGGGTGCCATCGGTCTGGTAGACAGTCAGACCGGCCACTGGCGACCCGATGGCCGCGCGATCGGTAGCACTCATGCGGGGCGGCAGGAAGCCCTTGCTGGTGCTACTAAGGTCCAAAAGCGCGCTGGTGGCCGGGATGCTGGTGCCCACGCCCACCTGCCTGCCCAGCAAGGTCGCGCCGGTGCCGCTGGGCGTGATCGTGACGCTCTGGTTGGTGCCGCCCGCCGCCAGGGTGAGCGCACCGGTGCCCGCGATGGAGCCGTCGCTGGAGCCCGTGCCGCCGTTGGCCACGGCCACCACACCCGTCACGTTGGCGGCGGTGCCGCTGACGTTGCCGGTCAGGTTCCCCACGAAAGTCGGAGCCGTCACCGTCCCTGTGAAGGTGGGCGAAGCGGTGGAGGCTTTGGCACTGAAGGTGTTGAAGTCGCCGTGAGCCAGGTAGCCGTCAGTGCTGGCATCGGCCTTAGTGATGCTGATGACCGGCGTGCTGGTGCCGCTGGCCACGGAGAGGGGCGCCGTGCCGGTGACGCTGGTGACGCCGCTGGAGGCGCTGCTGCCCGGGGTGACCCAGGCGGTGCCGTTGAACACCATCAGGTCCTTCACCGTGGTGTCGTAGACCATGAGCCCCAGCGCTGCGGCAGGGCTGCTGGCTGGGCTCAGGGCCGAGCGCTGGTCCGAGGTCAGGCGGGGCGGAAGGAAGCCCTGGGTGCTGCTGGTCAGATCCAGCAACGCACTGGCATCTGGAAACACCGCGGGACTCGCCGGGGCCGTGCCCACCCCCACCGGGCCCGCCAGGAGGGTGGTGCCCGTGAAAGAGGGCGAAGCCAGGGGCGCCTTCAGAGCCAATGCTGTGGCCATGTCGGAAGTATTGGCCTTCGTCGCCAGTGCCGTGCTCATGGTCGAGGCGTCGGCCTTCAGGCCCAAGGCGGTCGTCACCGCCGAAGCATCGGCCTTGGCGTCCAGCGCAGCCTGGGTGGCCGAGGAGATGGGCTTGCCGGTGTCCGAGGTGTTGTCGACGTTGCCCAGGCCCAGGTTGGTCCGGGCCGCCGCGGCCGTGATGGCCCCGGTGCCGCCGCTGGTGACGGGCACGGTGTCGAGGCTGAGGTTCGGCGTCGTGCCGCCGGAGCTGAGCAACGGAGAACTGGCGGTGACGGCCGTGACGCTGCCGGCGCCCACCTGGGACCAGCTGCTGCCGCTGTACTGGTAGAGGCCAGCGGTGCCGTCGGTCTGGTAGACCAGCAGGCCCGCCGCCGGGGTGGAGATGGCGCTGCGCTGGGCCAGGGTCATGCGGGGCGGGAGGAAGCCCTTGCTGGTGCTGGTGAGGTCCAGCACGGCGCTGGCATTGGGGGTGCTGATGCCGATGCCCATGGCGCCCGTGGTGTAGGCCACGTCGGAGCCGCTGAGGCTGAACGGAGTGACCCCGGTGGCACCCGTAGCGCCGGTATCGCCCTTGGAGCCCGTGGGACCGATGGGCCCGACCGGTCCGGTGGCGCCCACCAGGCCCTGGGCGCCGGTGGAACCCGTGGCGCCCTGGGGGCCCACAGCGCCCTGCACGCCCTGGTGGCCCTGGGGGCCGACCATGCTCACGGACCCGGTGGGCCACGCGCCCGCCGTCTTGGGGCCAAAGACCATGTTCGTCGTGATGTTCACGTAGAAGTCGCCGTTCACGCCCACGCTGGCGGCGGGATCCACCGTGCCTGACAGCGCCGCGTTGCCCGCGATCAGGATCTGCCCGGCGCTGCCGGCGCTGCCCTGCGCGCCCGTCTCGCCCTGGAGGCCCTGCGGACCCTGCGGCCCGGTCGCCCCGTTGATGCCGTTCACACCCGCGAGGCCCTGCACGCCCTGGATGCCCTGAATGCCCTGCGGGCCCTGGGGGCCCACGATGCTCACGGAGCCGGAGGGCCAGGCACCACTCGCCTTGGGCCCGAACAGCATGTTTGTCGTCGTGTTCACGTAGAAGTCGCCGTTCGCGCCGGTGCCGGCCGCGGGATCCCCGGTTCCCGACAGCGCCGCGCTGCCCGCCACCAGCGTCTGACCGTCAGAACCCTTCACGCCCTGGACGCCCTGGACGCCCTGGGCGCCCTGCGCGCCGGCCGCGCCGGTGGCACCGACCCCGCCCTGCGGACCCGTGGCACCCGCTGCGCCCGTCGCTCCTGTGGAACCCGCTGGGCCCGTGGCGCCGATGGCGCCCTGGATGCCCGCCACGCCCTGCGTTCCCTGCGGGCCCTGGAGCCCCGTTGCGCCCTGCGGCCCCGCCGGACCCTGGGGGCCCACCAGGTTCACGCCCACCACGGGCCACGCGCTGGCGGCCTTGGGGCCATACAGCACCGAGCTCGCCGTGTTGATGTAGAAGTCCCCATCCACGCCCAGGCTTGCCGCCGGGTTGACCGTGCCATACAGCACGGCCTTGCCTGCGATCACCGTCTGCCCGGCCGTTCCGGTATCACCCTTGGCGCCGGTCGCACCCGTCAGGCCGATGGGGCCCTGGGGTCCCACCGGACCCGCCACGCCCGCCGCGCCCGTCGCCCCGGTCGCGCCCGTGGCGCCCACCGTGCCCTGCGCGCCGGTGGTGCCCTGCGCCCCCGCCGGGCCCGCGGGGCCGACGATGCTTACGGAGCTGCCCGGCCAGACGTTGTTGGCCTTGGGTCCAAAGATCGTGTTGTTGGTGGTGTTCACATAGAAATCGCCGTTCACGCCGAGGTCCGCCGTGGGATTCACGGTCCCCGACAGCGCCGCGTTGCCCGCGATCAGGATCTGACCGGCGGTGCCCGTGTTGCCCTGGGGGCCCGTGGGACCCGCCACGCCCTGCGGACCCTGGGGGCCCGTCGCGCCGTTCACGCCGTTGCTGCCCGCCACGCCCTGCACGCCCTGGCTGCCCTGCGCGCCCGTCTGGCCTTGCGGCCCGACCATCGACACGGAGCCGCTGGGCCACACGCCGCCCACCTTGGGTCCAAAGACCACATTGGTCGTCGTGTTCACGTAGAAGTCGCCGTCCACACCCACGCTGTTCCCGGGGTTCGTCGTGCCCGACAGCGCGGCACTGCCCGCGATCAGGATCTGGCCGTTGGTGCCCGTCACGCCCTGCACGCCCTGGATGCCCTGCACCCCCTGGGGGCCCGTGGCGCCCGTGAGGCCCGTCGCGCCCTGGCTGCCCGTGGCGCCGGTGGCGCCCGTGGGTCCCGCCATGCCCTCCAGGCCCTGGGGCCCCGTGGCGCCCGTCAGGCCCGTCGCGCCCGCCAGGCCCTGGGAGCCCTGGATGCCCTGCAGCCCGGCCGGTCCCTGGGGCCCGGTTGCGCCCGTGGCACCCGTCGAACCCGTGGCGCCCGCCGTGCCCTGGAGGCCCTGCTGGCCGGTGGCACCAATGATATTCACGCCCACTTCGGGCCACACGCCCGAGGCCTTCGGCCCATACAGGGTGCTCGTTGCCGTGTTCAGGTAGAAGTCCCCGTCCACGCCTTCAGACGTCGGAACGACCGCGCCACTCAGGAGGGCCTTGGCGGCGACCACCGTCTGGCCCGCCACACCCGCCACGCCCTGCGCGCCCGTGTCGCCCTTGGGGCCGGTGGCGCCCGTGGCACCCGTCGCGCCCGTGAAGCCCATGGAGCCCTGGGGGCCCGTGCTGCCCGTGGCGCCCTGGGCACCTGTTGCGCCCGTCGGTCCGGTCGGTCCCGTGGGTCCCACCGGGCCACCGGCCGGTCCCACCAGGCTCACCCCCGTGAGCCCCGCCCAGCTGCTCGCGCTGGCCTTCGGTCCGTAGAGAACATTGGCCACGGTATCCAGATAGAAATCACCCACCACGCCGCCCGCGCCCGTTGCTACCGGCATCCCGGCGCCGTTCAGCACCGTGCGCCCGTCCAGGCCCGCCAGTCCCGCCACACCCGCCGTGCCCGCGGGGCCTACTGGCCCCACCGGTCCGGTGGCACCCACCAGGCCCTGGGGGCCCGTGGCACCCGCGAGGCCCTGGGGTCCCACGATGCCCTGCAGACCCTGGGGTCCCTGGGGGCCGACCATGCTCACGGATCCCGCCGGCCAGAGGCCCGCGGTCTTGGGTCCAAACACCATGTTCGTCGTGATGTTCACGTAGAAGTCGCCGTCCACGCCCACGCCCGCCGCGGGGTTCACGGTGCCCGAGAGCGCCGCCTTCCCCGCGATCAGGATCTGCCCGGCGCTGCCGGTGGCACCCTCGGGACCCACGGGCCCGGCCACGCCCTGGGAACCCTGGGGCCCCGTCGCGCCGTTGATGCCGTTCACACCCGCGATGCCCTGCACGCCCTGGATGCCCTGGATGCCCTGCGCGCCCTGGGGGCCGACGATCGACACGGACCCCGCGGGCCACACGCCACTGGCCTTGGGTCCGAACAGCATATTGGTCGTGATGTTCACGTAGAAGTCGCCGTCCACGCCGATGCCCGCCGTGGGGTTCGTGCTCCCCGACAGCGCCGCGCTGCCCGCCACCAGCGTCTGCCCGTCACTGCCCTTCACGCCCTGGGGGCCCTGGATGCCCTGCGCGCCCTGCGTACCTGCCGCGCCCGTGGCGCCCGCCACGCCCTGGGGGCCCACCGAACCCGCCGCGCCGGAGCTGCCCGTGGGACCTGCCGGACCGGCCGTCCCCGTGGAACCCTGGATGCCCTGCACGCCCGCCGGACCCTGCGCGCCCTGGAGGCCCGTCAGTCCCAGCGGCCCTGCCGGACCCTGGGGGCCCACCAGGTTCACGCCCGCCACAGGCCACGCGCCCGCAGTCCTGGGACCATACAGCACGTAGCTCGCCGTGTTGATGTAGAAGTCGCCGTCCACGCCCAGGCTCGCCGCCGGGGCCGTCGTGCCATACAGCACAGCCTTCCCCGCGATCAGGGTCTGGCCTGCCGCGCCCGTGTCGCCCTTGGCGCCGGTCGCACCCGTCAGACCGATGGGGCCCTGGGGGCCCACCGCTCCGGTCGGTCCTGCCACGCCGGCCACACCCTGGGAGCCTGCCGGGCCCTGGGTGCCCTGGCTACCCGCTACGCCCTGCGCGCCCGCCGGGCCCACGGGGCCGATGATGCTCACGGAGCCACCAGGCCACGCGCCGGAGGTCTTGGGGCCAAACACCATGTTCGTCGTGATGTTCACATAGAAGTCGCCGTCCACGCCCACGCTGGCGAGGGGATTCACGGTGCCCGAGAGCGCCGCCTTGCCGGCGATCAGGAGCTGGCCGGCCTCGCCGGTGTTGCCCTGGGGGCCCACGGGACCCGTCACGCCCTGCGGACCCTGGGGCCCCGTCGCGCCGTTCACGCCGTTGACGCCGCCGAGGCCCTGGGGGCCC
>Ga0194052_1000940_pt1 | contig 17630 bp, 7 predicted proteins | sample SepL226m_MetaG_FD_160117 | JGI IMG/M metagenome (GOLD analysis project Ga0194052, IMG submission 160117) | Anoxic zone freshwater microbial communities from boreal shield lake in IISD Experimental Lakes Area, Ontario, Canada - Sep2016-L227-6m | ecosystem: Environmental > Aquatic > Freshwater >...
TGAGCCACCGTTGTTTCTCAATGGCATCGCGGGTCTGGGTGGGCCGTTCTGGCAGCCTGAATTTGCGTCACGCTTTGTTGGCGAGGCTGAGCCCTGGCTCAAAGCCGTGGCCGTGGTCGAGAGCATCGCCTTTTTGCTGCAGGCCAACATCGATCACATGAACAGTTATGGGCCTGCGGCGCGGCGCATCCGCATCAGTGGTGGCGTCTCCTTGCTCGACGGTCTTTGCCAGCGTCTGGCCTGCATCAGCGGCCTGCCGGTGCACCGGCGTGACGACCCGGAGGCCAGCGCGCGCGGCATCGCCTATCTGGCTTGCGGACGCCCCGCAGACTGGAACCGGGCTGCGCATGAGGACGTCTTTGCGGTGCAGAGCGATTCGGCACTGCAAGCGCGCTACCGGCGCTGGCGCGCGCTGATGGCCGAGGCCACCGGGATTTGAGTAGGGGAATGCTGCGCTGCGGTAATATCCCTGCTCTCATGAATCTTCCGACTCCGCTCAATCCCCTGCCTGGCGCTGCAACGCACGTGCCGCACGAACACACCCGGATTCGCGAGATACCGTACAACTACACCTCGTTTTCGGATCGCGAAATCGTCATCCGACTGCTGGGCGAGCGCTCCTGGGAGGCGCTCAACCGCTTGCGCGAGGAGCGCCGTACCGGGCGCTCGGCGCGCATGCTCTACGAGGTGCTGGGCGACGTCTGGGTGGTGCAGCGCAACCCGTATTTGCAGGATGATTTGCTGGACAACCCGAAGCGGCGCCAGTTGCTGGTGGAAGCGCTGCAGCACCGCCTGGGCGAAGTGCAAAAGCGCCGCCTACCGGATGGGGATCCGGAGCGCGACGCCTTGGTCGGCGAATTGCTTGCTGCAGCTGACGCAGCCGTGCAGGCCTTTGACGCTGCCTTTGTTGAAACAGCGGCATTGCGCCGCAGGGCGCAGCGGGTGCTTTACCGGCTGACCGCCAAGGACAATGTCAAGTTCGACGGTCTGTCGCGCGTCAGTCATGTGACCGATGCCACCGACTGGCGCGTCGAGTACCCCTTTGTTGTGCTCACGCCCGATACCGAAGCCGAGATGGCGGCGCTGGTAAAGGGTTGCATCGAACTCGGGTTGACCATCATTCCGCGTGGCGGAGGTACCGGCTACACCGGTGGCGCCATTCCCCTGACCTGGAAGAGCGTGGTCATCAATACCGAAAAGCTCGAAGCCATGACGGAGGTCGAGCTGGTGATGCTGCCCGGTCTGGAGCAAGCCGTTGCAACGGTCTGGACCGAAGCCGGTGTGGTGACGCAGCGCGTGGCCGACGCCGCCGAGCGCGCCGGTTTTGTTTTTGCCGTGGACCCGACATCGGCCGAGGCTTCCTGCATTGGCGGCAACATCGCCATGAACGCCGGCGGCAAGAAAGCTGTTTTGTGGGGAACGGCGCTGGACAATCTGGCGAGCTGGCGCATGGTGACGCCGCAGGCCGAGTGGCTGGAAGTGACTCGTCTGGGCCACAACCTGGGCAAGATTCATGACGTTGCACTGGCGCGCTTCGAGCTGAAGTATTTCGCTGCCGACGGCAAGTCCCTGCTGCGCACCGAGCAGTTGGACATTCCTGGCCACACTTTCCGCAAGCACGGCCTGGGCAAGGATGTGACCGACAAGTTCTTGAGCGGCCTGCCCGGTATCCAGAAAGAGGGTTGCGATGGCTTGATCACCAGTGCGCGCTGGATCGTGCACCGCAAGCCAGCGCACACGCGCACCGTGTGTCTGGAGTTCTTTGGCAACGCCAGGGATGCGGTGCCCAGCATCGTCGAGATCAAGGACTTCATGTTCGCCGAGCAGAAGCGCTCCGGCGTCTTGCTGGCGGGCCTGGAGCATCTGGATGACCGCTACCTGCGGGCCGTGGGTTACGCCACCAAGTCGCGCCGTGGCGGCCTGCCCAAGATGGTGCTGTTTGGCGACATTGCCGGCAACGACGCCGATGCCGTGGCGCGCGCGACTTCGGAGGTGGTGCGCATTGCCAATTCGCGCAGTGGCGAAGGCTTTGTTGCCATCAGTGCCGATGCACGCAAGAAATTCTGGCTCGATCGCAAGCGCACGGCAGCGATCAGCAAGCACACCAACGCCTTCAAGATCAACGAGGACGTGGTGATTCCGCTGCCGCGCATGGCCGAGTACACCGATGGCATCGAGCGCATCAACATCGAACTGAGTCTGCGCAACAAGATCGCGCTGTGCGACGAACTGGAAGAATTCTTTGCCGCTGGCCATCTGCCGCTGGGCAAGCATGACGACGCGCGCTTGCTTCCTTCAGCCGAGTTGCTGGAGGACCGGGTCGCGCAGGCGCTGGCGCTGATCGCCGAAGTGCGGACCCTGTGGCAGGGCTGGCTGGACGATGTGAACGGCTTGTTTGTGCGGTTGCAGGATCACAGCCTGCGTGCCAGCTGGAAGACGCAGCTGAGGGCACCCTTGCAAAACATCTTTAGCGGTGGCGCCTTTGAAGCCATCCTGCGCGAGTGCAATGCGGTGCACCAGCGCGTGCTCAAGGGCCGGGTCTGGGCGGCGCTGCACATGCACGCTGGCGACGGCAATGTGCACACCAACATTCCGGTCAACAGCGACGATTACGACATGCTGCGGGCGGCGCACGGTGCCGTCAAGCGCATCATGGCGCTGGCAAGATCGCTGGACGGCGTGATCTCGGGCGAGCACGGCATTGGCATCACCAAGCTGGAGTACCTGACGGATGAAGAACTGCGGCCGTTCACCGAGTACAAGGCCAGGATCGACCCCGAGGGGCGCTTCAACAAGGGCAAACTGTTGCGCGGTGTTGCTGGGGGTCAGGATCGTCAGTCTGACCTGACCAATGCCTACACACCCAGCTTTGGCTTGATGGGGCACGAGTCGCTCATCATGCGCCAGAGCGACATCGGTGCCATTGCCGACAGCGTGAAGGACTGCCTGCGCTGCGGCAAGTGCAAGCCGGTTTGCGCCACCCATGTGCCGCGCGCCAATCTGCTGTACAGCCCGCGCAACAAGATTCTGGCCACCTCTCTGCTGGTGGAGGCCTTCCTGTATGAAGAGCAGACGCGCCGCGGCATCTCGATCCGGCACTGGCAGGAGTTTGAGGATGTGGCCGACCACTGCACGGTTTGCCACAAATGCCTGTCGCCGTGCCCGGTGGACATCGATTTTGGCGACGTCACCATGAATATGCGCAACCTGCTGCGCAAGATGGGGCAGAAGACCTTCCGGCCGGCCGGTGCGGCCGCGATGTTCATGCTGAGCGCGACGAACCCGGAAACCATCCGGCTGGCTCGCTCGGTGATGGTCAACCTGGCGATCCGGGCGCAGCGCTTTGCTGCGGATCTGTTCAAGGTCATCTCGCGCCGCCAGACCAAGGCGCCGCCCGCCACCGTGGGCACGGCGCCGCTGAAAGAACAGATCATCCATTTTGTCAACAAGAAGATGCCCGGTGGTTTGCCCAAGAAGACGGCGCGGGCCCTGCTGGACATCGAGGACAAGGATTACGTCCCCATCATTCGTGACCCGCAGGCCACCAGTGCCGAAACCGAGGCAGTGTTTTACTTTCCGGGTTGCGGCTCCGAGCGACTCTTCAGCCAGGTCGGTCTGGCAACCCAGGCGATGCTCTGGCATGCCGGTGTGCAGACCGTGCTGCCGCCGGGCTATCTGTGTTGTGGCTACCCGCAGCGCGGTGCTGGCGAGTTTGACAAGGCCGAGCAGATCATCACCGACAACCGGGTGTTGTTCCACCGCGTGGCCAATACCTTGAACTACCTGGACATCAAGACCGTGGTGGTGAGTTGCGGTACCTGTTTTGATCAGTTGCAGGGCTACGAGTTTGATCAGATCTTTCCGGGCAGCCGCATCATCGACATCCACGAGTACCTGCTGGAGAAGGGCATCACGCTGAAGGACGCGGGCGCCTTCCTGTTCCATGACCCGTGCCACAGCCCGATGAAGTTGCAGGAACCCATCAAGACGGTCAGGGCGCTGCTCGGTGACAAAGTGATCCTGTCCGACCGTTGTTGTGGCGAATCCGGAACGCTGGCACTGAACCGGCCGGATGTCTCGACCCAGGTACGCTTTCGCAAGGAAGAAGAGATCCGCAAGGGCGAAGTCGAACTGCGTGAAATGGGTGGCCTGGGCGCCAAAGACAACATCAAGATCCTGACCTCCTGCCCGGCTTGCCTGCAAGGACTGAGCCGCTTTGGTGACGACTTGCAGAACGGTTTGTTGCAGGCCGACTACATCGTGGTCGAGATGGCAAACCAGATTCTGGGAGAACAGTGGATGGCGGACTATGTGAAGCGGGCCAATGCCGGCGGTATCGAGCGGGTCCTGGTGTAGGACATGACGCCCTGCCCGTTGTGCACAGGCATCGGCGGCGCGCTGGTGTTTCAGGGTGAAAAGTTCAGGGTCATCCGGGCTGACGAGGCGGGCTTCCCGGCTTTCTACCGGGTGGTGTGGACGGCCCATGTGGCCGAGTTCTCGGATCTAGACGATACCGATCGCAGCCTTTGCCTGGCGGCAGTCAACGTGGTGGAACTGGCTTTACGCGAGCATCTGCAACCAACCAAGATCAATCTGGCCGCGCTAGGCAATGTGGTGCCGCATCTGCACTGGCACGTGATCGCCCGATTTGACTGGGACACGCATTTTCCGGCGCCGGTGTGGGCGCAGGCCTGCCGAGCGGCTGATGGTATGCGCCAACAATTTGTGCGGGACCGACTGGAACGGGTGGAACAGGAAGTGGCGAAACGGTTGACTGCATTGGGGAAAATGGCAGTAGGCTAGATTCGAAACTTGTGCTTTAATTTCCCGAAAAGGCGTTGATTTATCAGTAGAGTCGTCGGTCTTGGGGAGGGGTTGCATTGTGTCGGGTCATGCATCGCTGAATCATATCTATAGAACTGTGTGGAACCAGGCTCTGGGAGCCATGGTTGCTGTTGCGGAAATCACGTCCAGCGGCGGGTGCTGCAAGGGCGTCTCTGGCACTTCGACCAGTCGGCGACCTCGGCTGCTGCTGTTCACGTCCCGGTTCGCGGTTCTGTCTCTGGGCGTTGCCATGGCCTGGGGTCTGAATCCATCAGTTGCACTTGCTAACCCCAGCGGGGGCGTAGCGATCGTCGGCCAGGCCGGCATGGTCAATCAGGGCAACAAGCTCACCGTCACCACGCAAAACGGTGCCGGTACCAACTACTCCGCGATCAACTGGCAGAGTTTTTCGATTCCCTCAGGCAGCACAACCTACTTCCAGCAGCCCAGCGCGACCAGCACGTCCATCAACCGGGTCGTGACGAACACGCCATCACAGCTGTTTGGCACCCTGGGCAGCAATGGCAATCTGGTGCTGGTGAACCAGTCTGGCATAGCGGTGGGTGCTGGCGCGGTGGTGGATACCGCCGGCTTTACCGCATCGAGCCTGCGCATGAGCGATGCCGACGCGCTGGCCGGGCGACTGATGTTTGGCGACGGGCTGGCGTCCAGCGCAGGCGTCTCGGTGCAGGGCAGGATACTGGCACGCAGTGGCGACGTGGTGTTGTTGGGCAGTTCTGTTGATACCGGAAAAGACGCGCTGATCCAGGCGCCCAACGGCAGCACGATTCTGGCAGCGGGTCGGCAGATCGAACTGACCGGCCGGGGGCTCGAAGGCATCAGCCTGCAAGTTCAGGCGCCGACTGATCAGGCCGTCAACCTCGGCACACTCAAAGGCGATGCGGTGGCCATCTTTGCCGGCACACTCAGGCACAGCGGATTGATCCAGGCTACCACCGCCACCATGGAAGGTGGCAAGGTGGTGCTCAAAGCGTCTGGTGATGCGTACGTTGAAGGCACAGGCACGATCACTGCCACCGGCACCAAAGGCGGCAGCGTGGACGTGCTGGGCAATCGCGTTGCGGTAACGGATCAGGCCGCGATTGATGCCTCGGGCGAACAGGGCGGTGGCACGGTGCGAGTGGGGGGCGACTACCAGGGCAAGAACTCGGATGTGCAGAATGCCAGCATCACCTACTTTGGACAGCAGGCGTCGATCAAGGCCGATGCCACAGTGAACGGTGATGGAGGCAAGGTCATCGTCTGGGCGGATGACACGACACGGGCCTATGGCAGTATTTCGGCTCGGGGTGGTGAGCAGGGTGGAAACGGAGGATTTGTCGAAAATTCGGGTCGCCGTTATCTTGACTTTCAAGGACGAGTCGATACGCGGGCACCACAAGGATTGGCTGGCACACTGCTGCTAGATCCATCGGATATTGAAATTGCCACCGGCCCAAACGCCACTTTGGGGACTGGTACCGTCGTAGACCCTTTCTACGGTATTGCTACTGGTGGGTGGTCGAACTTGGAGGTGGGTAGGCTAGTAACGGCGCTTGGAGGGGGCAATGTGGTCGTCGATGCTACAAAGGGCTCTGTAGGCAGCGGAAACATCAGAGTGTCGACTCCCGTTACTTGGGCGACAAATGCTTTGACGCTGCAAACATCTACAAGTGGCTCAATCGCGATCAATGCTGCGATGACCGCCACGGGGACTGGGTCAGTCAAGCTGGATGCCGGAAGCGGTGGTATCACGCAGACTGCAGCTATCCAGGTCAGCACGCTGGAAGTTCTCTCAGTTGGCAATGTGTCTTTGTCAAGTTCTAACCTGGTTGGCACCGTCGCCGCCAACGTCACAGCCGGCACAGCCGGCACTTTCACCTTCAGGAACAGCGATACCGGAGGACTAACCATTGGCACGGTTGGAAGTACGACGGGCGTTACCGCCTCCGGGGCGGTGGACCTTCAGGATGCATCAAGCTCTGGCGGTATTTCTGTGGCCCAAAGTGTGAAATCCACTGGCAGTTCCGTAACACTCAATACGGGTGGGGGTGCCATCAGCGGTGCGGGCACCATTGAAGCCGCTACGATCAATCTGCAGTCCAGTGGCGGCTCAGGTGCGATCGGCAGTTCAGCAACGCCGCTCAAGACCAGCTCGCTCGGCGGCGCCGGCAACTCCGCCAGTATTGCGATTGGTCTAAGTGGCACGTCGGCATCTGGTCCGAACGCTGTCTATCTTACTCATACGGGGGATGCCACGCTGACTTCGGTCACGACAACTGGAACAGCAACGCCAGTAGACATATCTGTCACCGGGAGCCTGACTGCCAGCGGCATCAGTGCCGGGACTGCGGACTTGAGCCTATCTTCCGGAAGCAAGTTGACACTTGCCCGTTCTGCGGTATTGACTGGTAAGAACATCACGCTGACCGCCGACATCATGGATTTGTCCGCTGCGGCTTCCATCAACGGGGGCGCAAACTCAGGCGACGTGGTTTGGCTGAAACCCAAGACCAGTACAACCAAAATTGACCTCGGCTCGGCAGTCGATACAACTGCGGGAACTTTGGAGTTATCCAGCGCCGAGCTCGGACACCTGAGTGGAGGAGGCACTTTGCGTCTGGGTGCAGCATCTGCGACTGGCACGCTTAACCTCTCGGCCGCGCTGAGGATTCCTTCGACAGGTTCCTTTGGTGTCCTGTCTCTTGAGACTGGCGCAGAATTGACTCAGGCCTCTACGGCGACCATTACAGCCAACAGTTTGTCAATCAAGTCCAAGGGCAATGTGGCTTTGGACACTGCATCCAACAGTGTTGGTGCGCTGGCCGGCAGCATCACTGGCGCCGGGACCGAGTATTTTCATTTCAAGAACACCGGTGCTCTGACGGTTGATTCGGTCGCTGGCGTGGCGGGCATTGGCATTTCCAGTTTCGCCAACTACACAGCGGGGTCGGCGAATGGAGTGATTGCGCTGCAGTCAGATGGAAATATCACTCAGACGTCAGGGGCTGGTCTGTCGGGTGCGGCGGTATGGGCCAGTTCAAGCGGAGGTTCAGTGGATCTGACCGCTGCGAGCAATGGAAATGGCACAGGGGTTTTGGCTGGTTCAGCATCTAGCGGATTTGCCTACAAGAGCAGTAACACCGTTGCGTTGATGGATGTCAACGGGCACAGCGGCATATCCAATAGCTCGACTGGAAATATTCTGCTTAGTGGCGCCGGTTTCTCCAACAAGTTGACGACACCGTTTTCTCTGCCGAGTACAGGTCGATGGTTCATTTATGTTCCCGATCCGGGTACTGTGACCAAGGGCGGTTTGACCTCGAATTTCCGCCATTACAACGCCACCTATGCCACTTATTCGAGGCCGGCAGAGACAACTGGTAATGGCTTCATTTATGCGTCGACGCCAGGTAGCATCAGCGTTGACACCACACTGACTTCTGGCGCCGCCAGCAACACCTATGGCGATGTGCCAACAGCGGTATTTGGATCCAAGCTTGTTGGCACATTTGACAGCGAGGATATTTCAGGTACTGCGACATTTACGCCGCTTATCTCCAGTACCACGTCGGCTAGCAGCTACACGGTGTCATATGCCGGTGGATTAAAGAGCGCATCCGGGTTTTCGGGGGCCGGGACGACGACATCGGTGAGCTATACGCTTGTTGCCGGGAACGGTCTTGCCTACACGGTTGATACTGCGAAACTTGGTGTCATCAACGCCACGCTTACCGGTGCCGTGTACAAGACTTACGACGGAACAACTTCGGCCGCGCTGAACTTCAGCAACTTCCAACTCGGTGGTTTTGTTGGCACCGATTCGGCGACCGTTACCAAGACCAGCGGTACTTACGCTAGTCAGGATGTGGGCCAAGGTATCCTGGTCAGTACATCGCTCGCTTCTTCTGATTTCAGCCTTGGCAGTGGCACCGTATTTTCGAACTACACATGGCCAACCGGTGCGTCCGGCAATATCGGCAACATCGGGCAGGCGAGTCTGACGGTCAGTGCCAATAGCGTCGGCAAGACGTATGACCGGATACGCTACAGCGGCGGCAATGGGGTTGTCTACAGTGGCTTTGTCAATGGCGAGTCGACTGCAGTGCTCGGTGGTGCCCTGAGTTATGCTGGCAGTTCGCAGGGTGCTGTGAGCGCAGGTAGCTACACCATAACGCCAAGCGGACTGACTTCGGGCAACTACAGCATTGACTACGGCGACGGTACGCTGACTGTTAGCAAGGCAGCTATCAGTGGCGTGAGCGGCATCACGGCCAACAACAAGATCTATGACGGCAGTACCATCGCGACATTGAACACCGCGAGGGGAACATTGTCTGGCTTGATCGGCGGTGACAGCGTCGCGGTTGCCGGTGCCACGGGTAGCTTCTCCGACAAGAACGTGGGTGTTGGCAAGACGGTAACCATCACTGGCCTGAGTCTGAGTGGTGCCGATGCAGCCAACTACACTTTTGGCGCCGCCACAACTTCTGCAACGGCCGATATCAGCAAGGCCGTTATTACCGGCGTGGCTGGTATTGCTGCCAACAGCAAGGTTTATGACGGCTCCACCAGCGCGACGGTGGACATGGCTAAAGCCAATCTGGCGGGTGCCGTCAGCGGTGACAAGGTGTCGGTGTCGGCGGCCACCGCAGCGTTTAGCGACAAGAATGCCGGCGTTGGCAAAGCCGTCAGTGTGCAGGGCTTGAACCTGACGGGCGCCGACGCTGGAAATTACGCCTTGGGTGTGAGCACCGCATCCGCAGTTGGAGACATCAGTAAAGCTGCGATCACCGGGGTGAGCGGCATCACAGCGAACAATAAGGTCTACGACGGCAAGACCAGCGCCACTTTGAATATCGCATCCGCCAGCTTGGCTGGAGTGCTCAGGGGTGACAGCGTCTCGGTTGGCGCTGCCACTGGAAACTTCTCGGACAAGAATGTGGGCACAGGCAAGACTGTCAGCATTACGGGCTTGAGTTTGAGTGGCGTCGATGCGGGCAACTATGCATTGGGTGGGGGAACCGCGTCGACCGTAGCGGACATCAGCAAGGCAGCCATCACCGGAGTCAGCGGCATTACCGCCAGCAGCAAGGTGTATGACGGCACAACCAGTGCAACGCTGAATACCACGTCGGCCAATCTGCTTGGGGCAATCAGTGGAGACGGTCTGTCGGTTGCTGGTGCGACGGGCAGTTTTGCTGACAAGAACGCTGGCGTAGGCAAGACAGTCAGCATCACGAACCTGAGTTTAGGGGGTGTTGATGCCCCCAACTACCTGCTCACGGGTGCCGCTGCAGCTGCGCAGGCTGACATCACTCGGGCGCCCCTGACGGGCTTCACTGGAATTGTCATCAATGACAAGGTGTACGACGGAACCGTCGTGGCAACAGCTACAGCCACGGGAGCGAGCTTTGCTGGCATGGTGAGTGGTGACAAGGTGACCGTTGGTGCGGTGGTTGCCGCGTTCAGTGATCGCAATGTAGGGGTTGGCAAGGCCGTCAGTGTCAGCAGTCTGAGCTTGAGTGGGCCGGACGCCGCCAACTACACAGTGGAAAGCAATATTGCTCCCACCAAAGGCAGTATCACGGTGCGACCACTTTCAACCTGGACTGCGGCCGGCAGCGGCGCCTGGGGTTCGACGGGAAATTGGGATGCCTTACCGGATGCTTCCAATGTCCAGGCCGTATCGATACCGGCGGGGGTCTCGGTTACTTATGACGCGGCCGTAGGAACCACCCGTCTTCAATCCGTTAACAGTGCAGGCGGCTTGTTGCTGACGGGCGGTGATTTGTCGATCACGAATGGACTGACTACAGCGCAGTACAGCCAGACTGGCGGCGTCCTCAGCGTTGCGGGAGCGCTTGCTGTCAATAACAGCTTCAGTCAGAGCAGTGGCAGCATTTCGGCTGGGGGACCTGTCAGCATTACGCAAAGCACCGGCAATCTGACGGTGGGTGCCATCAGTGCGCCGACGATCAGTTTGGCGGCGCCGAGTGGGAACATTGGTCAAAGTGCAGCCCTTGTTGCTGCTGGATTGCTGACAACTCTGTCCCAGGGGAGCACGATTCTCAACCACTCCGGTAACCGCATCGGCAGTTTTAATGCGACAAGCACAGGCGTCGGTGACATCGGCCTGACCAATGTCGGCGTGATTGATGTTCAGGGGATCCATACGGCCGCCGGCAATGTCACCCTGTACAACACCGGGGGCATCAGTACCTCAGGCGCTGTGGTGGCCAATGGCGGCAAAGTCTCGATGACGGCCAACAGCCCGCTGACGATAGGCACCGATGGCGTCACAGCGACCGGCGATATCACTTTGGTGGCTACCAACCTGACCAGTGCCGGCAACCTGACCCTCAATGGTGATCTGACCTCCAGCGCCGGCTCTGTGGCGCTGAGCGCGGCCAACAATCTTGCGCAAAACAGCAAGGTGTCAGCGGCGCGGGGAATTTCAGTCAGCGCCGGCGGGACACTGACGCTCGGACCCAACGCGACCAGCTTTGGAAATCCCATGAGCTACACCAGCCAGGGAGCGCCAGTTGCTGCACCGCCAGGTTCCCAGACATTAAGCGGCAGCGCGCCGTCCGACTTTGTTGCGGCTTTTCTGACCCAATTTGAAAGTGCCGTCGTTTCCCAGGAAACGGTCATTGTTGAGTTGCCTGGGGTGAGCGACAAGGACAAGAAGACGACCACTGCCGAGGGTGAAATATGCTTGCGCTGATCGGCTTGAAGACGGCGCAGTGTTGGCGCAGACTGGTTCTGGGCGGCCTGTTTCTGACGGTGTGTCTGGGGGCACTGGCGCAACCCGCTGGCCAGGTTGAATTTGCCCGAGGCGTTGGTTTTGCCCAGACCCAGGGGCAGTTGCCGCGTATTCTCGGTAAGGGTTTGCCACTCATGGAGGGCGACCGTCTGACGATAGCGGATGACTCCGCAGCGATCATCAAGCTGCAGGACGGCACTCGAATGACGCTGCGGCCGAATTCAGAAATGATCGTGCAGCAGTATCAGTTCAAAGAGGGATCTGAAGGCAACAGCATGGTATTGCAACTGTTGCGCGGCGGCTTTCGGGCTGTGACGGGTTCGATTTCAAAGGATGCACCGGACGCTGCCAGGATCCAGACTGCCAACGCCACTATCGGTATCCACGGTACCGATTTTGATGCCCGTTTATGCGGTCAGGACTGCAGGGCAGAATCCTCCAAAGTGACCGAGAAGGCACGCCCGAACACAGTAGCGGCGAGTGCCAAGCTGATCTCGGCGCAAGGCGACATTAGTGCCACCGACAGCAACGGGACCAAGCGCAAACTGGTGGAGGGTGCCAGTGTTTATCAGGGTGACACGGTGGCTACCGGTGCGGTCAGCAAGGGCGTCTTGATATTCCGCGATGAGAGTCGCCTGACTCTGGGCGCCAGCACCCACTTCAAGGTTGACGGTTTTGTTTTTGATGAGAAGAATCCGACGGAAGGTCGTTTTTTTGTCTCCCTGCTGCGCGGGTCCATGCGCGCCTTGACCGGCTTGATTGGCAAGGCGAACAATCGCAACGTTGGTTTCACGACAGACACCGCGACCATCGGGATTCGGGGCACCGGGCTTGATCTGGATTGCGCCACGGCTGGCAGTTGCAGTTTCTTTACCTGGCTGGGTACGATTGTGGTTTCGCCCACGGGACAGACGGCTTTGCAGATACTGCAGGCCGGACAGGGATTGTTTGTCAGTCGTACCGAAATTCGACCACTGACGGCCCCAACGCTTGAAAGGCTGCAAAGACCCGACACGGTTCCAGTCGACATGAAGCAGTTGTTTATCAGCGGCGGCGTGTCGTCGGATGAGGTGGGCCTTTTTGTCACCGTGCGGGATGGGCACATTGAGGTGACTTCATCCAAAGAAACGCTTCAACTCGGACGCGGCGAAACCGGCTTTGCTGCCAGCGATGGCCGGACCGGGCGGCCGGTTGACACACCTTTGTTCATCCAGTTGGACAAGGTGCCCTTGCCCAACAGTCCGAATCCGATGTTGCTGAGCGTTGTCGGTGATGTCAGGACCCGGTCCAACAATATATGTCGTTAGAGGCGGTGTATTACATGCAAAGTTTGTCCAGAACCGCCGTAGCGGCGTTTGCATTCCTGCTGTGGCACGGCGCCGGCATGACGCAGCAAGCCATGCCCGAGGCCACGGGGGCGACGGCACGTTTTCCCATCAAGGGTTTTGAAGTTCTTGGTGAAAGTCCCTTGTCAAAGGAAGAGTCCTCACGCGTGTTGGCGCCTTTTGTCGGACCGGACGGAACCTTGGTTACCTTGCAAAAGGCGACCGCCGCCCTGGAGGCTGAGCTCAAGGCTAGGGGTTTCGCGCTGCTGCGGGTCTCTTTGCCACCGCAGGAAGTGGGCGACAAGGTCACCTTGCAGGTAGTGAAGTTTGTGATCGGCAAGGTCACGGTGGAGGGGCAGTCCCAATACAGCGAGGCCAACATTCGCGCCAGTGTGCCGGAGTTGCACGAAGGGCAGGCGCCTAATTTCAGGGTGCTGGCGATGCAGACGGCAATTGCCAATGAGAGCCAGGGAAAGCAACTGCAGGTATCGTTGAAGGAGTCTGAGGAAGCTGACAAGATTGACGCCAGGCTCCTGGTGAGTGAATCCAGACCCCTGCATTTTTCAGCCAGTCTGTCGAACACGGGATCAGAGTCCACGGGCCAGGATCGACTGTCACTGATAGCCAGTCACTCCAATTTGTTCGATCTGGATCATCAGTTTTCTGTTGCCTACACGACTTCGCTTGCGCGGGTCAAGGAAGTCAAGCAACTGGGCTTGAATTACCGCATTCCTGTGTATCGACGGGGCGGCGTGATTGGTTTGGCTTACACCAGCTCCGATGTGGTCGGAAATTTTGGCACTTTCAACAGCACTGGTGCGGGGCAGACCCTGGGTGTCAATTACAGCCACTATCTGGAGCCCGACGGTGGGCGCCGAAGCCATGTAACACTCGCGTTGGATCAAAAGTTGTTCAATGCCGCGATGGTCAACGGGCTCGTCGTGCCGGGCCAACTTGAGCGTGGCAGTCGACCGCTGACCTTGGGCTATACCGTCAGGGTTGAGTCCGATGCTGCGGCCTGGGGCTACAACGCGGACCTGGCAGTGAACTTGCCGGGAAGCAGTGGTAACAATCTGGCGGCTTATCAGAGTGAAGACTTGCGGATCAGCAATGAATCCTGGAAGCTGATCCGTGGCGCTGCCAATTACCTTAGCTCGTTTGCGTCGAGATGGACCTGGGGGATACGCGGGCAGTTCCAGTACAGCGCTGACGCGCTGATTTCTGGTGAGCAATTTGGCCTGGGCGGTAGTTCCTCGGTTCGCGGTACCGGTGAGCGCGCCATCGCAGGTGACAGCGGATTGTTCGCTTCGCTCGAGATTACCAGTCCCGAACTCATTGCGGGACTGCGTGGAACTGGTTTCCTTGATGCTGGCTGGCTGCGTAACAACAACCCGGATGCCAGCACGAACAAGCCGGGCGATGATCATTTGCTCAGTATCGGCCTTGGGTTGCGCTACGTCTGGGGCTCCTACGCGGTCACCGCAGACTGGGGCAGGTTGATTACTGGGAGCGTCCTGCCAATCACCAGCGGCACTGGCATTCCACAGTCTGGCGATCAAAAACTCCACATCAGTTTGACAGCCAGTTTCTGAGTTTGGTTTTTTGAAGATGAAATTCGCCGGTTACTTCAAGCGCCATGGCAGACGCATCGGACTCAGCCTGCTGATCATGCTGCCACTGCTGCTCAATGGCTATGGCGTTTTGAACCTCGATTTCATCCGGGTTCTTGAAAATTACGTCTACGACATGAAGCTCAAGCTGACCATGCCGGGCTATCCGGATCCGCGCGTGGTGATTGTCGACATTGACGAAAAGAGTTTGCAGGAACAGGGCCACTGGCCGTGGCCACGCAACAAGGTGGCCAAGCTGGTTGATTTGTTGTTTGATCATTACCAGATTGATGTGCTCGGATTTGACATCCTGTTCGCCGAACGTGACGAGAGTTCGGGCTTGAAGTCGCTGGAGGCTCTAGCCCAGACCGAGCTCAGTGGTAACCCGAGTTTCAACAGCACACTTAACAGGCTCAGGCCACAGCTCAATTACGACCAGGTATTTGCCGACAGCCTGAAGAATCGGCGGGTGGTGCTGGGCTATTACTTTCGCAGTGAGCGGGAGCAGGGCTCCAGCGTGGGCACATTGCCAAAGCCCGTTCTCGCAAGAGGGAGCTTTGATCCGGCGGGGATCAGCGCCTTGCCCGCCACAGCATTTGCAGCGAATCTGCCCGAATTGCAGACGAATGCGGCGGGTGGCGGCTTCTTCTCGTTCCCGTTGGTTGACAATGACGGCAAGTTCCGGCGGATCGCCTTGCTGCAGGAATACCAGGGATCGATTTACGAAGTCCTGGGTCTTGCTGTGGCGAGATTGCATATGCAGGAGCCAAAAATTGATTTTCATTACGGTTTTGGTGCAAAGGGCGCTCGGGCGCTGGAATCGCTCAAGATCAGCGCGCGGCAGTCGATTCCGGTTGACGCTGACGTCGCTGCCCTGATTCCGTTTCGAGGTCCGAAGAAGAGTTTTTCGTATATTTCGGCCAGCGATGTGTTGAACGGGACGGTCCCCCCGCAGACGCTGCGCAAGGCCATTGTTTTGATCGGCTCCACCGCGCCCGGCTTGATGGACCTGCGGACAACGCCAGTGGGCGACGTCTACCCCGGCGTGGAAATGCATGCCAACCTGATCGCCGGCATCATCGACGACAACATCAAGGAACGCCCTGACAATTCGTCCGATTTCGAGTTTTGGCCACTTCTTTTGGTAGGTTTGCTGCTGGCCTGTCTGCTGCCATCGCTCAAGCCAATGGGGGCGACGATGCTGTCGCTGGCAGTCATGGCCGCCTTGCTGGCAGGCAACGTCACTGCGTGGCAGTTCAACAACTTCGATCTGCCACTGGCGTCGATTCTGTTGCTCGCTGTAGCACTGTTCCTGTTCAACATGGCCTACGGCTATTTCGTTGAGAACCATGGCAAGCGCCTGCTGACCGGTCTGTTCGGCCAGTACGTCCCTCCAGAACTGGTGGACGAAATGGCCAAGGACCCGGGCGCTTATTCGCTGGAGGGCGAAAGCCGGGAATTGACGGTGCTTTTTTCGGACGTGCGCGGCTTCACCACCATCTCCGAGGGACTGGACCCGACGCAGCTCACGCAACTGATGAATGAGTACTTGACCCCGATGACGCATGTCATCCAGAAGCATCGCGGCACCATTGACAAGTACATGGGCGACGCCATCATGGCCTTCTGGGGTGCTCCCTTGCATGACCCGCAGCACGCCCGATATGCCTTGCTGGCAGGCATGGAGATGCTCGCCAGGCTGGAGGCGCTGCAGGACCACTTCAAGGCCAAGGGTTGGCCACCGATCAAGGCCGGCGTAGGCCTCAATACCGGCGAAATGACGGTCGGCAACATGGGCTCGGAATTTCGTCTGGCCTACACGGTGATGGGCGATGCGGTCAACCTCGGCTCGCGGCTCGAAGGTCTGACCAAGGAATATGGCGTGCAGATCATGGTCAGCGAGTTCACTCGCGCCGCGGTGCCGGATTTTGTGTACCGCGAGCTTGACCGGGTGCGCGTGAAAGGCAAGGACAAGCCCGTTGGAATTTTCGAGCCGGTCTGCGCGCAGGGTGAAGAACCGGCGGGTCTGTTGGAAGAACTTGCGCTTTACGAAGTCGCCCTGCGCCTGTACCGGGAACAGGCCTGGCAGCAGGCTGCGGAGCAGTTTGCCCAGTTGCAAACCCTCCATCCCCAGCGTTATCTGTATCAGGTGTATGCAAAACGCATCACTTACCTGCGCGAATCTCCCCCCGGCCCTGATTGGGACAGTGCCTTTACCTTCACAACCAAGTGAGTGCGCAATAATCGGCCATTTGAGGTAACTTCAATATGGCAGGTTTGCAAGCCGGCGCGCCAGCGCCGAAGGCGCTCACGGTGCACAGCCAGTCCAGAGTACTGGAGGTGAGTTTCGCTGATGGCGCCGAGTTCCGCATTCCGTTTGAACTGATGCGGGTGTACTCACCGTCGGCCGACGTGCAGGGGCACGGGCCGGGCCAGGAAGTCCTGCAGACTGGCAAGCGCGACGTGCTGTTGAGCGCTCTGGAGCCGGTGGGCAACTACGCTGTGCAGCCGACGTTCTCGGACGGGCATGACACCGGAATTTATTCCTGGGACTATCTCTACTTTCTCGGCTCAAGGCAGGATCAGCTGTGGGCTGACTACACGGCGCGCCTGACGGCTGCCGGTGTCGATCGCGACGCACCCATGCCTGCCAAGGCAGCACCTGCTTGCGCCAGCCATTGAACTAACATCGCAGTCATGACAACAACCCATTTTGGTTACCGAACGGTAGAGGAAGCCGAAAAAGCCAAGCACGTGCGTGGCGTATTTGATTCGGTGGCGCCCAAGTACGACCTGATGAACGATCTGATGTCGATGGGCTTGCACCGCGCCTGGAAGGCGTTCACGGTGCTGGTGGCCAATCTGCGCGAGGGGGACCAGGTGCTTGATATCGCCGGCGGCACGGGCGACCTGGCGCTGGCGTTTTCCAAAAAGGTGGGCAAGAGCGGATGCGTCGTGCATACCGACATCAACGAAGCCATGCTGCGCACCGGTCGCGACCGCTTGCTCGATGCCGGTGTGGTCTTGCCAACCCTGGTTTGCGACGCCGAAAAGTTGCCGTTTCCCGATAACCATTTTGACCTTGTCAGTGTCGCTTTCGGTCTG
>Ga0194052_1000943_pt1 | contig 17589 bp, 13 predicted proteins | sample SepL226m_MetaG_FD_160117 | JGI IMG/M metagenome (GOLD analysis project Ga0194052, IMG submission 160117) | Anoxic zone freshwater microbial communities from boreal shield lake in IISD Experimental Lakes Area, Ontario, Canada - Sep2016-L227-6m | ecosystem: Environmental > Aquatic > Freshwater >...
GTCCTGGATGGACCGTCAATAAAAATGAGGAAATTATGAAGCTGGAAATGAAATATATCGTTGCTGTAATTGATGGAAGGGAACATTCTGTAAGTCCTGTACATGAAAAACAACAAGCATCAAAATGGTCGAGAGCTTTCGCAGAAAAATTGGATGAGGCAATAGATACTAAGTTTGGATTTAAAGATATAAATGAAAAAAATAAATCTATATCTAAGACTACAACGTTTGAATTTGCTGAATTTGAGTACAATAGACATCTCAAAAATAATAAGGCTGCTGCTGCAATGCCATATTTTAAGTATATGGCGCAATCGGCAGCGACGAAGTGACAGTGGGAAGTCTTTCAGATGCATGTAGTTTCGTCTATTATGTCTGGCTGGTTTTTCCATTGTGTAGATGGAGATACTCAGTGATGGATCAAAGATATCTGTAGAACAAGAGGATTTTTGCCAGGACTCTGGGCAAAGGATATTCATCAGCAAACGAAGATGCTCCAGTTGCTCAATATCTTTAGTCAGGGGAAATTTGAAAAAGAATTTACCTATAAAAAAGGTACTGTACAATCAAAATTTGATGTAAATAATTTTGATCTGTGAAATTTGTGAGATGTCACTTCTTTTGTCTCTGATGGATTTAAGAAGCGATGGGATAAAGAAAAGAATGGAAAAAAATTCTGTGAATTTTTGTCTTTTGCTGGGAAAGATATTACAGGTAGTAAAAAACTTATTGATTTTCTTTATGACCCCCAGACTTCAGAAGCTGAAAAAAGCTTACTCAAAGAATACGTTGCCTTTGGGGAAGAGTCGTATCAAGATATCGATCCAGATATCAAACATAATTACGCTTCTTTTGTGGATAATAATCTGACCAAATGTGAAACGGTAGTAAAAGAAACTATGAAATATGGTAATGGTGAATTTGATGGAAAGGATTCTAGTGAAAAAGCAGGACCTCTTGTTTTCCGAAGTGATATTTCTCAGAGTGTCCCACAACATAAGGTGAGTTCTTCTCATGATGTTGTATTTTTTATGAATAAGTTTTTGAGCTGGTTTAGTAATACGGGTTTTCCTAAGGGAAACGCTATGATTGTTTTCCTCAAAAGATTGAGAACTATCCAAAGCATGTTTGCTTCTTCTGATCCCAAAATAAAAAGACAGGCAGAAGATATGTTGCGATATTCTATCAATGGAGTAATTATAGATGGAAATAGCTCTGGAAGAGATACTCCACCTCCAGAATTTCTTGCGGGACTCAATGCTTTCAAAAACTTTTTTAAACATAATCTTGATGATATCCTTAGTGATAGCATCGTTTCTGCTACTATGGGAGATCTCTATGCAAAAGATAAGGAAGCACATAAGCTCTATTCATTGGGAGATTGGTCTGAATATGTTAAGATTGCAACAAATACTTGAATGTCCCTTATGTTTGGTCCTGATAGAGAAAAAAATGCAGAGATCCAGAGAAAATATCGTGAAGATGAATTTAGAATTTATGAAGATCTTTATGGTCTGGCTAATCGTTTACAAGAGCGTCATAATATAGAAAATACGTTTAGAAAATATAATTCTTCTTCTTTCACATCTCAAGAATCTGTAGAGAAAGAGGTGAGAAGCCAATCTCGTGCAAGTAATACTTGAGTAGCTATCAAAAATCCAGAAACTATTGTCCAATTGGAAACTAATCTCAAGGGAGTTCAAAGAAAAAAATCAAAAACTTCTAATGATTCTTCGTTTTTTAATTTAGGTCAATAATATCTTTTTGTAAAACTATTTGAAAATTTTCTGCAAATCACTATCCTTGTTCTTGTAGAGCTTTACTTGCTACAGATCTTATGAATCAAAAATCTTTTTGTCGTTGATTTTTCCTTTTTTTGTCTTTTTCGGCTCTCTGTTTTTTGGTTGGCTGTGTGTTTACGAGTGCTTTTGCTCACGCCCAAGATCCTCAAATTGTTGGCACTTCCACTCTTGTTCCTTCTTTTGTTCAGCCTATTTGGGCTTTGCGTACTCGAGATTTTGATAGTGATGATTCGTTGCAGAAGTATCTGAGTGAGAAAACGCCATTTCATACCCTTAATTATGAACCAAGTGATTTGGCATCTATTAACTCCAATTTTACTGCTAATGATGCGAGGCATTTTAAATTAAGACAGGAGGCTGGAGATATGTTTGCGGATTTGGCTTGGCATTTTTGGGATCACTTTAAGGGAGATAGACTTGCTATTGTAAGTGCATATAGAAGTAAAACATATCAAGATACCTTAGTGAAAAGATGATGTCGTCAAGATCAATGTGCGTTATGATGAACGAGTGAGCATCAAGCTGGTCTTGCATTAGACCTGAGAATAGTGACGAAAGGATGAAAAACGATAAGTATGGATACTCCTAATGTGTATACTGATCGATTACATGAACATGCTGATGAGTGGTGATTCCACAATACCTATCAGAAGTGAGTAGATGTGGATGGAAAAATTGTAGAAGGATGGCATTGGAGGTATCTATGAAAAGAATTAGCAAAATTGCTCTATGATAAAGGGGAAACCATTGCGGAATATTATAATTGAACTAATAACTAATAACTAATAACTAATAACTAAAAATTATTTATATTATATATTTCTATACAATGAAAAAGGATGATAAGAAAATACATGATGAGCAGGATTTGGCTCAAAAATTAGAGGAAGCTCATGATATGCAAAGCAAAAAACACGATGATGCTCAGCTTTTGGTATTACAGAAGAGAATAGAGCAGTTAGAACAAGAAAAAAAAGAGGTAGAGGAGATTGCTAAAAGATCTCAATATGATTACGTTAATTTGAAAATGGACTTCGATAGATACCAAAGGCAGACGAAAGAAAATCAGTCTTCTGCTCAGGTAGATGCTTTACTCGCTGTCGTGAAGAAATTTCTTCCCTTTGTGGAGGATTTGAGGAAGTCACTTACTACTATTACTGATGATCATAAACAAGATCCTCTTACTAAGGGTGTTCAGATGATCTTTGATAAGTTTCTCAGTACTTTACATCATATGCATATTACTTCTATCGAGGCAGTAGGATTAGTTCCAGATTCTTTCTTGCATGAGCCCATTAGTGTCCAAGAGGTTGAAGATAAAGCCATGAAGGGTAAGATTATCCAAGAATTTGAGAGGGGATTTGTCTACAAGCATGGAGATGATGTGAGAGTTATCACTCCTGCAAAGGTAATTGTTGGCAAATAGCTTTGAGAACTTAGATGGAAGAGCTTAGATGTTAGATTGGGAAATCGTCAAATGTTGTACAAAGTCGATAAGATTGTACAAAATCTAGGAATATCAAAGGAAAGAGGAATTGCTTGGTGTTCGAGAGAAATATTATTGCTTGATAATTTGAAGCAATTTCATATATTCCTCTAGCTTAAAGCATGATGCTAAAAGCTTGATGCTATAGTAATTAGGAATTTTTTTCCGGAGGATAAGAATTTCCTTCTTTAAAAAAGACTCCAACATTATTAATTATAAACTATACATTATTAATTATTATGTGTGCTCAGGTGATGGAATGGTATACATGTACGATTGAGGTTCGTATGCCGTGAGGCTTGGGGGTTCGAGTCCCCTCCTGAGTAAATGAATCTAAATAATTGCTTTGTAGTGGGTTCGCCACGCAGTTCTGCGTGGTCCAGTCCTCCTCCTGAGTAAATTACTTTATATTACACGAGATAAATGACCTTATTGGAGCGTATTACGCAAGAATATAAGCAAGCAATGAGAGATCATGATGAAGTGAGAAAGTCTGTACTCAATTTTCTGTTAGCTCAAATAAAAAATATCGTTATCGATACTCGCAAGGATATAGAAGATGATCAGGTGATTTCCCTTATCAAGAAGGAAATTAAACATATAGTAGAGACGATAGGTTTCTTAGAAAAAGCACAGAAACCACAAAGCGATATCGATGTAGAATTACAAAAGAAGGCAATATTAGAGGTCTATTTGCCTCAGGTCTTATCTAGAGAAGCAAGCCAAGAGCTTATTTCTCGTTTGATAACTGAATTAGCCATTACTGATATAAGAACACAAAGGTGATTAGTGATGAAAGAGCTTATGGCGAAGTATAAATCTGATGTTGATTCCCAAGTGGTCAATGAAATTATCAATGCTATGCTCACATAAAATAAAAAGGAAAAATTGGTTTTATACCTTTATGCTCCATCTATGCATAGATTATCTAAACATATGTTGCTTATTCTCTCTTTCCTTTTGCTCAGTGGTGTTTTTTTGTTTTGAAGTAAGACATTCGCTCAGACGACACCATCATCACCTACAAATAGTCAAACTGATTTATGAGGGAGTACTCCTATAGTTTTTCCTACTTCAACAACATCACCACCAGCTACGCCTTCTACTACTAATTATACAACAAATACCACTTCAACTTCTTCAACTTCAAATAGCCAAGTCCAAGTTGACTCTAGCATTTGTGCTTCTCCTCAATGAGCTAAGAGAAATTCTGTTACTGGAATTTGTTCTTGTCCTTCTGGAATGACGAATGTTGATGACACTTGTACTCTTTGTAATGCTCCTGGGGTATGTTGTGGAGTGAAGTTGAATACTTCTATTCCTTTTATAGGAAGCTGTATAGAGTCTTCTGGTGCGTATGTTAGTCCAGGAGGAGATGAAATAGCAGTATCGTGAGAAGGGGCTTTTCCTACCTTGATAGGAAGCTTGACGAAAATATTAGTCAGCGTAATCTTGATTACTTCATTTATCTTGATTGTAGTGGCTGGCGTTATGATTGCTTCAGGTAAGGCGTCTGAGGGTAAAAAAATGATCACCAATGTTGTTATTGGCTTGGCCTTATTGTGAGCATCTGGGGTTATTCTTCATCTTATCAATCCTAATTTCTTTGGATAATTTTATCTTGTAAATAGTTCTATCATGGTTTCCGTATCGTATAAAGATGGGTTTATTGTCGAAAAGACTTTGTGTTATGCTTTTGAACAGCCACATAAAGAATATATCAATCTCGCTAAAACTTTAGGCGAAGATATGCGTTATGAAAAAATCGATTATGCTCTTGTCGATTATCCTGGAGAATATGATATTCAGGGGATTATGATCCAAGCATTTCTTGGTGCTGATCAAAAATTAAATTATATTGCAGATATCCATGGAGAAAAGATTTGAATTGTTCAATCTTTGGATGTCTTGGATCTTGATGAATTTGGATTTGTAAGACATTGGCTTTATACTGATGATAATATCGCCAATAAATTAGAACAACTCGAGCTAGAGGGAGAAAAACAAAAGTTGGAAGTGGTAGAGAAATAGAAGAGAGGAAGAAAGAGAAAAAGATCGTACGAAATTGTAATTATATATGAAAAGAGGGGGAAAGTATTCTCCTTTTTTTATTTTTGAAAAAGATTGTGAGAAAGATATACTTAGAACTTAGAACTTAGAACTTAGAGCTTAGAACTTAGAGCTTAGAACTTAGAGCTTAGAACTTAGAGCTTAGAACTTAGAACTTAGAACTTAGAGCTTAGAACTTAGAACTTAGAGCTTAGAACTTAGAACTTAGAGCTTAGAACTTAGAACTTAGAGATTAGAACTTAGAACTTAGAGATTAGAACTTAGAACTTAGAGATTAGAGCTTAGAGCTTAGAACTTAGAACTTAGAACTTAGAGCTTAGAACTTAGAACTTAGAGCTTAGAACTTAGAACTTAGAGCTTAGAACTTAGAACTTAGAGCTTAGAACTTAGAACTTAGAACTTAGAGCTTAGAGCTTAGAGCTTAGAACTTAGAGCTTAGAACTTAGAGCTTAGATAGAAGGAATGGTTTCACGTTTCACGATAAACGGTAGCTGAAAGTTCACTGCGTTCACGCTCATTATTTTAAGCTACCGTTTAGCCCCGACCCGTCGGGGTTCGTCTACTGTCTAGCTTTCAACTCAATATGCTAATTCTCGATTCGCAATAAACCAATTCCCAATTCCCAATTTCTGATAAGTCAATCCCTTTATACCTGCCTGCCGGCAGGCAGGCTTAATACTTATTACTATTTTTGTCAATTCAATTTCTTTTTGAGGCTTGTTTTGTGTCTATAAATACATATTCTTGGTGCAAAGTTTTTTATTCTTTATGTATATTCACAAATGCCAGTAGCAAAGAAAACAGAAAAGGTTTCTGCTGTTCATGTAGAGACAAAAAAAATGAATGACGATTGTTGTTCTTCAAAATCTTGCGCACCATCAATGTGTGGAGGAAAATGTAAGATTGGTCATCTCGTAGTTATTTGACTTCTTCTTCTCAATACTATTTTGAGTATTGTTGCTCTTTGTTCTTCATCTAAGATTGAAGCAATGAAAGTTGGTGGAAGAGATAATTATGAATTGGTACAAAAAATCTACCAATCAAAAACATTCCAAGCACAACAAAAACAACAAATCGAACAAGCATTGCAAATGTATCAAGGAGCTGGAACTGCTCCAACAGCTGGTGCACCAACTCAAGCACAAGCGCAACCACAAGTTTTGCCTGCACAAGCAAAGTAATCTCTGTGTATGTAGGTGATTTTATTCTTTAATAATGTGTAAGGTATGAATCAAGAACATGGTATATTTGGAAAAAAATTGCCCCTTATTTTATTGGTAGTTTTGGCACTCAATCTTCTTCTCTTGCTCTTTGTCTCTTTCTTCAAGAGAGATGCTCTTTGGTTAGAAACGCTTAAGGTTTGAGGTTCTTCTAATATGGAGCTCGTTGAGAAATTGTATTCTTCTGATGGATACAAACAACAACAGCAAGCTGCTATTCAACAAGTTTTGGATGGTATGAAAGCTGGTGCTACTGCTCCTGATACAACACAACAGCCAGCTCCAACAACAGATACTCAAGCTCAGGCTCCTTCAGCTTCCACTTTGGATGCTAGTAAGATAGCTGATCTTAAAAAGGGTACTTTTGTAGAAGGAAAGGCTAATGCAAGGATTACTATCTTTGAATATTCAGAGATGTTATGCCCATATTGTAAGAGACAAAATGATAACAAGGTTATGGAAGAACTTCTTAAAAAATATCCTAATGATGTCAATGTTGTCTTTAAACATTATATTGTTCATCCAGGTGCTGAGAAATTAGCAGAAGCCGCACAATGTGTTGGTGAATTGGCAGGTGTTAAACCTTTCTATTCATTCATTGAAAAGGTGTTTGATCTCGATGATAAGTCAGATACTGCAGTACTTGGTGTTGCTAAAGGACTTGGAGTTAAAGAATCTGCATTTACTCAATGTTTAAACCAAGGTAAGTATGCTTCTTTTGTTAGTGCTACTACAGAAGAAGGAAGAACATTGTTTGGTGTTAATGGTACTCCAGGTAATGTAATTGTTGATAATCAAAAAGGAACATTCACTTTGATTGCAGGAGCATATCCTGTTGAAGAGTTTGAAAAAACAATTGATGCTATTTTGAAATAATCTTTTCTGGCATATTGAAAAAACGGCTACAATGGCCGTTTTTTTGATTGTTGTATTTTATTTCTTATTTCTCATTCATTTTTATTTTTTTGACTTCGTATTCTAGTTTCTCTATTTCTTCTTTGAGCTGATTCATTTCTTCTTTTTTTGCTTCCATTATCTTTTTATTTCCTCATTGGAGAGACAATTGTCCCGCTATTTTTCTGATGTTTTGTAATTGTTCTTGTTTTTTCATAATTTCTTGCTCGATCGCATGATAAGAATTTTCTTTTATGGGTTTTCCTATCCCTCTTACGCCAATAGTAACATCGATAATGGTATCTGTTTCGTATTTAGCGAGATCTCTTTCGTTGTCTATATATTGGATCTCATTGGTATGGAGTAACTTTTGTATGATGTCTTCATGCTCTTTCATGTATTGTTGGAAATCTATCGAAGCACTGATACAAATATCTATTTTTTCATGTTTTGGTTTGTGGATAGTTGCTCTCAAGGCATGTAGTTTATCTATAATATCCATAAATATTTGTGTTTTGTAATTTTTGGTGATGTATCATAGATCTGGAATATAGGCATTTGTTCCTAATTCTCCCTTAAAATTATAGAGCTTCCATATTTTCTCTGTAACGAATGGAATGAGAGGATGTAGAAGTTTGAGAAGCATAGCTACGCAGAAGAGAGCAATATCTTTGGAATTATCTCCTGATCTTATTTTCATTATTTCTATATATTTTTCGCAGAAATCTTTCTTTATAAACTGCGTTAGGCGGAAGGCAAAGTCTTGGAGTTCATTCTTTGTGAGATATTCTGGCAATTCTTCATAAAACTGTTTTATACTGTCTAAGACTCGATATTCGTGACTGAGATTTTTTTTTGTTTTTTTCTCTATTTTCTTGGCAAGTTCTTGGATATCTATTTTTTCTGATGTCTGTTTTTTTCCTTGTTGGATATGTTGCAGAATAAATCTGCACGCGTTCCATGTCTTGCTAATGAATCATTCGTATAGCTCAGCTTCCTTTCCTTTCCATTTTCTTTCTCCAGAGGCTTCCTGTATTCGACAAAGTCTCGTTGCATCATTTCCTCGTTTTTCGATCATTTCTTTTGCTATAGTTTCTTGGAGATATGATTGGCTATTCTGGACATATATTTCTTCAAATGGAATGGTATCATATAATGTTTTTCCCAGTAATAGTGTTTTGATGAGCATATTTTTTTCTTCTTCTTGTATATGGATAGAAGTAGTCTCTCGTTTGTTATCATTTTGTATCCCTGTTGTTTCTAGAACAAGATATGCTGTAGAAAATGTTGTATCGATTTTTTCTTCACTGATAGTAATTTGTGTTTCGCTTTTGGTGTATATTTTTGGATTGAAACTATATTCACCACCTTTCTCATCTATGATAGCTATGCTTTTTTCCAAAATATTTGTGAGTTGAGTACTACATTTTTCTAGATAGGCTAGGCTATCTTCCTTTTCTCCATATTCAAATGTTTTTTTCAGTTCGTTTATTTCGCTTGCAAATCCTCTTGGAATTTCTCCTTCTATCAATTCGAGATAGCTTAGGCCAAAGAGTTGGTTTTCATCGTTTTTTTTGAAAAGAATATCGATGAGTTCTTCAATAGAGAATGCTTGACTCAGACGTCAGTCTGCTATCATATTATATATTATCATGGAAAGAATATGTTTTTTGTTTTTTCTTGTTTTCTGGGGAAGAAGGAAAATATCTGTATCTTTGATAAAAAAATATTCATCTTTTTCGTTTTTTCGTGCAGGGAATGGAATTCATAGGCCATCTTTTTTGCTGATTGCCCAGTTATTTTTGAGTCAGTTCTCAATACTACTTTCTATGAGTGTCTGATAGTTGCTTGGTATAATACGAAGCTGTTGCACTATCTCTTGTGTTAGTTGCTCTTTCTGTGTGTAGGCGAAGAATCGCTGTTCACTAATTACTGGTTCTAAAGTTTCTTTAGTTTGTTTTGCTATCGGCAATACGACCTCAGCGTCTTCTGTTGATTGAAGATTGTGGATATCGTCTAAATTTTGGATGATATTATCAAAAAAATCTTTTACTTTCTTTCCGCAAAAGTCCCCAGCTAGCTGGGTAAAACATCAGTTATGGTCTATTGCAAAGTTGTTTATTTTGAGTCAATGTTTTTTTGCAATTTCTAAACTTCGTATATCATGACAAGGACAAATTCTCATTACTCCATTGTTTTTGGTTATATCTACTGTTGCTTCTCCTATGATAGGAATTGCCTTATTGATGATCGGTATAATGACTTTGTGTCCTATGAGTTTCTTGTATCTTCTATCGTCTGGATGAACAGCCAAAGCAACATCTCCGAAAATATTTTCTGGGCTTGAAGTACTTACAATAAGCGTTATGTTCTTGGTATCTACAAAGTATCTTATATTGTAAATAGTTCCTTTTGTTTTTTTTCGTATAATGTCTTCTGGTGCTATATGGGTTTGATGTTTGTTGCTCCAGTAGTTTATCATGTGTTGTTTTTGTATGTGTCCTTGTTGTACTAGCGTAGTAATGGTATTTCTTATGGAGCGCATAGCTCTTGGAGAGAATGTCGATATTGCCTGTGTTTCATCGCAAGCACATCAAAGGCGGATATACCACTTTATCCATTTCTCTTGTTGTTTGTAGAGATCTTGTTCTCGTTGTTCTTGTGTAGATATTTTTTGTTTATTCTGGGTTGTAGAATATCTAAAACAAGGAATGAAGGAGACTTTCTTCCCAAGGAGTGTGAGATATCTCTTGTATGCATCTTGTGCTAAGATATCGGGAAAGCGGTTTCGATTTGTTGTTTCTGGTTCCAAAAGTACTGGAGATCGAACTTTGTTTATTGTGTTTTTTTCTCTGTTTTTCTTGGGTTCTTGTGCTGAAAAAAGTTTCTGCCTATTTTGTTTTTTTAGTATCTCTTGTTGAATGCTTTCAGGAGAATATTTTTTAGAAAAATCAAACATTGTCGAGCAGGATGAATGATTAAAGAAAATTATATCATACTATTTCTAGTTTTTTTCTAGTCTTTTGCATATCCGTACAATTTGTATATGCAGTACAAGAACATACTTATAACGATGAACAACAGAACGTTTTCTACTGGTCAGACTTTTACTTTTTTGACAGTATCTAGTTTTAGATTTGTTCCGTCTTTGCAATTTGCTTGCACTATATAATAGGCAAATTCATCTTTTTTTGCTAGTTTATTGAACGGGTATTCAAACATAGTGCCTGTTGTTTCTCCAACTTTTTGCATTTTGCTGGTGTCGCTTGTTTCAAATTCTGATCTATAAATGACGTAGGTATCTACATTTTGTACTCCACTTCGTACTAAATAATGCTTGTCGCCTATTTGTTGATCACTCACAATGATGCCTTTTACTACACAACTTATTGCATCTCCTACGACTGCTTCTGTAATGGCTGAAGGTTTCCCTAGTATCTGCTCTTGAGCATCTAATGGGGTAATCTGGAAATAATATTTTTGTCCAAGTTGTAAATTTTCTAGTACGATTTCATTTGTTGTTACCACAACAAACTGTTGTAACTGAGTATCGCTTGTTCCATAGGCTACCTTGTATTTTGGTGCCGATCAAATTGTTTCCCATGTGACGTTGAGCTTTGTTTTGTCTATGCTATCTGAGTATAATCTTATTTTGCCTATTTCGATATTTTTTTCAACAACGAGACTTGCTACTCCTGTATATGTTTTCTTTTGCCCATTGTAGATGACTTGGATAGAAATGTCTTGAGTTCATTCGGTATCTATCATCAGATCCTTGGTAAAGAGTCCATCAGACTTCTTATCTAGAGGAGATGTTGTTCCATTACTCAAAGATATTTGCGCGGATGTTACGGAATCGCTAGCAAGGATATTGAATGTTGCTTTTGTTCATTGCTTGATTTTGCTACTTGGGAGAATTTGTATGCTATTGAAAATTCCATCTTTGATAGGAGTGTAGGTGAAATTTATGGTTTCAGATTCTCCTATAATTTCGTTGTTGGCATTGCTGATTTTGATCTGCAGTTGGTTTGTTCCTATGGACGTTCCTGAAATATATTGATTGATATCTCCCATTTCGTCTGTTGTTCCTTCTTGCACTATACTATTGTTGAGATATATGCTATAGGGAGAATTTGGGAGGTCGCTTGCATTTGCAATGATATTGATGGTGTTATTTTTTTCTATGCCTCCGTCTACGGGAGTAATAATAGTTATTCCTTTAGTGCTTGCCGTATCGTGTGATGCATTTCCTACAATGACGGTCTTCTCTCATTTTATGTTTTCGTTAGTAATATCAGATATTTTGATTCCAAAGGTTCATTCTTTTTTGATAGTTACTCCTTTGGAGAATGTTTTTACTCACTGGTCCTGAGGTATGAAGGTGTATAATCCATCACTTGGAAGTACATAATCTGCAGTGTCACTTAGACCATCTATTTCTATAAAAACATCTCCTTGATAATTTTGAATAATATTTCCATTGATATCAACGGCTTTTACCGTGAGGTCGACTGCTTGATTGACGTCAAAAGAACTTGGTTGTACTTCTACGATAAATGCATCTGGTTGACTGGCGGCATAACTTTTATTGTGTATATTAGCTCCAAGTATACAAAAAATTCCGATTATACTTCAGATGAGAAATTTTTTACTAAAACCCTTGTGCATGATGAGTATCTATCAAAGATTAAAGAGTAATTATTTGTTACTGTGTGAATCTGTTGCGTTAAGATTTCCTATTGATAATGGTATCCATTGGTTTCCACTCATTGCTTGGCTCTCTCCTAGAAGTATTCATGCGGCATCTCATGAGAAAGGAATACTTATGATTTCTTGACTTGTATCTATTTGACTCATGTTTTGGAGTGTGATTTTGATTTCTCCATCTCCTATTTCTTGGTAGTTTAGCATTCCTTTTCCAGAAAGATTATGTATTTGTGGATCTGTGAATCCTTTCTTGAAATAGAGAGTAGTTTCTATGTTCTGGAAATTATTTGTATACTGTGGTGCGAGAAATATTTCTAAGATTCCACTTTGCGTTTTGTAGGCGGCATCTCGGTTTTTGGTCGTTATAAGCTGTTGTTCTTTGATAGAGAGGACACTTGAAAGGAATAAGTTTGGATTTTTTGTTATAGAAAAAATTGCGAGAGCGCATAAGAAGCTTGCTATCAGTATTGCTGTGTTCTTTCGTATCTTTTGGAAGATATGTTTCATATTTTTTCGGAGTTACTAAAGTGCTATGGATTACTTTAGTTTTTTAAGAAGGAAAATCAAATAGAAAAAGACCCAAGCAGTAAAGCTTAGATCTTTTCTGGAATAGACAGCGGCAATACAAAGATTGACAGTAACTATCCCGCTACTAACACCATTATTATAATATAAACCTTCCTTAAAATCAACTGAATTTCTTTACTTCAAATATTGCTTATTGGCATTATGTTCTTCTAAAGTTTTCCCATAATGTATCGTTCCATCACTTCCATGTAAATAGAATAAATAATCGCTCATTTGAGGATGTAAAACGGCGAGGATACTTTCTATACTTGGATTGGAAATAGGTTGTGGAGGAAGTCCGCCGTTTTGTCTTGTATTGTAAGGATTTGATTTATCTCAGATATTTTGTGCGATGATGCTTGGAGTACACGATGCGTAGGGTTCATGTAGACCATAACACAGGGTGATATCCGCGTCGAGTTTCATTCAGATTTGTAATCTTTTGAAAAAGATCCCGGCGACCATCGCTTTGTTCATCTTGTTTCTTTCTTCTTTTTCTACGATACTTGCGAGGATCATATTTTGATATCGATTGGTACTTGTAATTTCTGATTGATGAGCATCTCGGACTCTGGATTTAAACGATTCCAATTGTAAATACACGAGTTGATCAACAATATTATTTACTGCGTCGACATTATAGGTATCGGGATAGAGGAAACCTTCTAGGGTTTTTAGTGTTAAATTTTGTAGGAAAGGGTATTTCGCTTGATATTTGGCGATAATAGATGGATCGGTGACGAGGGCAATATATTCGCCTGCATTAATGATTCATTTCTTGGTCAAGCTTGCATCAATGTCGTAGATAGATCGTCATTCCAAGACCGTAATTTTGACATACTTATTGCTTGGGCCAGCAAGGATAGTCTGGATAAATTGACTCTTGCTATACTGACCAGAAAATGTGTAAGTGCCTGGCTCGAGCTGAGAAAAATCTACGTGATGGGTCTTGATATAGACTTTTATCCTGGTCTGATTTCGTGAAGAGAGTGATTTCAAAATGGTGTTGATATTGTTTCCTGGAAGGACTTTTATCTCTGCGTTGAGAGAAAATCCTTTTCCCCAAATATATCGCAGAATACAGACCACGAGCAGAATCACGATTCGTTTTCCGGATTTTTTTTTCTTGGCTGGCTTGTTGAAGGTAGACATCTTACTTCGAATGTTAAATGTTAAATGTTGAATGAAGGTGTTTTTTTTGTTTTATTTTAGTCCTCATCCCGCCTTCGGCACCCTTCTCCTTCAGAGAAGGGTATTGAGAGCTAAGGGGTGAGGAAAAAATAGTTACTGAAGGTCGGGAGGGGTTTATTAACAATAAATAAAAAAACTGAGTCCTCAGACTATAAAAATTTGGCAATGGATGGCAAGTGGGAATTTTTGTCTTGAAAATAGACAGCAATCATATATTATATTGCCAAGGACATATATAATTTCTTAGTATATGTCTATGAGTGTCTATATGAGATTTGTCCGCTTTAGCGGATTATTTTCTTGCTCTGCTTTTATTCTTTATCTATATATTGAGATGTGATTATTTACCAAAAATGAAGAGAGAAGGTATGTCTATACTTTCGGTGAAGCAAAAGGACTAGGAAAAGATATCCTAGGAGGAAAGGGGAAAAACCTTGCTGAGATGGTGGAAATGGGATTGCCTATTCCTATGGGATTTACCGTTACTACAGAGACTTGTGATTTGTATTACAAAAACAATAAAACATATCCACAGGAAGTCTTAGACCAGGTGGAAGAAGAACTTGTAAAATTAGAAAATTTGATGGGGAAAAAATTGGGAGATCCTGTAGATCCCCTGCTTGTCTCTGTAAGATCTGGAGCTGCTGATAGTATGCCTGGAATGATGGATACTGTTCTCAATCTTGGGCTTAATGATGAATCTGTCATTGGATTGGCAAATAAAACGGGTAATCCAAGATTTGCGCGAGATAGTTATAGAAGATTTATCCAAATGTTCGGTGATGTGGTGATGGAAGTAGCTCATCATGATTTTGAACATGCATTACAAACAGTTAAATCAGAAAAGGGCGTAAAATTGGATACTGAACTAGATACAGAAGATCTCAAAAAAGTTGTTTTTGCTTATAAAGATGTTATCAAAAGTGCAACGGGGAAACTCTTTCCAAATAACCCAAGAGAACAATTGAGGATGTCTATAGATGCAGTATTTAATTCATGGAATAATGAAAGAGCTATCGTATATAGAAGACTTAATGATATCAAAGGACTTCTTGGTACTGCTGTTAGTGTCCAATCTATGGTGTTTGGAAATATGGGAGATACTTCTGGTACGGGAGTATGTTTTACCAGAAATCCTTCAACTGGAGAAAATAAATTTTACGGAGAATTTTTGATGAACGCACAAGGTGAGGATGTCGTGGCAGGAATTAGAACGCCCTTGGAAATTTCAGAGTTAGAAAAAGTTATGCCAGACTGTTATGCACAGTTGGTAGAGATTTATAAAAATCTAGAAAAACATTACAAAGATATGCAAGATATGGAGTTCACTATCCAAGAGGGGAAATTATACATTTTGCAGACAAGAAATGGAAAGAGAACTGCTGCTGCTGCGGTCAAAATGGCGGTAGACATGGAAAAAGAAGGATTGATAGATGAAAAGACTGCATTGCTTCGTGTGAAACCAGAACAATTGGATGCTCTTCTTCATAAACAAATTGTTCCTACAGCAAAACAGACTGCTGATCTTTTGACTAAGGGTTTGCCTGCTTCGCCTGGTGCTGCTGTGGGATGAATCGTATTCACTGCTATTGCTGCACATGATCAAGCTGAGGAAGGAAAAAAAGTAATCTTAGTTCGTACAGAAACATCTCCAGAAGATATCGAAGGAATGCATGCTGCTCAGGGTATCTTAACAGCTAGAGGAGGAATGACGTCTCATGCAGCGGTTGTTGCTAGAGGAATGGGAAAATGTTGTGTGGCTGGAGCTGGAGAGATTATAGTAGATGAGAAAACTAAAACATTAATTGTTGCTGGAAAGACCTTCAATGAAGGAGATATTATTACTTTGGATGGGTCTACTGGTGAAGTATTTGCTGGTGCACTTGAAGTAATGGATCCTGAATTGAGTGGAGATTTTGAAACTCTTATGAAATGGGCTGATTCGTATAGGACACTTGGTATCAGAACAAATGCAGATACTCCCCATGATGCAGAAGTTGCGAGAAAATTTGGTGCACAAGGTATTGGACTGTGTAGAACAGAACATATGTTCTTCGCTGAAGAAAGAATAAGAGCAGTAAGAGAAATGATCTTAGCTGATGATGTGGATGGAAGAAAGAAAGCCTTAGCAAAAATTTTGCCATATCAAAAAGAAGACTTTATTGGGATCCTCAAAGCTATGGAAGGACTGCCAGTCACTATTAGATTCTTAGATCCTCCATTGCATGAGTTCTTACCAACAGAAGAAAAAGATATTGTCGAACTCGCTCAGATTATGCAAGTAGAACTTGAAGTTTTGAAGAAAAAAATAGATTCATTGCATGAATTTAATCCTATGCTTGGACATAGAGGATGTAGACTTGTAATCACTTATCCTGAAATTGCAGAAATGCAAACTGAAGCCGTCATATCTGCCGCATGTGAGCTCAAAAAGCAAGGTGTAGATGCTAAGCCAGAAATTATGATCCCATTAGTTGGATTTAAAACTGAATTAGATTTTAATGCAGAGATCGTGAGAAAGGTTGCTCAAGAGACTATGGACAAATATGGAGAAAAAATAGATTACAAATTAGGAACTATGATTGAAGTGCCGAGAGGTGCAGTCACTGCTGACAAGGTTGCTGAAACTGCAGAATTTTTCTCCTTTGGAACCAATGACTTGACTCAGATGACATTAGGATTCTCTAGAGATGATGCTGGTAAATTTATCAAGGAATATGTGAATAAAAATATCTTCGAAAAGGATCCCTTCCAGACATTAGATACAGAAGGAGTTGGACAACTTGTCCAAATGGCAGTAGAGAAGGGTAGAACTACGAGACCCGATATCAAGCTTGGTATCTGTGGCGAACATGGTGGTGATCCAGAATCAATTAATTTCTGTCATAAGGTTGGATTGAACTATGTTTCTTGTTCTCCATTTAGAGTACCTATTGCAAGGCTCGCAGCGGCTCATGCAGCATTGAAGAATAGTTAAAAACTAACAACTAAGAAGAATAGTTAAGAACTAACAACTAATAGTGAACAGCGAAGGAATTCCTTTATACAAAAAACTCCAACGTTATAAACTATTCACTATAAACTATTCACTACAAAAGAGGCGTCGATCGGCGTCTTTTTTTGATTATCTCCCCACTCCCTTGTCATTCCGGCGTTACGGTTTGCAGCTCCCGCAGTACTGCGGGATAAACTCCATCTTAATTAGTTTACTTGGATCCCGGCCTGCCCCGGACCACCGAGGTTGCAGGCTTCGCTAATAACACCGGGATGACAACAATGTGGTGTGGGATAAAAAGAACGCTGGGGCTTGCTGTCTCGGCGTTTTTTAAAAATCATGGTTAGAAATTTATATCATATTTCTTGATTAGTGTCTCAAATGGTACATTTAGTGATATTGCTATTCTTTTGATGATAGCACGAGCAGTGCCTATAGAAATTTCTTTTTTACGAGGAATAGTGACAACATCTTTTCATCTTTTGAATTGCTGGTGACTTCCTACTTGATGATCACAGATAAATCAAGCATCACCAGCTATTTTTATGGCTAGCTTGTATGTTAGTGGCATATAGCGTGTTGAAAACGACTAAATGTAATCGTTGGTATCTGGAGTTTTATATCATAATTTATTTTATCACCCATATGGCATTGTAC
>Ga0194052_1000945_pt1 | contig 17562 bp, 12 predicted proteins | sample SepL226m_MetaG_FD_160117 | JGI IMG/M metagenome (GOLD analysis project Ga0194052, IMG submission 160117) | Anoxic zone freshwater microbial communities from boreal shield lake in IISD Experimental Lakes Area, Ontario, Canada - Sep2016-L227-6m | ecosystem: Environmental > Aquatic > Freshwater >...
CATTAAATGCACTTTAAATGCCGATTCTATTGTAGAAAAATTTGAGGAATATAATAAAAAAATCAAAATTATTATAAATAAAAAAGGGGACGTAAAAAAAGAAGTTAGCACTGATAAACCCTGGAGATCAAATTTGAGTTTCGCATGTGCAGAATACAATTTTAGAAAGTTTTTTGAACGACAACGAGCAAGCGAGATAGAAGTTTTTGAGAGGTTAATTGAAATAATTATTATTTCTCACAATGATTTTCCAAAGAATACTGAAGATAAAACACCATCTTCCCCTTAAATCGGAGAAGATGGTGTTTGTAAGAAAAATGCTATATCGTATATACATGTCCTTTCAGACAGAACTTGTAGCTTCCACTGCCGACCTCAATAACATAACTGTTATATCCTTCTGGTTTCTCAGGCAATTTTACTGTTGCCCGGGTATTGGCAGGTATTGTAGCTGTAAGGTATATATCCTCACCTTTCAACTTCCATTGCGTCAATATTCTGCCTCGTTGTATATCAATAGATGCTTGTACCCATTTAATATCTGCAATGTCGAAATATGGATTAATAATAACATGTGCAAAACCGGGTTCTGCCGGATCAGATTGAATACCGGTGTCAATAAAACGGTGATTTTACAATCAAAAAAAAAATAATGCTTCAATACTTATTACAGTATTGAAGCATTATTGTGCCTTTTTAGGTTCGCTTTTCTTTGTTAATAATGATTACTATCTGCGCAGTTAGTAATATTATTCGCGCAATAGTTTCAAGCATAAAATTTGCCCTCCTTTTATTTTTATTTCATTCTTACGTAACGTTAACTGTGTCACCGATAGCGTCACGCAGAAATGTGTTGATGGCATTGGCATCAGGGAAGGCGACTTGTGGCAAGTGGGTGCAAAGAACTATGTTACTGGACTTGCTGCGGGTGCGGATACGCAGGTTAAATCCTGGTGGATGTGGAGCGGAGCTTAATCGCAAACGAACTAAAGATACGCGTGAACCTGTTAAACGTAATGCTTCAATTTTTGATTTCAGTGATTTATATGATACTTTTACCGTAGAATGATACCTGAATTTTATCTCTTTCATGAGTTCTTCAGGAATCAAAGGTAATGGTATAATAGTTATTACTAATGGTGAATCAAAATAAAGCTCATAAACCTTAACTCGTGGAAGGTAGTTAATACAACTAACACGGTCAAGCATTTCTTCATATTTTTTCCCGACAACTTTAAGACGGTTCAAAAAGATACTACCAGAAATCAAATCAGCAGGATTGTCAGCAATGTAAGCATTTAACATAATACCCTGTTTAGCAGAATGTCGAATAAGTTTTTCAGCACGTCTAAACAACATTGCTGAGTATTTAGGCATTTTACTGGGTTGATTATAGGAAACGGCTTCTTTAGTTGTTACATAAATCATAATGTTGGTATCTCCTCTGCTTCAAACTCTGTAGCAGTGTGGTTACTGTAATCAAGGACATGGCGTTCATAGTCGTAATCGTTCTTGACAATGCTGAGTGCTTCACTTTCAGAAGATGCTTTAACTTCAACAACTTTCTGAAGAGTTTCAGTAATGGTAACCTGATATTTGCGTTTCTTTCTATTACAGCGATCATTCATTACTCTGTCCCCATGTTGCAGATTTTACTGCTATTGCTTGTAACCAATCTTTAGGTATTATTTCAGACGGAATCACCAAATAGTCAGCAGATACATCGGAGATGCTCATCACTAGCAAATATGCTTGTAGATGAAATAAAGTTTGGCATTCTTCAGCGCGGTCAATAACTGTTTGCAGCGGATCATCATCAGTGCTTAGGAACTCAGAAATCTTACCCCCTGATAATAAGTCATTTTTATCATCAATAATACAAAAGCGGAGCGCGTCGAAATAAGTATCGTCGCCATCAACGGCTTCAACGCAATCACGTGCAATCCATTCGCAATAATCGGCAAGTATTTGTTGTCTTTCTGTTAATCCTTCCAAATAGTCGCCTTTTAATAGTTGTGTGTGAGTAAATTCAATCATAAATACCTCTTTTGATGGAAAATAATGTAATTTGCCCGGGCGATACTAAATTAAACCGCGTTGTTTCATACTTACAAAACCGAGTTCACCAATAACAATATGGTCAAGAACCGGAATACCTAACAAATCACCTGCTTCTATCAGTCTTCTTGTCGTTTCTTCATCTTGCATGGAAGGTTCCGGGTTGCCACTCGGATGATTGTGAACTATGATTATCGCGTTGGCGTTTGCCAGTATACTGGCCTTGAAAACTTCGCGAGGATGTATCAGACAGGCATTAAGATGGCCAACACTGACTACATGGACGCCGGTAACTTGATTTCTGGTATCAAGTTGCAGGACGATAAAATGCTCTCGGTCTGCATGTCCGATTAAATCACGGACAATCTCAACAACGGCTTCCGCAGAATCTGCTAACCGAGATGGTGTGGATAACGTGCCTTCTCTTACAAGGGTTATCCGCTGAATAGGAATGTGTCGCATCATTTGCTCCCTTTAAAAGAAAAAGCCCAACCTTTATATAAGGTTGAGCTAATTTCTAAATTTAGATATCAAAATAATAATATTAATTTGATTTTTGATATGATGCGGTAGAAAAATCAGTTCACAACAACTTCTTGTCCTCGGTAATGATAAAAAGAAACCCTTTTGAGATTTTAGAGGAGATAATTCTTAATAATTCATTTTTTTGTATCAGTCATCTTTCTTAATTCCTCTGGCGTATAGTAACCATGAAAAATATTCTTGCATATTGGGCACTCTCTTGGTTTACCTACTGAATGACCACGAGTAAGGTGAATAAGTTTGTATTTAGACTCCCAACAAGATGAACAATATGCTTCACCTACTAAAATACCTTCTTCATTTTTTTTATAATACGCGTTTTCAAATCTTTCCATATTTGGTTTAATATCTAATGCTTCCTGAAGTCGTATAATCTCAACATCTTTCTCACGAGCAGATTCTTCAGCTTCAATTAGACTTATTTTAACATCATATAATGCGCTTATCATGTCAACTAGTTGAAGTTTTAGTTCAGCATTTTTAAATATTTCATCTGCACTAATCAACTTCTTTCCCATTTCAACGGCTATTTTTATGGCATTTAGTGCCGTCGCAACACCTGTAATTGATGGCATAATAGTCTCCTTTAATTCAGCCTTTTTCTCAACTTTAGTAATCCAAATTAATATCCAGTCACGTTGTGTCCAAAGTACCCACCACACAACGATAGTTAAGATATTGTATCCATCACAACACCATTTCCTTATCAAACTTGTATCTTTCTAAATTATTAATATATAACCACCAGTCTTTGTAAGTATATTTTTTCTTACGCCATTTACGAAGTACTATTGTCATTTCTTTTTCTTCATCTCGTCGTACAACATCGTAAAAGTTGTCTATTAACCATTCCCACACATAGATTCTTTCTGGTGAAAATATTTTTTCTTCTTCCCAGAACTCAGGTGGGTGAGATTTCATTTTACCATCTACTTCGCGACTTGGAACTCTAATATGTATTAATTCATGTATTACGATATGTTCAAATACCTGCACAGGAGTATCCGCATTATTCAGAATGCTGTGAAAGAAAATGGTTGCGTAACCTTCATCGGATTTGCATATACATGCCAATGATCCGCAATCAGCAAATACCACGTTAACTTTTATAAGTGATTCTGGAATTATTCTCATTCGATGTGATGAAATCATTTGATTAATATCAATCGATATCAAAGGCAATTCATGAGGTTGATCTTTACATGAATCGAACCAATTATCTAACTTATTCTTTTCTGTGGCTTTTTTAAACATGGCAATTTTAACACCAGTTTTTCATGATTATCCTTGCATGATTTTTGTTAGCATTGCTTTTATATAGGTACTTTTATCTTCTTCTTCAAACAAGATATTTCTATCAGTCATATCTTGTTTTGATATATTCCATTGCCGTTTTACAGCATGTGATGGTGTGTTTGATATGATAAACGAATTTAGTGTGACATTTGTATCACCTAATCTCAGTTCAATTTTCTTAATTTCTTTGTAGAACTCTATTTTAGGGTCTGTAGCACCAAGATTATGAATTCCTTTTGGGTCAACGAAGGTTACAAATTGTTTGTCACCATACAAAATCCAGAGTATGAAATCAGGATGAAAATTACCGGCTTCAAAAAAACCTACACCACGACCTTTGCTGAGGTTACGTAGTAAATATAACTCTTTTCCTTCAAAGAAATCTTTCGAATTATCGTAAAACTCTTTTAAATCTTCAACAAATTGCATTTCACCTTTATTAAGCGGGGCAGGACTTATTTCTACAATACCTTTTTCAAGGCACAAAAGTGGCTGGTAAAGATGTTTTCCAAACCATAGTGCTTTTATACCACTAAACTCCCAAGGTTTCAAGTTTCCTGATTCAATATTAGCTTTAAGTTCTCTGAGTTTATTTGCAATATCTACTTGCGATTCGTTTATTAAGATGCGATATCCGTTTTTACCTGCATCTTCTCTACATAGCAAATTGGGATCGTTTTCTTTCACATCAGTATATTCTAAATGCGGTAATTCCCAATCTTTTTTGCAGTAACTATAGTATAGTTTAGTATATTTTATCAGTAACGCCAAGGCGATTTGCTGCCATTGTTGCACCTTATTAAATGATTTGAAATCTAATTCACTTTGTGGGATATATAGCTGGTACCAGCTTTGATCAAGCAATAATCGCTCTATGATTTGCTTGTTAATATTAAAATTAAACCACCCTCGTCCGGCTTTAAAGCGTTCAATTTCAAAATACAAATATTCCAGGTCAAGAAATGCAATATGTTTATCCTGTAAATGAGTCACATTTGTGGTGGCATCTTTTTCATCGTCAGTCATTCCTTTTGACCGAAGTGCTTGTATTTTGGGATACCAATTAACAATTACTTGATTTTTTTGTAAATAATCTTTGGGTAAATCAAGAGTGGGTATTGGGCCTAAACGCCTAAATGCATCGCCAAAATCGGTATTTACACCATTTATAATCTTTTTCAAGCGGATTGTTTTTAAAGGCTTTGAGCCTAAATCCCGGATAACAGGCAAGAAAAATTCTTCTCGTTCTTCTTCATTTGGCAAACCTTCTTCTTCCAGAAAATCACGGAATTGCGCCATATAATCAGCATGTATGCCAAAAATAGAAAGTGTTTCCAGTATTCCTATATCTTCCGGACGTTTTACATCATTAGGCAAGGTTATTCGATTGCTTCTTTTAAGACTCTGATTATATCCTTTAAGTCGAACACCTCGACCAAATAGTTGGATTATCTGGGCACCTTCAGTAGCTCCTACATTCATAAGTCCCATGGTGCTTACTCGCCAACTGCTCCAACCTTCGGTAAATTTCTTTGACCCGATGAGTATATTTACGGTAGAGCTTTTTTTGTTAATATCATGAAATAACGACCCTGTAAAATCTCTGTCACCCGTTTCAATACCATGATCTTCACATAACTTCACAAGTTTTGCATCATCGCCGACATTAATTACCCCAAAAGGTTCATTATCGGCACCGATTCTTAGAGCTATTTCACCGATAGCACCTTTTAAGTTTTCTACATAAAGAAGCCCACCGCCAGCAGCATTAAAAAGAGTGTCCAGAATCTCAGCATAAATTGCTTCTGGCTGTAACCCAAAAGTATTGAATAAATTAAACTTGTTAGCGAAAAGATTTTTACCTGCCGCAGTTATCAATCCTTTATATAGAATCTGTCCGATATGTTCAATACTGCCACGACGGTCGGATACAAAACGGGCAAGGAACTTTAAAATTTCCACAATATCAGAGGCATCTTTTGTTGCCAAGTTCGCTGTTACCTTGCTGCCGACGAAAATCCAAAGTGGCTTATCTATATGAAATGCACGAAATGATGCTTCATGGTCTTTAAATAATTTCTGCTGCTGGAAAAATGCAAGTAAACATGCTGTCATATACAACTCAAGATGGTGACCCTGGATTTCTTCATCTAAATTGAGAATCTGATAATCTTTGCCAAATCCATCATTATAAAAATAGCGGTAAGAATAATCAAACAGAATACACCTGCTGTAGATTCCCGTTAAAGTTGCATTACCGCGAACGGCTTGAGAAAAAGTAGCAGAATATTCAAATGAGAAACCTTTTTCGCAAAGTGCATTTCTAAAACGCATCCAGGCACCCTCTTCACCAGAAGAAGCACCCCTATGCCCTTCGTCAATAAGTACCAGATTCTTGCCTTCAAAATTGTTAACCGCAACAGTTGTATCGCCAGAATCTTCTCTTAACTTGTTAATATCAATAATTTCTACTGCATGGCTGGTGAATAATTCACCGCCACCCTTGCTGAAAATTTCTGCTGAAATACCAGCAATTTTAAATTCTCGCAGGTGCTGCTGTGAAAGTCCATCATTAGGCGTAAGCAAAATAACCCGGTTCAGTTCACCTTTTCGGCCATATTTTTCGAGGTAATAACGGTATTGCAGAATGTTGGCGTGCATGATTAGAGTTTTTCCGCCACCAGTAGCTATCCAATAGGCAAGTTTATTCAAATCCATCTTTGGGTCGGTTGAATCATCAAAAGGTTTAATCTGATCTGCTTCATCTTTTCCAATATTGATGGCATTGATTTGAGTGGTTATTGATGATCGCAATGCAGTTGCATCTTCAAAATACTTATCCAAATAAATCTCTGTAAATAAAAGAGCAAGATATTGGAAATATTTCCAGGTAATTTCCTGCTCTCCATGACTAATACGCCGTGCATTCAGAATCTGGGTATGCCGAACAATATTCTGGTCATATTCCAGTAAAATATTCGGGGTAAGGTTGGAAAGATCGGGAAAATGAAGTACCAGGGCATGATAAAAGTAATGGATGTTGTCCCCGTCCAGTCCTTCCAAATTTTCTTCGCGCAGATGCAAGGCAATGTCTTCAAACCTTTCTACATCAAAAAGCCTTAGCATCCATTGGTTAAGAGCAAGTTTATATGCGAATTTAGTTTGCACCGCATTTTTTGTGCCGCGTCCTTTTTGTCCAACTTTAGAAATTCTTGCCATCCTTATATCCCCGCGTCTTCAAACATTAATTGCTTAAAATCCTGCTCTATCAGTCTTACCTTCCATGAATCGTCAGGTGTTTTCAGATTTTCCAGGTTATTGGTGCCATTAACATATATCAGGTCAAACTCGCTGTCCCGGCTGGAATAACCTTGTTTGGTAAACCATGCATCCAAAACCAGATTATCTTTTTCTAAATCTTCTGGAGTGTCTCCACCCGGACGGTTTCGCCAGATTACAAGTACCTTTTTGTCGTCTAAAGTAGTGCCGGTAACCGTTCGGAACCACCAGCTTACTTCTGCTGCATTTGAAGTGGTGACTGTTTTAATTCTATCTTTTATGTGCAGTCTTTTCTCACTATCCCTTTCAAATTCAGCAGTAAGGATATGAGGGGCAGCAATATTGGATACTTGTAAACCTATGAGATAATTAAAAGTCTCTAATAAATCTACTTTCACTTCTCGGCTTTCGTCACTTCCGCTTATTTTCACTTTCAGTGTATATGAAGTCGGGTCGATGAAGGCGTCAATATTCAGCAATGACGCGCTGTCGCGGCTTTCGATATCCAGCATATAGCGTAGGATATACTGTTCTTTCAGGTTGTCAGCACCTTGTGCCTCAGTAAGTTCCAACACCCCCTGCTGTTTATCGGTGCGACGCAAGTCAAGATTATTCAAGGTGTCTTCGTAAGATTCAAGACGAAGGTATTTGAAGCAATGTGAAATGCCAGATTCACGTTTGGTAGGTTTGCCATCTTTCCATTCGGAAGAATAGATGACTTGTTGAATCCGAGGGTTTAGAATGGTGTCGAAATAATCACCCATTTCTACAAGGATATATTTGCGGTTCCCTTGATCTTCACGATTAAGATTGATAACTGCATGACCGGTAGTGCCAGAACCGGCAAAGAAGTCAAGGATGTAAGGATTAGATTCTTCCATATCAATTATCATATTAATAATTTTTATTAGCAAAGAAAGAGGTTTCTTACCGTTATTAAAACTAACCCCACCTTCGTTAGCTATATTATTGTAGAGAATATCTGACCAAAGATTGCCTGACTTAATAGTCTTATAAACTATCCCATTCTGTTCTACAACTACATCACTTAAAAAAGCAACTAAATTTCGAATGTCATCTTTGTAATATTGCCTAATTTCTTTCCCAGCATTTCTTCCTTTACTTGGTACATAAGTTATACTTAATAATTCTGAAGTAATATCTTGCGTTTCATCTAATACTCTTTGTCTTATTGAACTTTGAGCGTTAGTTGTTCGGAAAATATTTTGATATTGATTTTCATATACAGCATTAACGTCCCCATTATATTTTTCATTAGCCACTTGCTGTACTGATTTAAACGTAAATAATTTATGCTTATATATCTTGATTTCATTACCTTTTCCATCAACAATTGATTTCACATATTCACCTTTATCGACGTTATCCATCACCGTAGTATATTTCCAGCTTTTACCATCATCTTTCATTTCTTGAATAAATTCAGTAAGTCTTTGCAAATCATATACAATTTCTGTTAGTTTAAAATCATTTGCAGAATTAGAAAATAGCAACACATATTCTGTTGTATTTCTAAGTGATTTCCCAAGATGACTACCAGAAACACCAGCAACTTTTGTTTTTACTGTAATCAAATTAATAAAAGAAAAATAATTATTTAAAATTTCTTTTAAATAATTCAATTCAATTTCGTCAATACTTGTGGTAATCGCACCAGATAAAGTAATAAGTGTCTTTGTTAGGTTGCTAAGATTTGCCATCATTGTGTTCCAACTTGAATGCTGATATGCGTCTTTATATGCAAATCCATCGCTTCCAGTATTATAAGGTGGATCAATATATACACACTTAACTTGCTCTCTATAACGCGCTTGCAACAAGTTAAGTGCCTGAAAGTTTTCACTATGAATGAGCAATCCATCCATCTGTTCATCAAAGTTTTCTATGCTGGAAATCAGTCGGGCTTTAAAGTCATCAGTGAAAAATTTCGTATCCAACACAAGTTTATCATTAGCTTTTAGAAAACCACCGGTTAACGGTTTGCTGTATCCTGGGGTAATACATTTTAACAAATCAGCATTAACTGGTTGTATTTCATCAATAGTAAACAGCTTCACCCATTCTTCGCGTTGCAGGTCATTTGCCGCAATTTCCGCGTAAAACTCTTCCGGTACTCTGTCCAGGGTGATGCAGTAATTTGTCTCGACTACGAACTTCTTTTTCAGCCAGAGTTTCTTCTGGAAGTCTTCTAACTGCGCCAGAAAATCGATGATTTTTTTGGCAATCTTGCGGATTACTTTAATCTTTGACAGATATTGCTCAACCTTTGGGGCAGTTTCGCTTTCAATATCATCAAGGTGCATCACTTCATTTTTTATATAAAAGTCCAGTTCAAGATTAAGAAACTTGCCTAAATCCTTGTGGATAAAGTAGTCAAATGTATTTCGTGCAGTATAACGATTCAGATGTGCCGTCAATTTGGTATAGTCAGCCTGTTCGCCATCAGCCTTGATATGTTTTTTACCTAATTCGGTAATCCATTTTGTCAAAGTAATATCAACCACGCCAAGGATACGCTTTTCGGCGATTGAAATAAGTTCTTTCTGTGCTGGTGACTTACTCTTCCCTTCCCGTTGCCCTATTGGCCAGTCGGCAACAACAGCAGGCCGATATTCAAACTTTATTATCAGTTCATTATTTTCTTCAACAATAAAATCATCGCCAGCAAGAATGAAAACCCGATCTTTATCTTCACTTGCCTTCACATTGCCATGTTCACCCTCGGCAACATCTACCAGCCTGAAATGCACTCGCATCTGGTTGGCTGTAATATCATCACCGGGTTTCGGCCGAAAAGCATAATCCCGCAGATATTCGCTGGTTTTTATATAATACTGGTCAGCATTTGCCCAATGGAGTTTGACTTCCTCACCCTCGTAAGGGATAGCGTAGACACCTTCTTTATAAACACGCTTGCTGATAAAATCACCCTCGGAATAATATCGACGGAAAAAGCTATATAGATTATCATAAACTTCACTCTCCAGCGCGTTAAGGTCAACGGCATCATTGGCAATTTTATCGTGGAGTTCTTTTACTTTTGGCGATATCTCCGGGTCAATTCCAGCTTCTGTAAGACTGGCAATCATCTTGTCTAATTCTTTTTGCAAAGTTGCTTTGTCGGATGGCTGGTATGCGGCAAAAGAGTTCTTAACCTGCGGCAATAAATCTTTATCCAAAAACTGGGTAATTTCTGTACTTCGGGCATGCATGATGCGATATATCCCAAAGTCAAGGTCAGGCTGGTCAAGTTGGAATAGTTCTTTTAGCAGGTTTTTTAATTTCTCGTACTTCTGACTCATATTAAATCCTTATTTATCGAATTTCACAATTTATACAACAGTCCATCTAACACTGAATAATGTTTCATTATCAGTTTTACCTGTAAGACGTTTTTCAAGTTGACTTATCAAGTTATTGCGTTTTTCAATGATTTCGTCTTCAACCTTGAATATTTCCTGTCGTTGACGACGCTGTTGTTTTCCGAGTGATTGTAACTTTTGTTCAATTTCATGCTGTTCTTCGAGATTTAACGCTTGCCGGGCTTCTCTTTGTAGGATTTTTATTTGCTCTTTGGTATCTTTTAATGCTTTCTCGGCCGATAATACCATATCGTCAGCCCATTTTTCTAACTTCTCACGAGCTTCATTAAAATATTTACTGTTTTGCTCTAACGAACGACTGACAGTAGCCTTAGAATGACGCTGCGATTCTGATTTTAGTTTATCTACAATATCATCAGACAGCGAAATATTTCTTACAACTCTACCAGAACATGAAAATATTTTCTCACATGTTTCCTGGTCCAATGGCTGTCCGGTATCATCGAAACCGGAAAACAACAGATATTCTTCCAAGTCATAACTTTCTATATTCAATTTATTTAATATCAAATATCCGGACTTGTCTTTCAATTGCTCAACAGCATGGATATGGGTAGCATGTTTTGAAATATCAATAACTAACTCAGCCGTTGGAGTATCAAGTTTTTTTGCATTTTCAATTACATATTCACCAAGCGGGTGGGATAGTCGATATAAATATGAATCGTTTACATCAACAGCAACATCTTGACTGCGATGTTCCTTGGTTATCAAGTGGTATCTACCTGTTTCAATTTCCTTTTTAGGAGATTTAAACAAATGAAAATATAACTCGTTATCATAAAATTCAGCAAAATCATTCAACATTTCTTCAGTTAATTTCCAAAATTTACTACTAAAACGGTCAATCTGCATTTTTGTATTTTTTAGCTGAACTCGTAAACGTTCATGAACATCTTCATCAAAATTCTCAAAAAGCATTCTGCGGGTATCATCCATACGCGCTTTGATTTTTTCATCCATTTCTTCCTGCAACGCATGGAAAGCGGTTTCTATTTCTTCCGGTGTCCGGCAATTCTGGTAGATATCAAATATTTTCTTTTCAAAATCAATGCCAGATTCAATAATACCCAGCACTTCATCCGACGCGCCAAAAACACCACTGAAAAGTTTAAATTTTTCAGATAACAACTCTAAAACACGGCGGTCAGCATCATTGCGTTCATTAAGAAAGTTGATGACTACTACATCATGTTTTTGCCCATATCGATGACAGCGGCCTATGCGCTGTTCAACCCGTTGTGGATTCCATGGTAAATCGTAATTGATAACTAATGAACAGAATTGCAGGTTGACACCTTCTGCTGCTGCTTCAGTGGCAATCATGATTTGTGCTTTATCTCTAAAATATTCTACTAATGCAGTACGAATATCTACGTCCCGTGAACCGCTTACCCGTCCAGTTTCTTTATTATCTGCTACCCAGGCATCATAAATAGCGGTAGTATCAGCACCGCTATTGGAACCGTTATAGCAAACTGTTTTACCCGCATATCCATGAGTATCCAGATAAGCCTTTAAATAATCTTGCGTACGGCGTGATTCGGTGAATATTAAAGCCTTTTGCTCAGCTCCAATATTTAGCATCTGTTGAAATCCTATTTCTAAAGCGGAAACCAATGAACTCGTTTTTGTATCAGTGCCTATACTTTTAGCCCATTTATTAAGACGATCTAATTCAGCTATTTCTTCTTTTAATTTATGTCTATCTATTGTTGAAGGAGTTATTACGTTTCCATCCTCCTCATCATCAAGGATTTCATCAAGTAAGTCTTCTTCAATATCTTCATTGCCAAACAGTGACTCAGTATACTGAGGATCGTCATTAATCTGCTCATCCCGCAGTTTTTCGAGCCGAATCATCATGGTTTTCAATGTCCCGGCGATGGCCAACGATGACGATGCCAGCAATTTGCGTAAAATAATATGCGTTAAATGTTTCTGACGGCTTGGAATTGCATAGCTGCTATCTCTTTGCAAAAATGCAGATACAGCCTCATATAATTTATGCTCATCATCAGTCGGTTTAAATGGACGGGTAATAGCACGCCGTTCGGTATATTTAATATATTCCATCACCTGATTTCGCAGAGTGCGTTTACAAAATGTTTGAAGTCGGTTGCGAAGGTCTCCGATATTACTATCTGCATTCATATATTGAGCACGAAAAGCATTAGCATCACCAAAAATATGCTCATCAATAAGTGTGGAAAGGCCATAAAGTTCTAAAAGTGAATTTTGCAGTGGGGTAGCAGATAAAAGCAGCTTTCGACAATCTTCTGTTGCCCAACGTATATTTTGACCAATCACATTACTTGCCCGATAAGCGTTTCGTAATTTATGAGCTTCATCAATAACCACCATATTCCATAAGATGGTTTTTATTTCATCCCGGATTTTATTTGCAAAGTTATAAGATACAATTATGACGGATTTCTCAAGTAATGGATTTTTACTTGACCGTTTGGACGTTTGATAAGATTTAGCATCTAGGATAAATACCGGAAGGTTAAACTTTTCTTCAAGTTCCAATGCCCATTGCTTGCGAATAGATGCCGGGCAAATAATCAATATTCGACGTTTACGCTCAGCCCATAATTGGCAAAGAATAATACCAGCTTCAATAGTTTTCCCCAGCCCAACCTCGTCAGCAAGTATAACGCCTTTAGATAATGGGGAATGCAAAGCAAACAAAGCAACTTCTATCTGATGCGGATTAAGGTCAACCGAGGCGTTAAATAAAGACATAGACAGCCGGTCTGAACTATCTACGCTCTTTCTGGTTAAGTCGTATGCTAAATATTTGCAATGATATGGTGTTAACATTCATTTCCCCATAACAATCCTTATTACATCTGAATTATAACAAAATACATATATAAAAGCCAGTATGAGGAGATAGGGGATAAGGTTAATTGTAAAATACGATTTCCTATTGGAAAATGTAATAGAACTGAAAGACATTAAGAAAGTATTTGCCATTCAAGAGCAAGAGTATGTATAATTAAAGATTGAGAAATAAATTGCATGCAAAATTGACGCACTATCAACATAAATTTTTAACCCACTTTTTGTGATTAATTTTATACGTTGTTTCGTGTTTTTTTATACTCCAGATTGGTATCATGTTTCAATTATCTTGTGTCGAATTTTTATTCTATCACACACCAGATAATTTTTTAATTTGAATATTTTTTTCGTCTTAAATCAAATGCTGGCATTGTTCCTTCAAGAACATCTATTACATGCTTCTTAACTACTTGATTTTCAATACTACCGGAAGTATAAGTTATTTTGTTAGTGATTTTATCTATAGAACAGTAACAAATTTGCTCTGCATCGCAGGCAATTGCAATATTAGGATTATGAGTTACAATAATGACTTGACGTTTTTTCTTTGCTTCACGAATACAAGGTACTAACTTATCAAAAACAGACTGATTATCTAAATTATCTTCAGGTTGATCTATTATTATTGGAATATCATTTTTACTTAATGCCAAATAGAAAATAAGTAAAACTATACCGCGTTGTCCTGCTGATAATTCTTTTAGGCTTCTCCCACTCATATTTAGACTATATTCAGCGTCTAAATAATTTAAAAAGGTTAATAAGTTATAAAACTTTTTCTTATCCTTAACTTTTTTAGATGAAATATTGATATCCTCATCAATACATTTTAACACTTCAGTAATAAATCCTTTCACACCCTCTGAATTATTAAAATCAAAATCTTTTATTATCTCGTCCATTTTTATCTGCGATTCTGCTATACCTGCAAAAATACCACTAAATTGTTTTGAGATTTGATCTAGCAATTTTGAGTTTATGTCACTATCACAAATTCCTATATTAACAACGAACTCAATGTTATCATCAATTGAAATAGACAGTTTTTTAAGCTCATTTTCAATCGGTTTATAAATTGAAGACAATATTATTGACATTGCCTTTTTCTGTTCGAATAATTTACTGACTAATTCTAATCGATTTTCTTTAAGTTGATTGTATTCCAAACGTAAAATGTTTGTGACATAATTTAACTCGTTTTCAATATTCCTAATTGTTCCTTCAGTAAAATTATCACCGATAATTTCAGATTTTGCTTTTTCCCAAATTTTCAAATTATCAAGATATCTCTGATATGATTTCTCATTAGCATCAGCACTAGATATTAGACCCATCTTTTGATTTTTAATCACAATTAACTTTTTTTGGAGTGAACTATTTTCATCTGATTGATCAGATACATCTAATAAAGACTGTTTTCCCCTTAATGATTTTGATAAATCTTCAATTTTCTTAATTATTATTGATGTAGGTGTAGTAATGGTTATTTTAAAAGAATCCGAATCAAATTCATATTTTTTAGCAATTCCTAATAAAGATAGATTTAGAGAATCAGCCTGGTCAGTCAGAATAACAATTTTATCTTTATATACATTTAATTCAGTTATTTTTTCATTTATTTCTTTTGCCTCATTAATAGTTTTCTCTATTTCTTGTTCTAAATCGAGAACTTGTTTATCCAATATACTTAATTGAATTACATAATCATCAGACTGACTTTTTTCAGGTTTCTCAATTTCAGATGGTTTATTCTTTTCATGTCTTTCTAAATCATCTTTTCTTTTTATAAGATTTTCTCTTAAACTTATTTCATAAGAAGAAACCAATTTTTCTTCTGCAGTGATTATCTCATCATTAATCTCTGAAAGTTTTTTTTGTAAATCTATAATTTGTGTTTTAAGCGTAATTGACTTACTTTCAATCAATTCTTCTAAATTTTTCGCAGTGCCTTTTTCAGTTACATCAACATAAGAAAAAATAACTTTATTAATTTCATCCTGAAATTCGTTATCTAAATCATTACATACCGATTCGATATATTTTTGTGGTAAGTACTGTGCATTCTCTATTGAACTTGAATATTTTAGTTCACCTAATGATATTTTTTTATCATCTTCTCCATCAAGCCACCGAATTAATCCTTCGTAATCATCTGCTAATTTTTTCTTTCTAAAACGATCTTGATGTAAAAATGATGCGTGCTTTGCAATCGCGTGACTTTGGCAACAATGTCCTATGATGTCTGATAAAGCACTTTTTCCACTACCCTTATTTCCAATAATTGCTGTTAATCCTGAATTTATTGGAATATCAAAATCAAACCAGTTACTTGATGGATTTTTAGGTATTTCAATTTTCTTTACAGTTATTGATTCAATATATCTTTGCTTGTTTTTATTCGCTATATCAAGTTTAATTGGTATATCTCCAACAAAAGTTCTTTCTTCTGGTTGATTAATACATTGAATTAATCCTTCAAAAGTAGGATCTGCTTTAATCCAAAGATATTCTTTAATACTATAATTTCTTGGGTCATGATTATCCGAGCAAATTATTAAAGGTTTTTCACCTATGGTAGGAAATACATGAGTTTTATAATTAGAAATGTCTTCTATTTTACCCATTTCAAAAAAATTGACATTCTTAGCAAATTCTTCTTTAATTGCTTCATTTACAGGTACTGAATTGGAAATCATATCATCTAATCCATTAGTTTTTGAACCAGCATGCAGAGATATAAGCGCATTTTGAGTTTTAGCGAATTTTAAAATTTCTTCAAAATCCCAATATATTTTATGATTATCTTCAGGATTTTTTGCGTTGTTTCTTTTAAATGAATTAAAATCTTCAATCAAAGCATCTAAGTTTTTCTTTTCAGAGAATAATAAAATAACATGAATATTTGATGCTCCTTTATCTGTCCTTAATTCAACACCAGGAAAAATAGTGATATTTGGAATAAGTTTATGTAAATTATTGATTCTTTCTTTATCAATAATGAAATGATCTGTGATAGCAACTGCTGCAAAATCCATTTTTTTCCAAGCCTGTGTGAGAATATCGTCAGAATCGTTACCATTGTATTTCGAATCGTATGAAGATGCTGTATGCACATGTAGATCCCATCTACGCCATTCTGAGCCTCTTGGATAATCTTTCATAACACTTATTCCTTTTTAGCAATTTTATCAGTATTTAACTATATTTTCAACATATTCATTATAAAAAGCAGTTTATTTTACTTTATGAATTGTGATAGGAAAGGCATGCCATAATCATAGGTGGTAGGGATAAGTAGTATATTTGTATTTTAGATGACTGTTAGATAATATCGTCTATCAAATAAAAAATAATTGTTTACGATGTCGTACATTCTCTTAATTTTATAACATGTATCTAATGCCATTTTACACAAATTTCACACCAAACCGGCATTTTACCCAAGGTTTTCCAGCACATTTAGTTGATTTTTGATATCAAATGACATCACTTAGCTATTTTTAGGTTAACCCTCAAAAATCCCTTGTTCGTCATCATAAGACTTAATTTCCAACCGAAAATCAGACTTGTCCATTATTAATCCTCCCCGTCATCCCATCCGTCGCCATCATTGCCGCGGGTGGCAGAATACAAAAACTCTTCACCCATACTCTGCAGCAGTTCCGGCAGCGACCCGATGTCCGCCACCTGCTGACTGACTTCCTCGCGAACCCCGTCGCACTCAATAACAACCGTAACCGTCATTGTATTTCTCCTTTTTAAAATGTGTTAAATGTCCAACACTACTTGCTAACCCAACCACCCCCTACCCCCTCCTTGGCAAGGAGGGGAGTTATGGTAGTTACCTTATAATATGGTGGCAGCTTCAATAATCACAATAAATCTTGATTTATAAACTCCCCTCCTTAACAAGGAGGGGTGGCCGAAGGCCGGGGTGGTTCCGCCTACCACAAAACTATCACCATACAAAAATTTTTAATTTTTAATTTTTAGAGGCTTTTGCAAAACCCAATGGTACAGACACCTTCCTGGCTTCGCCACTCGGTATCAGTCCCTGAAAGTCGTTCTCTTCCCCTCTCCAACCGGGGAGGGGATTGAGGGGAGGGGCTTTTAAGGCGAAAATCTATAATTC
>Ga0194052_1000946_pt1 | contig 17546 bp, 15 predicted proteins | sample SepL226m_MetaG_FD_160117 | JGI IMG/M metagenome (GOLD analysis project Ga0194052, IMG submission 160117) | Anoxic zone freshwater microbial communities from boreal shield lake in IISD Experimental Lakes Area, Ontario, Canada - Sep2016-L227-6m | ecosystem: Environmental > Aquatic > Freshwater >...
CGCGCCCGAGGGGTTCTTCCCCCGCCAGCATGCCGTCGCCAAGCGCTATGTCTACCGGCTGGGCCTCGGACCCGCGGCTGACCCGCTGCAGGCACCCTCCCGCTGGCACGTGCACCAGGCCCAGCCCCTGGACCTGGCCGCCATGGCTGCGGCCGTCCCGCCGCTCCTGGGCACCCATGACTTCTCAGCCTTCCGGTGCGCGGAGTGCGCCGCCCAGACGCCGGTGCGGACGCTGCACGGCATCGGGATCACAGCGGTGGAAGGCGGCGCAGAGCTGGTCTTCGAGGGCAGCAGCTTCCTCATGCACCAGGTCCGCATCATGACGGGTACGCTGGTAGAAGTTGGCCGGGGCCGCCGTCAGCCGGACTCCCTGGCCCTGGTGCTGCAGTCCCAGGACCGGCGCAAGGCGGGCCTCACCGCCCCGCCGGAGGGCCTGTGCCTGGAGAAGGTCTGGTACGAGGCCCGCTGGGGCATGAGCGAGCCCAGCCCCTGGGGCGAGGCCAGGCCAAAGTCATAGACCAGCTCTTAGTCCAGGAAGAAGCCCACGCCCTGCCAGACCTTGAAGCGGGTCTTCCCGTCCTTGGCGGCGGCGGGGTCGAAGACGATGCGCTTGGCGGCCTCCAGGCAGGCCTCGTCGGCCTCCCGGGCCTCGGGGGTGTCCCCGGGCAGCCCCTGGATGAGGCGGGCCGCCAGCACGTCCCCCTTCTCGCTGATGAGGACGTTGACCACCACCACCCCCTTGGGGCGGCTGCCAAAGAAGCGAGAGGACTTGAGCCGCGGGGTGATCCGGTTCAGGTTGATGGCCCGGGCAGGCGTCAGGTCCTCGCCCAGGACCACCAGGTCACCCTCGACAGGCACCGTGCTGGCCTTGCGCTGCAGGCTCTCGTTCTCGACCTTGATGCGGGCGACCTCGGCCTTGGCTTCCCCGGCGGCCTGCCTTGCGCCTTGTAGCTCCTTGACGATGGCGTCGCCGCCCTCCTGGTTCTCCCGCTGGGAGGCCCGCACCTGCTCGACTTCCTTACGCGCCACATCGGCCTCGGCCTTGGCCAGATCCCGGGACTTCCGGGCCGCCATGAGCTCCTGCTGGAGGTCTTCGGTAGCCGCCAGGCGCTGCTTCAGGTCATCCCGCTCTGTGGTGAGCTGTTTCACCTGGGTCTGGAGCTGCGGGACCGTCGGTTTCTTGGCGGCCGAGAGGGGCAGGGCGAACAGCAGCAGGGCGATGGCGAAGCGCATGGAACCTCCTGGGGCGGGAGGTTCAGCGTGAGGCCTCCAGCTGATCGCCTCCCTGGGCGGGTTTCGTAGCCTTGAGAATCCCACGCTTCAGGAGCTTGGAGAAGATGCCGAGGCATTCGTCCGGCTCGAAAGGCGCGATGGAGAGAATGTCCCGGATGGTCCACAGGCCGTTGACGCGGGTGGCCAGGAACGCCTCGTTGGGCCCCAGGTCCGTGTTGGTCAGCTCGTCCAGGCTCATGGCCAGCTCAGGCACCAGATCCAGGTCCGGCTTCTTCTCCAGGAGCAGGTCCTGCACCACGGCCATCATCTTGTTGGCGTCGAGGTGGCGGGGCTGGTCCTTGAGGATGCGGCGGAGCTCCTCCTGGGCCTCCTGCAGCTTCTGCTTCTCCACCAGGGCGCGGGCCCGCTGCAGCTGCAGGCTGGGGTTCTCGCCCAGGTTGCCGCCAGGGTTGACGATGCGCACCAGGCCCCGCTCGTGGAGGTCGAAGAGCAGCTTGTTGATCTTGAACTCCGGCAGGCGCATCTCCAGCACCAGCTGGTCGATCCGCCGGTGGCCATCCAGCCGGGACAGGATGTTGGCGTCCTCGGTGGCCAGGGGCAAGTGCTCGGCGATGGCCTCGGAGATGGCGGCCAGGATGGCATCCCCACCCTTGATGACTTTGCGGATGCGCTGCCAGTCGTCGAGGCGGCGAGCGCCTTCAAGGACGATGCCGGTGACATCCAGGCTCAGCAGCATGCTCTTCTGGTGGGAGGTGGCGCCGTCGTGGAACTCGAAGCTGCCGACGTTCCAGAGGAAGGTGTCGTAGATGCTCTCCTCCACCTTCATCTGGACGATGCGCCGGATCTCGGTCTCGGTGACGAGTTGCCGGTTGATGAGGATCCGGCCCAGCAGCTGCTGCTCATCCTCCTGAGTGGCCAGGGCGTCCCGGAGCTGCTCTTCGGTGATGCGGTTATAGGCGAGCAGGTACTGCCCCAGATACTCGCGCGGATCCGAGGACCAGATGCTGGTGATGCGGCCCTGATGGAAGGCGACGCGCTTGGTGTGCAGGGACCCCTTGAGCTCGAGCACGCCGGTCTTCTTGCCCACAGCCAGCCACTGGAAGATGTCTTCCAGGCTCATGGTCGCCAGATCACCGCTTAGCGCCAATGCCAGTCCCCCGTCCCATCAAGGCTGATTTGTGTGTTGTTATCTGTCATGAGACCAAAATTTGTCCCAGAAGGCAATGCCCCATTGTCCAGATATCTTTATCGGCAACTCCGGGACTTTCAAGAGGGGGTCAGAGTCGCTTCAGGGTGGCCCGGATGGCCTGGTTCAGCAGGTCCGGGTGGTGGCGGGCCATGGGGGACTCGGGGTCAAGCAGGGGGAACCGGTGCACCGGGATGCCCATGATCTGGTCCTGCTCGGCCGTCAGCGGCTCGCCGCCCTCCCGCCGGTAGCGGGCGAGCATCTCGGGCCAGAGGGGGGTCTCGTTGGCGATGATGGCTGTGATCCCGGTCCGACCGAGGGCCGAGATGGCCGCGATGTGGGTCTCCAGGTCCAGGCCGTCGGTCTCGCCAGGCTCGGTCATCAGGTTGGCCACGTAGATCACCGGGGAGCGGGAGAACTCCAGGGCCTCCTGGAGATCCGACAGCAGCAGGTTCGGGATGGTGGATGTGTAGAGGCTGCCCGGGGCCAGGAGAATCAGGTCTGAGCGCAGCAGCGCCAGGACCGCCTCCGGCAGGGGCTCCGCATCGTTGGGCTCCAGCCAGAGCCGGGCCAGAGGGGGGTGGCAGGTGCCCACGGCCGTTTCCCCCACGTAGCGGCGACCCTCCATGTCCTCGCCCACCAGCGTGACGGGCACGGTGGTCGAAGGGAACAGCCGACCCAGGGTCACCAGGACGCCCGAGAGCTTGCGGATGGCGCGCACCCAGTCGCCGGTCACATCCGCCAAGGCCCAGAGCATCAGGTTGCCAAGGGAGTGGCCGGACAGGCTGCCTTCGCTCTTGAAGCGGTAGTTCAGCAGGTCCGTCAGGGCAGAGTCTTCGAGGGTGAGGGCGGCCAGGCAGTTGCGCAGGTCCCCTGGCGGAATGCCGCCGAGTTCCTCCCGCAGTCGCCCCGAGGAGCCGCCGTTGTCCGAGACGGTGACGATGCCCGTCAGCTTCCAGGGCTCGCGCACCCGGCCCGCTTCCCGCTTGATGGCGCGAAGAAGAGAGGCCAGCCCCGTGCCGCCCCCCAGAGCCACCACGCGCAGCGGCTGCTCGGGATCGAGACCCTGGGAGCGAGCGGCCATGGCCGTGGGACGCCGAAGCTAGCGGTTCTCGGTGAAGGCGAAGAGGGGGGACTTCCGGATGGCGTTGAAGTCAGGCTCCATGTGCCACTGGAAGACGAAGTTGGCGTCCAGTTCCATGGCCTTCTTGAGGCTCTGGGCGGACTCCTCGACGTTCTCGGTCTGGGCGAAGGCCACGGACCGCAGGTAGTGGAGGGAGCCCACGGCAGGGTTGCCCTTGATCGCTTTGTCCACCAGCTTGACGGCTTCGTCCGTGGCGTGGCGGTTGAGGCAGGCCTGGATCTCGGTGAGGGGATCCAGCGTGGCTGCGGCGGGAGGCGTGACTTTGGCCTGGGCCAGCAGGAGGTAGACCTGGGCCCGGCGCTTGACGGCCCAGTCACCAGCTTCCAAGGCCTCGCCCACCAGCGCCTCCAGGGCCTTGACGGCCTCGGGGTACTTGCCGGTGTCCACGAGCTTCACGGCCTTGGCGTACGCGGTCGCGAGCGGGGAGGGCGCTGGCTGGGCCGGCACCGGGGTGGACTTGGGAGCGGTATCAGTCTTGGCCTTCGTTGCCATGCGGGATCCTCTGGAAGCCTTGAAGAAACTATAGAGTGACAGGTTTCTCTGGGCAAATCCGGCACCCGGAGGCGGAATCAGGCTTTGAACAGGGCTTTCTCGCGGTTCAGCAGCCGCGTGGACACCAGGGTCATGATCGCCGCGAGGCCCACCGTCATGGTGAAGGCCACCAGGTATTCCAGCCAGCTGAACTGCTGGCTGAACAGCTTGCGCAGGGCCAGGCAGACGTTCACCACAGGCACGTAAGCCAGGTAGGCCATCTTGTCCACGCCCGGGGACATGGTGAAGAGGCCCAGGAACATGACCAGGACGATGCCCGGCGTGATGGCGCTGCCGGCCTCGATGGTGTTCCGGGCCTGGATGCCCATGAGCAGGATGAAGTTCGCGAAGAAGAGGCCCAGGGGCACCATGATCAGGAAGGTGAGACCCAGGGTCAGGGGGTTGGCGATGGCCGCCGCGGCCTGCAGGGAGCCGGCCGCGCCGCTGCTGACAGTGGCCACGGAGAGGCCCATGCTCAGCAGGTTCAGCAGCGCCGAGATGACGCCAATGCTGAAGATGTAGAGCAGCTTGCCCAGGATGATCTGGTTGCGGGGCAGGCGGGTGGCCATAAGACTCAGCAGCGTGTGGCGCTCCTTCTCCCCGGCGGTGGCGTAGATGCCATGCTGCATGGAGCCCGCATACATCATCAGCAAGAGCATGTAGGGCAGCATCATGCCGATGGCTTTGCCGGCCTTCAGGGTGGTATCGGCTGCGTCCTTCACCTCCAGCTTCAGGGGCTCGGCCAGCTGGGACGAGGCCCCCAGGCTCTGGAGGCGGCCCTGCACCCAGGTCTTCTCCTGGGTCTTGAGGGCGTCCTTGAAGCGCTTGAGGGCGATCTCCGAGGCCCGCTCGCTCTCGTCCATGATGGCGTTGACGGTGAAGGTCTCCTGCTTCTGGAGCGAGGTGGCGGCGGTGGCGGCCACCTCCAGAGCCAGCTCCAGTTTTTGGTCCCGGATGGCCTGCCTCAGGTCGCCCTCGGGTCGCGCCACCCGCTCGAACCGCTTGGGGTCCGAGGCCAGGACCCCGTCCAGGATGTGCGAAGGGTCCGAGACGTAGACGCGGCTGGCCTTGTTGCGATTTTGCGCCTCGTCCCGCTTGCCCATCTTGGCCATCATGCCGAAGATGGCCGGGTAGAGCAGGAAGGGCAGGACGAAGGTGAAGAACAGGGTCTTCCGGTCTTTGGAGAGCTCCAGGAACTCCTTCTTCGCGATGAGCAGGGCGCCGCGCATCAGTTGCCCCCTTCCGACTCAGCAGCCAGCTGGAAGAAGACTTCATCCAGGGTCTTGGCGTTGCGGCTCTGGAGCAGCTCCCGGGGTGGGGCATCGCCGTGCAGCTTGCCGTCGAAGATGATGCCCACCCGGTCGCAGATGTCCTCCACCATGGGCATCACGTGGGTGCTGACGATCACCGTGCGGCCCTCTTCCCGCATGAGGCGCAGCAGATCCAGGACCGTCTTGGCCGTGAGCACGTCCAGGCCGGTGGTGGGCTCGTCGAAGATGACCACCTTGGGATCGTGCAGCAGGGCGCGGGCGATGCTCACCTTCTGCTTCTGGCCCGAGGAGAAGCCCTCCATCTTCACGTCGGCGAAGTCCGCGAGCTGCAGCTTGCCCAGCAGGTGGAGGCCCCGGCGCTCGGCCACGGCAGGGTCAACGTCCTGGAACTCGCCGAAGAGCCGCAGGAGCTCCCGGGGGGTGAAGCGGGTGTAGACCCCCATGTCGGTGCTGAGGTAGCCCAGGCAGCCCCGGACGGCCTCGGGCTTCTGGCGCGTGTCCATGCCGCAGACTTCGATGCCGCCAGCGTCCGGGTCCATGAGGCCCGCGATCATCCGGAGGGTCGTGGACTTGCCCGCCCCGTTGGGGCCGAGCAGGCCGTAGATCTCGCCCGGCTGCACCTTGAAGGAGATGCCCCGCACGGCGTCGATGCGCTTGCTGGAGCGGGTCTTGCGATCCTTGACTGTGAAGGACTTGTGGACCTCGTTCAGCTGGATCACTGCGACCTCCCGGTGGGAAGCTCCCAGTGTAAGCGGTATCACGTAGCCAACCACAACCCCCCGGTGGGCGGGAAGTCTCGACAGGCGAGTGGTCCGATTCCGGCGGTCAGTGGTGGTTCAGGGCGCCCGTAGTGCCCAGCACCACCAGCACCAGGCCGAGGCCCAGACAGTAGACCGCGAAGCCGTTGAGGCGAGGCTTTCGGGTGAAGCGGTCCAGGAGGCCGATGGCCAGGTAGCCCGAGATGGCGGCGGTGAGCACCCCCGCCGCGCAGAGCAGCACCGGGGACAGGGTCCCGGGAGGAAAGGCCAGATCGGCTGGCAGGGGCTGGTGTCTCAGCAGCGGCTTCAGCAGGCCCCGCAGCTCGACCAGTGCCGCCGCCGCGATGGTGGGCATGCCCAGGAGGAAGCTGAACCGCGCGGAGGCGGGCAGCTTCAGGCCCCGGAAGACCCCGATGGAGATGGTGGAGCCCGAGCGGGACAAGCCGAAGCCGCCGCCGAGGCCCTGGATGGTGCCCACGGCCAGGGCGTCCATGGCCCGCAGGTCGTGGTGGTCCCGGCCCGCCAGGTCCTGGTTGCTCAGGTTCACCCGCTGGCGGCTCAGGGTGTTGGCGAGGTAGAGCAGCAGGGAGGTGCAGAGCAGGCCCAGGCCGTAGACCCAGAGGTGCTCCTTCGCGGCTTCCTTCACACCCCGGGTGGCGAGGCCGAAAATGGCGGTGGGGATCATGGCCAGGAACAGCATGAAGGCCAGGCGGCGGCCCTCCTTGTCGCGACCGAAGCAGCCCATGACGATCTGGACCAGCTCGTGGCGGAAGTAGACCATCAGGGCCAGCAGGGTGCCCAGGTGCAGCAGCACATCGAAGGCCAGCGGCATGGGCCGACCATGGAACATCAGGTGCTCGGCCAGGGTCAGGTGGGCCGTGGAGGACACCGGCAGGAACTCCGTCAGGCCCTGGATCAGTCCCAGGAGGATGGCGTGTAACAGGTGCATTCAGGCTCCGGCGCAAAGAACCAGTGTGCCAGAGCCATCAGGATTCCCGCCCCGCCCCCGGGGCATGATTGAATCTTCAGATGCGACCCCTCGACCTCCGCTCCGACACCGTCACCCGGCCCACCCCGGAGATGCGCACCGCCATGGCCTCGGCCGAGGTGGGCGACGACGTGCTGGAGCGGGATCCCACCATGGCCGTCCTGGAGGCCCGGGTGGCGGACCTGTTAGGCCTGGAGGCGGCCATGTGGGTGCCCTCGGGCTGCATGGGCAACCTCATCGGCCTGATGCTCCACCTGCGGCGGGGCGATCGCTTTCTCGCCCCGGCCCAGGCCCATGTGCTGGGCTCGGAGCTGGGCACGGGTGCCTGGCTGGCCGGGGGCATGCCCGAGGCGCTGTCCTGGGAGGGCGGCCCCGGTCGGCCCACCCCCGCGCAGGTGACGAAGGCCGCGGGCTCGCCCGGCCCCTACTACACGCTGCGCAGCCGGCTGCTCTGCCTGGAGAACACCCACAACTTCGCCGGGGGCACCGTGACGCCCGTGGCCGAGCACCGGGCCCTGGTGGCCGCCGCCAAGGCCGCGGGTTTGGCCGTGCACCTGGATGGCGCCCGGCTCTGGCACGCCGCCGCGGCCCTGGATTGTCCGCTGGCCGAGCTGACCGCAGGTGTTGACACGGTGCAGGTCTGCCTCAGCAAGGGCCTGGGCGCGCCCATGGGCTCGCTGCTGGGCGGCTCGACCCCTGCCATGGCCGAGGCCCGGCGCCTGCGCAAGATGCTGGGCGGCGGCGTCCGCCAGGGCGGCGTCGTCGCTGCCGCGGGCCTGGTGGCCCTGGACTACCTGCCGCGGGTGGCCGAGGACCACGCCAAGATCCAGCGCCTGGCCGAGGGCCTGCGGGGCTTCGGTGTGCCAGCCCCGGTGCCCGAGACCAACATCCTGCTGGTGCCCGTGCCCGACGCGCCCGGGGCCCTGGCGGCGCTGGAAGACGTGGGCGTGCGGGTCCTGCCCGTGGGCAGCGCCATCCGCTTCATCGCCCACCGTGACCTGACGGCCGAGGACATCGAGGAGGCCCTGCGCCGCCTGGAGCCCGTGGCCCAGTCCCTGCGCTCGGCCTGACCATGAAGCTGCGCCTCGCCCTCGCCGCGCTGCTGCTCCTCGGCCTCGGCGCGGGTGCCTGGCTGGCCTGGCAGAACGGGCTGGAAGCGGTGCCGCTGGCGGATGGCCGAAAACTGTACGTTCCTGCGGCACCAGAGTTCCAGGAGGACACGGCGCAGGTGGCGGTGCTCCTGCCTGCCGGCGCTGGCGTGGAGGCCCTGCTGGTGACCCAGTCGGACCTGCCGCTGCTGGAAAAGGGGCCGAATGGCCTGGCGGGCCTGCTGATCGCCGAGGCCGCGGCCTCCCGCCACGGTCGCCGGTGGCGCCTCACGGTGCGGCCGGGCTGGCGGTTGCAGGACTGGTCCACCCTGGATGCCGCCCGCCTGCTGGCGGCTGTCGCGCCCCGGGTAGCGAGCCTCGGCGGCGAGGGGAGCGCCCTCGATCCGGCCACCGTGGAGCTGCGCTTCAAGACCCGGCCCGCGAGCCTGCCGGCCGCCTTCCTCGACTGGCGCATGCCGGGCAGCGGCCCCTTCGTGCGCAGCGGCGCCACCCTGACCCGCTTCGACGGCTTTGTGCTGGGGCGCGCGGGCCTGGCGGCGGTCGCGGTCATCTCGGACCCGGCCCTGCTACAGAGCGGCGCCTGGGCTGCGGGCCTGAGCGCCCGACGCTGGGCCTGGGCGGCCTTCCCCGGCGGCATGGCCCCGGCGGACATGGCCCGGGCCCGCACGGCGCCCTATGACGAGCTGCACCTGAAGGGCGGCACCGTGTGGTTCCTGTCCCGTCGCCTGCGCCGCCTGCGCCCCGATCCCACCGACTGGACCCGCACCCGCCTCTTCGGCGCCTGGCAGGGCGCCATGGACCTGCCCTACGACCTGCTGGGGATGTAAGGCGAGACCACACCATCCCGAAAAAAGGGATCAGCCACCGATGAACACCGATAAACACCGAGAACTGCATGATGAAAACTGCCGATTGAAGATCCTTGCTTGATCAGCTTTTCATCGGTGGTCATCGGTGGTCATCGGTGGTCATCGGTGGTCAAAGATGCCTTTCCGCCAGTGCTGAGCGGCCCATCCCCTGAATCCCAGTAGCGATTGCCTTCCTGGTTAGCGGCTTTGCTCCGCTATCCTCCGCTCCTCTTGTCTTTCCTCTGCTTACCTTCAGTCCTTTTCCCCTCAACTTGCGCACGAGCCTCCGGCGTGGGCTTTCTGCGGCAGCGTTGTCGCCTAACCGGCGCTACTCCAGGTTCGCGGCCTGTTCGCGGATCTGGTCGAGGGCGCCCTTGGCTTCCATGACGGCGCGGGTCATGGCGATGCGCTTGCACTTGCTGCCGGTGGTGTTCAGTTCCCGCAGCACTTCCTGGCACCACACATCCACGGCCTTGCCTTCGAGGCTGTCCTTGGCCAGGCGCTCGGCGAAGTCCTCCAGGTGGGCGGAGAGGCGGATCAGCTCCTCGCGGACATCCTGGCGCTCCGCCAGCACGCCGGCCTCGGCCAGCAGGCGCTCGGCGGGCAGCTGGCCCGAGAGGCGCGCTTCCTCCAGCAGCTGCTCGATGCGCTGGCGGTAGAGTGCCGGCAGTTCCAGGGCCTGGGCCTCGGCCTCGGTCTGCAGCCGGTCCCGCAGCTCCTGCAGGCGCGTGAGGCCTTCGGTGAAGAAGGGCCGCAGGCGGCCCGCCTCCCGTTGCCGTCCTTCGTTCCAGGTGTCGAGCAGCCGGGCCATGCCTTCGAGCAGCTTCGTCTCCAGGCGCTCGGCCAGGTTCGAGTCCGGGGCCAGCCAGGCGCCGGGCAGGCGGAAGAACGCGTCCGCCGTGAGCGGCGGCAGGTGCAGCCACTCAGCGTCCTCCTGCCAGGCCTTGGCCGCGGAGCGCAGCAGGGCCCGGTTCAGGCGGGGCTCCAGGGAAGGCTCGTCCTGGACTTCCACCGTGAGGTCGAGCTTGCCCCGCTGGGCTGCGCCGCGGACCTTGGCGCGCAGCGCGGCCTCCAGCGGGAACAGCGCCGGCGGCAGCCGCAGCGACAGGTCCAGAGCCTTGCTGTTCACACTGCGCAGCGTCAGGCGCAGCTGTCCGGCCTCCAAGGGCTGGACGATCTCGGCAAAGGCAGTCATCGACTTCATGGTCATCCCTGGTGAAGACCTCCAGCCTACCGCCAGAACACCAAAGACTTCTTCTTTGTGCCCTTTGTGCCCTTTGTGTTCTTTGTGGTCAATTTCTATGCTTTTCCGCCAAGCAGACAGAACCGCAAGGGCGATTTGCGTACTGAATGATCCTTGCGTCGGTCCCCTTCCAAGGGCTGGGCCACTGTTAAAGAAAAAAAGAGCGATTAACCACAAAGAACACAAAGGGCACAAAGGTCTGCCTAGGCCGAGAGCTCTGCCTTTCTCTGTGGTTCATCTGGTGGGCATCTACAGCCAGGGCGTCGCCTGGGCGCGCTTGGCTTCGTAGGCTTCGATGGCGGGGAGGCTGGCCAGGCTGACGCCGATGGCGTCGAGGCCTTCCACTAGGGTGGTCTTGCGGGCGGGCTCGAGCTCGAAGCGGTAGCTGCGACCCCCGCCGGACACGGTCTGGGCCGGCAGGTCCACGGTGAGGAGGCCCTCCGTGGCGAGGTCCTCCACGGCCGCCATGGGCAGGGTGATGGGGAGGATGCCGTTGGAGAAGCAGTTGTTGTAGAAGATGTCGGCGAAGCTGGGGGCGATGACGCAGCGGATGCCGAAGTCAAGCAGGGCCCAGGGGGCGTGCTCGCGGCTGGAGCCGCACCCGAAGTTGGGCCCGCCAAGGAGGATCACCGCTTGGCGAAAGTTGGGTCGGTTCAGGATGAAGTCGGGGCGCTCCCGGCCCTGGTCGTCATAGCGCAGCTCGAAGAAGAGGTGGCGCCCCAGGCCCGTGCGCACAATGGTCTTGAGGAACTGCTTGGGGATGAGCAGGTCCGTGTCAATGTTCGCCCGTAGCAGCGGTGCGGCGGTGCCGGTGAGCGTCGTGAAGGGTTTCATTGGACCTCCAGGAGGCGGCGGACATCGGTGAAGTGGCCCATGACCGCCGCGGCGGCGGCCATCTCGGGGCTGACCAGATGCGTGCGGCCGCCCCGGCCCTGGCGCCCTTCGAAGTTGCGGTTGCTGGTGCTGGCGCTGCGCTCGCCAGGTTCGAGGCGGTCGTCGTTCATGCCCAGGCACATGCTGCAGCCGGGCAGGCGCCACTCGAACCCTGCCTCCAGGAACACGCGGTCGAGGCCCTCGGCCTCGGCCTGGCGCTTGACCAGGCCCGAGCCGGGCACCACGAGGGCGCGGACGCCCGGAGCGACCTTGCGGCCCTTGGCCACGCGGGCCGCGGCGCGCATGTCTTCGATGCGGCCGTTGGTGCAGGAGCCGATGAACACGACCTGCACGGGCACCTCTTCCATGGGAGTGCCGGGCTGCAGGCCCATGTAGGCAAGCGCGAGGCGCATGGCCTCCTGCTTCGCCGGATCGCCAGCGGCCCCGGGGTCCGGCACCCGGCCGGTGATGTCCACCACGGCCTCGGGGTTTGTGCCCCAGGTGACCTGCGGCGCCAGCCCGCTTACGTCGAAGGTGTATTCCTGGTCGAAGCGGGCGCCCTCGTCGGTGGGCAGGCCGCGCCAGGAGGCCAGTGCCTGCTCCCAGAGCGGTCCGGCCGGGGCCATGGGACGGCCGGCCACGTAGGCGAAGGTGGTCTCGTCCGGCGCCACCAATCCCGCGCGCGCGCCGGCCTCGATGCTCATGTTGCACAGGGTCATGCGGCTCTCCATGGAGAGCGCCCGCACGGCGGCGCCGGCGAACTCGATGACGTGGCCCGTGCCGCCAGCGGTGCCGATCTGGCCGATGAGGAAGAGGGCCAGGTCCTTGGCGCCGAGGCCCTCGGGCAGCGTGCCCTCGAAGCGGACCCGCATGTTCTTCGAGTGGCGCTGGGGCAGGGTCTGGGTGGCGAAGACGTGCTCCACCTCGCTGGTGCCGATGCCGAAGGCCAGGGCCCCGAAGGCCCCATGGGTGCTGGTGTGGCTGTCGCCGCAGACCACGGTGCTGCCGGGCAGGGTGAAGCCCTGCTCGGGGCCGATGACATGCACGATGCCCTGCCGGTCATCCAGGAGGGGTATGTAGGGCACCTGGAAGGCCTGGACGTTCTCCACCAGCGCCTCCACCTGCAGGCGGCTGGTCTCCTCGAAGCTGCCGTCTGTCCGGTTCTGGGTGGAGATGTTGTGGTCGATCACTGCGAGGATGGCCTCGGGGCGGCGCAGGGGGCGATCCGCCAGGCGCAGGCCCTCGAAGGCCTGGGGGCTGGTCACCTCATGGACCAGGTGGCGGTCGATGTAGAGGAGGCTGGTGCCGTCCGGCCGGGTCTCCACCAGGTGGGCTTCCCAGAGCTTGTCGTAGAGGGTGCGGGCGCCAGAGCTCATGGGCGGCTCCTTCGGGTGGTGTTGACCCGGGCCGGGAAGGCCAGGGGGGTGAAGTCACTGGAGTGGACGAGCTGGATGAAGGCCCGGGCCGCGTGGGAGAGGGCCTCCTCCCGGCGGTAGACCATGCGGATGAGCTTCTCCAGCTTGAGCTGCCGCACGGGGACTTCCACCAGCCGACCCGCGGCGATGGCGGGGGCCACGGTCATGCGCGGCATGATGGCCAGCCCTGCCCCCTGGGCGACGAAGTCCTGCATGGTGGAGAGGGTCCCCAGCTCCATGGTGATGCGCAGAGGCACGCCGTTCCGGGCGAACAGGTCGGTGATTGAGGCCCGGGTGGGCGTGAGGGAGTTGTGGGCGATGAAGGTCTCCTCGCCCAGCACCTTGAGGTCGATGACCCGGCGGCCGGCCAGCCGGTGGTCGGGCGGCACCACCAGCACCATGTGGTCGCGGAAGACCACCTCGCTGCGCAGCTCTGGCTGGAGGGGGTCGTAGGAGACGAAGCCTACATCCAGGCGGTGCTCGGCGATCTCGGCGGGGATGTGCTCCGAGCTGAGGCGGTAGGCCTTGAGCTTGATGTCGGGATGGGCCTGCTGGTAGTCCAGCAGCATGCGGGGCAGCAGGAACTCGGACATGCTCTCGTTGGCGCCGATGCTCAACCGGCCCTGCTGCAGGCCCTTGAGGGTGCCAAAGGTGTCCGTGATCTGCTGGCGCAGGTCCAGCATGCGCAGGGCGAGGGGCAGCAGGGTCTGGCCGGCGTTGGTCAGCGTGCCGCCCTTGGTGGTGCGGTCCACAAGGACTTCGCCCAGCTCTTCTTCCAGGCGCTTGAGGGCGAGGCTGATGGCCGGCTGGGTACGGAAGAGTCGCTCCGCCGCGCGGGAGAAGCTCTTCTCCCGCGCGATCATGAGGAATGTCTCCAGCTGACCTAGCTCCATGTCGACTCCAGAACGTTCGAGTCTAACGACTTAAGCAAAACTAATGGAATCATAAAAAATATTAACTATATTCATGGGTTGGTTCGGCTAACTTTAATTGATCCGTCCGTTACTTGCCGGACCGGGGAGACCACCAGACCTATGGGTGCCCAGCGGATCGCCATCTTCGACACGACCCTCCGGGACGGCGAGCAGTCTCCGGGTTGCAGCATGAACCTGGAAGAGAAGCTGCAGATGGCCCGCCAGCTGGAGGCGCTCGAGGTGGATGTCATCGAGGCTGGCTTCCCCGTGGCCTCGGAGGACGACTTCGCCTCGGTGCAGGCCATCGCCCGGGAGTGTCGCGGGCCGGTCATTGCCGCGCTCTGCCGGGCCATCCCCCGGGACATCGAGCGGGCCTGGGAGGCCCTCAAGGACGCGGATAAGCCCCGGATCCACACTTTCCTGGCCACCTCGGATATCCACCTGGCCTACAAGCTCCAGAAGACCCGGGCCGAGGCCCTGCAGATGATCCGGGAGGGCGTGGCCCTGGCCAAGTCCTTCACCCCGGACGTGGAGTTCTCCGCCGAAGACGCCACCCGCAGCGACTGGGACTTCCTGGTGGAGGTCTGCAAGGTTGCCCTGGAGGCCGGGGCGACGGTGTTGAACATCCCCGACACCGTGGGCTACACCGTGCCGGACGAGTATGGACGCCTGATCACCCATCTCCGGACGCACGTCCCCGGCATCGACCAGGCCACCCTCAGCGTCCACTGCCACAACGACCTGGGGCTGGCCGCTGCGAACTCCCTGGCCGCGGTGATGGCCGGTGCGCGGCAGGTGGAGTGCACCATCAACGGCATCGGTGAGCGGGCGGGCAACGCGGCCCTGGAGGAAGTGGTGATGGCCCTCTCGGTGCGGCGGGATGCGCTGCCCTACGAGACCGGGGTCCGGAAGGAGCTGCTCTATCGCGCCAGCCAGACCCTCGCCAACATCACCGGCAGCGAGGTCCAGGCCAACAAGGCCATCGTGGGCCGCAATGCCTTCGCTCACGAGAGTGGCATCCACCAGCACGGCATGCTCAGCCACCACTCGACCTACGAGATCATGACGCCCGAGTCCGTGGGCGTGCGGCGCAGCAGCCTGGTCCTGGGCAAGCACTCGGGGCGGCATGCCCTGACCAAGCGCTTCGAAGAGCTGGGCTACAAGCTCGACCGGGTGGAGCTGGACAAGGCCTACAAGCTGTTCACGAAGCTCAGCGATCAGAAGAAGGAGATCTTCGACGAGGACCTGCTGGCCATCGTGCAGGACGGGCTCACCTCCATCCCCGAGGTCTTCAAGCTGCGGGCCCTGCAGGCAACAGCCGGCACGGCCATGTTCGCCACGGCTCTGGTCACCCTGGCCACGGAGGCGGGCGACGCCACCGAAACGGCCATGGGCGATGGCCCCGTCAACGCGGTCTTCGCCGCGGTGGACAAGCTCACGGGCCTGAACGGCCGGCTGCTGGACTACCGGCTCCACTCGGTCTCGCGCGGGGCTGACGCCGTTGGCGAGGTCTTCGTGCAGGTGGACTTCGAGGGCCAGGCCCACGGCGGCAAGGGCGCCAGCACCGACGTGGTGGAAGCCAGCCTGCGGGCCTACCTCAACGCGGTCAACAAGGCCCTCTTCGCACGGCGCGCCAGGAAGCCCTATGCCGTCGAGGCGGGAGGCTGAATGCCCACCTCTTGCCCCCCTTTCCGAATCGCCTGAACCTGTTCTAAGGAGTGCGCATGGAAGCAAGGATTGTCGTCCTCCCCGGAGATGGAGTCGGCCCCGAGGTCACCCGGGAAGCCGTCGCCTGCCTCCAGGTCGTGGCGGAGCTGTATGGGCACCAGTTCATCTTTGAGGAGGCCCTCATCGGGGGGGCCGCAGTGGATGCCTGCGGCGATCCGCTCCCCGCCAGGACCCTCGAGCTCTGCCACGGCGCCGCGGCGGTGCTGCTGGGGGCCGTGGGTGGCCCCGCCTGGGACAAGCACCCGCGCGACCAGCGTCCGGAGTCCGGCCTGCTGCGCCTGCGCCAGGGCCTGGGCCTCTACGCGAACCTCCGCCCGGTGACCGTGCACCCGGCGCTGGAGGACGCCTCGCCGGTGCGCCCCGAGATCGTCCGGGGCACGGACATGATGATCGTGCGGGAGCTCTCCGGCGGTCTCTATTTCGGCGAGCCGCGCATGTTCAGTCCCGAGCGGGCCGTGAACACGCTGCCCTACAGCCGGGAGGAGATCCTCCGCGTGGCCCGGGTGGCCTTCGACCTGGCTCAGAACCGCCGCCGGAAGCTGGTCTCTGTGGACAAGGCCAATGTGCTGGAGACCTCTCGGCTCTGGCGGCAGGTGGTGGACGAGGTGGCCGTGGACTATCCCGAGGTGGCGGTCCAGCACGCCTATGTGGACAGCTTCGCCATGGCCCTGGTGGCCCGGCCCCGGGACTTCGACGTGGTGCTCACCGAGAACCTGTTCGGCGACATCCTCAGTGACGAGGCGGCGGTGCTCGCCGGGTCCCTGGGGCTGCTGCCCTCCGCCAGCCTCGGCGGCACCGTGGGCCTGTTTGAACCCATCCACGGCTCTGCCCCGGACATCGCGGGCCGGGATCTGGCCAACCCCATCGGCACCATCCTCTCCGCCGCCATGCTGCTCCGCCACGCGCTGGGGCTCACCGAGGAGGCCGCTGCCCTGGAGGCCGCCGTGGATCGCATCCTGCACGAGGGCCATGGGACCTCGGACCTGAAGGGTGCCACCCATCCCCAGGGCACCGCCTCCCTTGGCGCGGTCATCCGCGCCGCCCTGCGGACGGTTCCCGCAAAGCCGGGCCTGCCTGTGACGCTGCCCACCTAGGGCCGACTGCTCGGGAACCCCCCGACCTCGGTCCCGCACCCCCAGCGGGGCCTTCTTTTCCTCGACCCCATCTCCCGATTACCCTTAAGGACCGCCATGAAGCCAGCCAACCTCGTGGGCCACCCGCTCCCCGGAGCCATGGCATTCTCGACCCCGCCCGAATCAGCCAGTGAAGGAGAGCGACACCATGGATAGGACCGGCGCACAGATCATCTGGGAGTGCCTGCTGCGGGAGGGCGTGGAGACCGTCTTCGGATACCCCGGCGGCGCCATCCTGCCCACCTATGACGCCATGACGGAGTATCCCATCCGACACGTGCTGGTGCGCCACGAACAGAGCGCCGTGCACATGGCGGACGGCTTCGCCCGCGCCTCGGGGCGCACCGGCGTGGTGGTCGCCACCTCAGGTCCCGGCGCCACCAACCTGGTGACCGGCCTGGCCACCGCCATGCTGGACTCCATTCCCCTGGTGGCCATCACGGGCCAGGTGGGCTCGGGCCTGCTGGGCACCGACGCCTTCCAGGAAGTGGACATCACGGGCATCACCCTGCCCATCACCAAGCACAACTACCTGGTGACCCGCGCCGAGGACATCGCCCCGGCCATCCGGGAGGCCTTCGCCGTCGCCTCCAGCGGCCGACCCGGCCCCGTGCTTGTGGACATCACCAAGGACGCCCAGCAGGGCCGGGCCACCCTGGACTGGGAAGGCGCGGCGCCCACTCGCCACCTGCGCCACATCCCGCCCTCCCCCTCGCAGGTGGACCTGGACCGGGCCCTGGCGATGATCAATGCGGCCAAGCGCCCCGTCATCCTCGCGGGCCACGGCATCCAACTCTCGGGGGCCCGGGCCGAGGTACTCGCCCTGGCCGAGCTGGCCCAGATCCCTTTCGCCGAGACCCTGCTGGGTCTGGGCGCGGTGCCGGCCTCCCACGTGTTGAGCCTGGGCATGATGGGCATGCACGGGGAGTCCTGGGTCAACCAGGCCATCCAGGAGGCGGACCTGCTGATCGCCCTCGGGATGCGCTTCGACGACCGGGTCACGGGCCGGCTCAAGGAATACGCCCCCAACGCCCTGAAGATCCACGTGGACATCGACGCCAGCGAGATCAACAAGCTCGTGCCGGTGGACGTGCCCCTGGGCGGCGACCTGAAGCAGGTGCTGCAGGCCATGCTGCCCGCGGTGAAGGCGGCGGACCACACGCCCTGGCTGG
>Ga0194052_1000950_pt1 | contig 17499 bp, 12 predicted proteins | sample SepL226m_MetaG_FD_160117 | JGI IMG/M metagenome (GOLD analysis project Ga0194052, IMG submission 160117) | Anoxic zone freshwater microbial communities from boreal shield lake in IISD Experimental Lakes Area, Ontario, Canada - Sep2016-L227-6m | ecosystem: Environmental > Aquatic > Freshwater >...
GATTAATGGAAAATCCAACAGTTCCACCAACTGAAGATGATAAATAACCTATTGGCAATTGCAGCCAACTATAATTAGTGACTTTAATTGCCATAGGGTTTAATACTATTGGTGCAATTACAGTCTGGACATGACCATCAAGAAAACTTGCAATAGCCTTGCTGCTATGACGAAATGACACATCGGTACTTACAATCTTAGCAATATTGTTGCTGCTATCACAGTCAATGGTAAGTACCGCACTTGATGGATCGGCTACCGCGCCAATTGATAGACCATCGAGACAAAAATAATTATACCCATACCCATTAGCAGTGGACTTGCCTTTTGTCGGACATACCAGTACCCCGGGGTCAACTTTTATATTACTCCAAACACTAGCAGTACCCGGAAGCATCTCTTCATGGTCCTGTGCAAACATTTGTAAAGAAGCGGCAATTTGCCGTTGATTGCTGGTACAGGTGGATTGCCGTGCTTTCTCACGCGCCCTGGCAAAGACCGGGAACAGAATTGCAGCGAGGATGGCAATAATGGCAATCACGACCAACAATTCAATTAGTGTAAAACCTTTTCTATCAATTAATAACGACATGACAGTTTTCTCCTTATATAACTTTCAGTATACGTATACGAAAATCTTTAGTTATTATACTGTTAGTGGTTTAAGATGTCAATAGCTAATTGGTGATTTAAATTAAATAATTAATAAATAGATACATTACATTCTGTGAAAATTGAATTCTATTGCTAATATAGAAAATGTTTATTTTGTACGAGTATTTGATGTCGAACTACGAATAATAAGTTCGGTTGGCAAAATTATTACGGTATTTTCAATAATTCTGCTTTCTAACTGTTCAATCATTTTTTTGGCGGTCAATTGTCCTATTTCAAATAACGGCATTCTGATAGTTGTCAGCATATTTTGTCCTGATTCATCCGACATCGCTTCAGTATCATCATGTCCTACAATACTAACATCATTTGGCACTTTAATTCCGATATTTTCCAATGAATTTCTTGCAAAAATAGCACAGGTATCATTAAGCGCAATAATAGCGGTAATATGTGGATTATTTTTAATAAAGTTAGCAAATTCTTCTGCGTCACTTATTTGTTGCGGATGCAATTCACTTTTTTGTTTCATAAGCATAGTTGGATTCATCCAGTTCCATGGCATCTGATATTTATGGAAATATTTATCAGGGTCAAGTCCATATTCACGTAATGCCCGTATCACACTTAACCGGCGATGTTCGTGGAAAGTTCCACCCCATAAATGAAACATTAAAAAATGACGATGCCCAAGTTCCAATAAATGCCTGGCAGCAATATATGCTGCATTTTCCTCATCTGCAATAATATTTAAACTGCTTTCCGTTTCATCTTTCATGATGATTGTTATTAATGGATTTCCTGAGAACTGATTTTTCATCAAGACATTTATAAATTCTGAATCTTTATTAGGAATCAAAATGACTCCATCAACCAAACCACGATTTATTATTTTTAACAAATTAATTTCAGCCGCCTTATTTGTTACCTGATTTGAAATTGCCAAAATATAACCATAAGGCACTAAACTGCTTAATATTCCGTCAATTATTTTAGCATAATAAGGTGATTGCACTAATGTACCAGGTATCAACAATGCGATTACATTATTCTGCGGTGCATTTCCATGGCGACGGGCAATTAATCGGCGGGCAGCATCATTATTTTCTATTTTATAACCAATGGTTTCTGCTGTTTTTAATATTAATCTTTTTGTTTTTTCACTGATATCAGGATGCCCGCTTAACGCACGTGAAACAGTAGCTTGTCTAATACCAAGATGATTTGCTATGTCCCGTTGGGTAATTTGCGACGATGGAAGCTTTTTAAAATCAATATTCATGAATCCATGATAACATATTTACAGTTTTGCAGGAATAGATAAACACAGACCACAGTCGTTCCACATTTCATGAATATCATATTTTTTCATGAAATGATTAAATATTTTTTTAAAGCCTTCATTACGAAATATTTCTCTATTATGTAACTTCATCTAATGTAAAGTAAAAAAATGTACCATCAGCATACTGCCCGTGATACATTATAATAATAATGCGAATTGCAGGATTAGGTTGCTAACCCTGCAATAACACCTCTTTCCCCTATTCCCCCATTTTATTCCCGCAGTAATGTGGTCAGCGCCTGGCGCATGCCGTCCTGTTTTATTTCATACATACCGCTGGCAACGGTTTCCAGCAATCCCGGCACTTGCGTCAAGTCGATACCCCACCATTTTGTTTTTGACATCAATCGTCGGCAAAATGTGTCGGCATCCTGGTCTGCATAGAATTTCTTCCAGGCTTCACTGAACTCAACGAGAATGTCCAGATCATCTTTTATGAAATATTCGGCACCGGCGCGCTGGCATTTTAATGCGCCGTTTTCTACTTCTGTACCCTGGTACAGGCAGAATAAAGCTGATAATCCAAATGCTAAAGCCGCCGGGATTTTTCCGGTTCTCTTTTGATATTCCAATAATGACGGCAAAACCCGCACGGAATATTTTGACACCGAGTTGAGCGCGATAGACAGCAGCAGGTGGCGGATGAATGGGTTGCGGAACCGCTCCAGCACATCTTCGGCAAATTGCGCTTTCTCATCTTCCGGCAAATCAAGAGTTGGAATAATCTCGGTGAATATTCCTTTCTTCATGTATTCGCTGATTAACCCGTCTTCTACGCTGTCTCGCACGGTTTCAACGCCAGCAAGGTATGCCGCTGGCACCGTCATGGTGTGCGCGCCATTCAATATGCGTACTTTGCGGGTGCGGTATGGCTCCAGGTTGTTGGTCCATATTACATTAAATCCGCATTCGGTTAACGGCAATTCATTTTTAACATATTCCGGGCCTTCAATCACCCACAGGTGGAATATTTCTCCGGTATCCAACAGGTTGTCTTGGTAACCGAGTTCCGCGCACAGAGTTTCCGCTTCTTCGCGCGGATAGCCGGTAACAATGCGGTCGACCAGAGTGACCATAAATGCGCAGGAATCATTCAGCCAGGTGGTGAATCCAGCGTTAAGGTTCCACAATTCAGCATATTTCAACACACAGTTATAAAGCTTGTCACCGTTGCGGTCAATTAATTCGCAGGGAAGAATAATCATCCCCTTGTCTTTTGCACCGTTAAAATGCTGGTAGCGGGCAAATAGCCAGGCGGTTAATTTCGCGGGGAAAGAGGTGGGACAATCAGTCGTTGGCTGAGTTTCCTCAATAAATGCAATGCCGGCTTCTGTCGAATTTGAAATAACAAAGCGCATATCAGGATTTATCGCAGTATTTAGATATTCCTGCCATTCAGTATAGGGGTTTATCCCGCGACTGACCGCGGTCATCACTTCGCGCTGATCAATTACTTCGCCGCTCTGGATGCCGCGCAGGATAAGAGTATACAACCCGTCCTGTTCGTTAAGTGTATCGACAAGTCCCTGCGGAATAGGCTGTACCACCACGACCTTGCCGCCAAATTTACCGGCATTATTCATGCCGTTTACCATCCAGTCGACGAATGCGCGCAGAAAATTACCTTCGCCAAATTGTAAAATCCGCTCAGGATATTCATTAACTGCTGCCATTTTTTTACTCAGTTTATTCATATTGTCCTCAAATTATTTATTAATAAAAACCGGTTTCAGATGTCGGGTATAGATATTTTCTGTCACCTGTTCACCGATGGTTTCTTCGTATTTTTCCAATGCATTGATATAGCGGTCACCCATCTCAGCGGCGACTTTATATCCTACATGCAATAACTGGCGCAGGTAGATATTAAAACGCGGTTCTGATTGGATATGGCGAAGTGCGGCGGCAAAATCGTTGGATGACCATTTGTTTACATCTGCTGGTTTTGGCAGTTTTTCGCGTTCGATATGAATTACTGCGGCGTATGGCGCACACATTTCATCATAGCGGTTAAATGATTGGCTATAAACTTCCTTGGCTATTTCCAGGCCTTCTCCGCCAACTTCTGCCAGTCCTATCAGCTCTTCCAGCCAGGTGGTGCCTGCGGTTTTCAGGTGAACACCAGCGTCAAATGCTTTCAATGCGGCATTGATGTGTCCATAGATAGAGAACTTGTCGCTGCCAGAGTGAACGCTTAGTTTCAGGTTTTGCGGCAGTCCAAAGTTTTTCACGGCATATTCAACCACTGCGACATCGGAGTAAAACTCTTTGGCAAATGCTAATGGGTCGCCGACATAATCGACACCTTTATGAAATTCACCGCTGAATTTTGGGGCGATTGTCTGCGCGGGGATGCCGGCGCGAGCGATGGCAAAGAGGATTATCAGCATTTCTGCCGGGGTCTGCGGTGCGGCGGTTTCGTCCATGGAAACTTCGGTTACGAAATTCCCTGCGCCTTTCGCGTCAACTATTTTCGCGTAAATCTTTGCCGCTTCAATAATCGCCTGTAGATATTTTTCTGCCACTTCACGAACTAATTCGCTGGTTATCGCGATAGGCGCATCAATATATTTCAGCTTTATGTCGCCGCATAATTTTTCAGCTTCTGTGATGAAGGTGTTTAATTCAGCTTCTGCTGCTTTTTGACCGATATATTGAGCGACATCAAGGGTGAAAAAGTCGCTTGAATCCATAAAGTGGTCAACGTTGCTGATATTAATATGATCGGCATCGACGAAATATGGCTTATTCCAGCCGGTTTTTGCCACCGCGGCGTTTGCTGCTTTGCGGGTATCAGCCGGAACCGAACCAACAATCGTGTGCTCGCGGTATGATTTATTCCAAACCGGTGTAACATCCACACCAAGTTCTGCCGCCATGATGCAGGCTTTCAGTTGTGCTGCACCCTGGTGGGCAAACCTATCACCAGTGCCGATTGAATATTTGGGTAATTTTATCATTATTATTTCGCGTCCTCTACTATTTTCATGAATCTTTTGCCGTATTCAACATAGTTGTTGAATCTTATTTCGGATTCTGATTGAACTTTATCATCGTGGAAAACTACTGCCATGTGCGGCTCCATAGAGAACCCGCCATAGTAACCTGATGTAACCAGGTCATTGACGATTTTTACCACATCTCCGTCACCTTTGCCGGGGAAGGTAAATATAGATTTTGAATTTTCTTTGTCCCATACGCCATCTTTAATATGGATATAGGCGATATGTTCTTTTACATTCTTATAAAATTCCCATGCCGATTGCATGTTGTATGGTTCGCCTTTTATGTAGTCAGGGGTGAAGATAGGATTACCGGTATCATATACCAGCTTTAGGCCGGGGACATTCTCTACCATCTTTAAAGTATATTGCCATCCCATACCGCCGTAATTCATGCAATTTTCATGTACCGGGGTAATACCGGCATCGGTGAAGATTGCCAGCATTTCACGTAGACGTTTAAATCGCTCTTCTTCCATCTGATCGTCAGTCGCAGCATTGCCGATTACTTTGTAGCTCATGATACGAACTAATTTGCAATCCAGGCGCTGCATGCGCGGAATTGCCCGATTCATTTCTTCCAGGGTGATTTCAAACGGGTCAGCCACTGATTTCCCCCAGTTGGCAATGGCAGAACCGAAACAGTTAATTTTTACGCCGGAATCCTGCAATTTACCGACTACAATATCAAAAGCTTCATCGCTGATGTCATGAATATTTTTGCCTTCTATATTGCGGGATTCGATAAATTCCCAACCCAATGCCTTAGTGGCGGCAATCTGGGTATCAAGATCAGACCCGGCTTCATCTGCAAAACCAGTAAAGTAAACCATCGGTTTTCCCCTTTTATATATTTATCCGGTTATTCAGGCTCTTGCAAAACCTGGCGACACCCCGATGGGACAGACACCTTCATGGCTTCGCCACTCGGTGTCAGTCCCTGATTTATACTCAAAATTTCAATGTGGAACAATGAAAAATTAGGTTTTGCAAGAACCTGTTTAATTTGCCATTTGCAATTATTCTCTCTTCATTCTTCTGCATAATGCAGGGGACTGGGTTAAATCCGGTAAATTTAATCCCGGTAATATGTTTAATGGCAGTCCGGATTTTTGCCTGTCCCCAGTCGTTTATACCAATAGCGCTCACCTTCCTGGTACAAGCACGAATACTGTGTTTGCTGGTGATTGAAAGTATGCTGATATTTGCAGTATTCAAGCCAGTCCCCTTATTCAGCCCATATTCCTATTAATCACCTATGCGGATTTTCAACAATTTGCCATTTGCCATTTGCAATTTCTCTATTCTCTCTTCATCTAAACGAATCAGTCATATTTGCCGGTCCGATTTCTTTTACTTCTTTTTTAAAGGTTGATGTAGCTATACGCTGTTTCAACTCTTTTTCGTAAACTACCGGGTCAATTGGCAGGCTCACGGTGCTATCGGTAAATGTTGACAGCAGCATCGCGTTGCAAAGTTCTAATCCGCGAATCCCTTCTTCTGCCGGCGACATTAATGTTTCATCTTTCAGGATGGCATTTACGACATTCTGGGTTATTACCTGGTGTTGGCCTGCCGGGCCTGATTTAAATGGAATATTAATTTCCCAAATACCAGGAGACGCAAAACCTTCTGTCGATGTTTTGCAGAATTCGCTAACAGAAGATTCAGTTCTGGAGAACTTTAAATCGTTATCAATTACTAATTTTCCGCGTTCGCCAACGATTTCCAGCCGATTTGTTCCTGGTGCCTCGCCGGTGGTGGTGATGAATACGCCGGTCGCACCGTTTTCGTATTCAAAATATGCGGTCACCTGGTCTTCTACTTCAATATTGTGCCATTGTCCAAACTGGCAGAATGCGCGCATTTTGTTTGGCATCATTCCGACAATCCACTGCAGCAGGTCAAGATTATGTGGGCACTGGTTCATCAGCACACCGCCGCCTTCACCAGCCCAGGTTGCGCGCCATCCGCCGCTGGCATAATATGCTTCAGTGCGAAACCAGTTGGTGATAATCCAGTTAACGCGGGTAATTTTACCAAGTTCGCCGTTTTTAATTACTTCGCGAGCCTTGATATATTTACCGTCGGTACGCTGGTTGAACATGGCTGCAAATATCTGCTTTGGATTAGTGTGGGCGGCAATCAGCTTTTCAGCGTCTGCTTTATGTACTGAAATTGGCTTTTCAACTATCACGTGCAATCCCTGTTCAAGGGCATCAATACCAATGGTGGTATGGTCATAATGCGGGGTGGCGACAAGAATCAGGTCAATCTCACCTGAACGTATCATCTCTGCGGATGATGTGAAGGTTTTAAGATTGGCAAATCTCGTTAATTTCGCAGGGTCGATATCGCATACAGCGGTTAATTCAACATCTTTAATCTGCCCTTCAAGCAGATATGATGCATGGAATGAACCCATTCCGCCAACGCCGGCAATACCAATTCGTACCTTGTCCATTTTTCACCTCTGATTTTTTTAATCGTTATCTTCTAAATCCAGCATCATCTGTTCGTCTTCAGATAATGGCAGTAAAACTTTTCTTTCATCATCGCAGGAGTTATACAATCCCAAAACTACCTCTACCGCCTGGCGCGCCTGATGGCCATCGATGGGATAGGGGGTGTTGGTTATCAAAGCCTGTGTGAATGCGTTAATCGCGTGGTAATGACTGTTTCCGTAGCAAGCCTTGCCGACCGTCGGGCAATCTTCGTCATTTATCTGCGGTGCGGCATCCATTCCTTCAACTTCAAACTTGGTAAACGTGTTAGGGAATCCGGTATTTACCACCGCGCTTCCCTTAGTACCGTAAACGTGGAAAGATGTGTCCCAATTCAGATTTGATGCTGAAGTGGCATTTATATGTCCGATGGCACCATTTTCAAATTCAACCACACCCACTGCGGTATCTTCAACTTCAATTATCTCGTCCCAGCGCAAGGTGTTGTATGTTCCGCTTATTGATTCTGCTTCACCGAATATCCACATCATCAGGTCGATGGTATGGATGGCCTGATTTATCAGCACGCCGCCACCCTCGGTTTCCCATTTGCCGCGCCAATCTTCACTGGCGTAATAGGCTTCGTCGCGCAGGCAGATAACCTGGGCACTGCCCATCAGCAATTTACCAAATTTCCCTTCATCAACCATCTTTTTCAGTTCAATCATCACCGGGTCAAAACGATGCTGGAAACATATCCCCAATTGCACACCGGCATCGTCGGCGGCATCAATCATGTTGTCCATATCTTCCGGGTCAATCGCCATCGGTTTTTCGCAAAATATATGCTTGCCGGCTTCTGCGGCTTCTATGGCAATTTGTGCGTGAAGGTAGTGGGGGACGCAAATACATATAGCATCTATGTCATCGCGTTCAAGAATTTGGCGGTAATCTTCCATAACAACAGCAACGTTATATTCATCAGCAACCTTCTGGGCGCGAGCAATATCAACATCGCAAACGGCCATTAATTGTGCTTCTGGTATCTGCGAAATAGCCTGTGCATGCACCGGGCCAATCACGCCGCAACCAATAACAGCATATCTAATCATCAAAATACCTCACTCGGATATTTCTAATTTTGTCATTTTTAGTCAATATCCTGCCAGTTTGCAGAAAAAATATGAAAAACTTTGAAATGATTATATTTAACCACGAAATTTACAAAAACCACGAAATTATATGATTAGAATTTTTAACTCTCAGAATAGATATTAGATTTTTTTGTTTTTTTCGTAAATTTCATGATCAAAGTTCAATTAATAACTGTTGGAGATATCATGGACTTGTTATAATTACTTTATCATAATAACTGGAGACTAAAAATGAAAATTATTGCTGCTTGCGGGCTGATATGTTCGGAATGTGATGCTTATAAGGCTACCCAAGCGGGTGACGTGAAGGCTATTGATGAGATTGCCTCGGAGTGGCGCGAGCAGTTTAACCCACAAATACAATCGGCGGATGTCTGGTGCGATGGCTGTATGAAGGATGGTCGGAAATGCGTCCACGCGAAATCTGGCTGTGCTATCCGTGCCTGTGCTGTAACTAAAAAAGTTGCCAATTGCGCCGAATGTGATGTATATCCCTGCGAAGAGATAGCCGCATTCATGATTAGCGTCCCGCAAGCGCATAAGACTTTGAAAGAATTGCGCGGTGAATAGGTATTAATTATTGAAGTGAATAAAAGTAAATCATCATTAAGAACAAATATCTGACCTGATACGTCAAATCAGACCAATCCGTTAGATAAAAAAATCTGAGTGAGAGGCAATATGAATAAATCATTTGTAACCCCGGCAACATCACCGGCAGATATGGCGAAAAGCCGTAATTGGACGGGCAGGTATTTCTCTTCACTGTCGAAATTGCCGTTTTCATTTTATAAGGACGATAAGAAGATTTATGGTATTCCTGACGATTGGTATCCAACAGTTGAAAAGAGGCGAATTGATGCGAACATTGTGGAAACAGTGTATGAAGGCAATGATAGTGAAGGTTTTACAGTAAGTGGTATGATAGGTAACGAGGCATCAGAAATTATCTGGATAAATTAAATTTATCTGAGATGGAGAATTATTATGAAATCAAATATTAATGCTTACAATGGTAAATCTGCTGATAAATTACAGCCGATTACTCTTAATCAGACGGAATTGTCTGGTGAAATTGGCCGACGAATTGATGACCTGATATATAAAAATTACATGGCAATAGATATTGACCATGACTTTATTGAGCCGTTTTATGCACGTCCATTTACTGACGGTTTTCATTATGTTGGTATCGGCAAGGTGATAGACGCGGGAAGCCTGTTTGCTGAATATACTGATGATTCAAAAGTAGCTGAAAGAACATCATTGCTGATTGATGGAATCATGAAGAGTCGTGATGCTGACAGATATATCGGCACATTTAAACCGGAACCAGACAGGCATCAAAATCACCATAACTGGGTGTTGCACGACCAGGAATATCTTATCCTTGGTCTGACAAGAAATTGGATGGTTACCGGAAATGAGAAGTCGCTGCAATATGCCTGTGAGATTGGCGATTATGTAGTCGATACATTTTCAAAAGATGATAAACCCGAAGAAATATGCACCGCCGGACTACCTGAAGCATTTATTACTCTTTATAGATGTACTGGTGATGATCGTTATTTGAATTTTGCGGCTGATATTCGCCATGGCAATGATACCGGTGAAATTAAATGTGCATCACTGCGGACATGGAAACAAACATTTGACACCCGGCCTGCCCATGTATATGTGATGATTGCCCGTTGTTATGCCCAGACAGAACTTTACCGTCATGATAAAGAATTATCATTGTTGGAGATGTCGCAATTCATGCGGAAAGAATTACTGCGGAAAGGCGGCGGATTAAATGTGGCAGGTTCCGCGTCAGATGGTGAATATTTCTCTTATACTCAAAATGGCGCGGGTCCTATTGGGGAAGCCTGCGTTACTGCTTATCTGTTGCGCTGGTTGGATAGCCTGATGCGCCTCGACGGTGATTTGCGTTATGGCGATATTATGGAACGTACTATTTACAATGCGCTTTTTGCTGCTCAGGATCCGACAGGACGAAAAATACGGTACTTTACTCCGTTGACAGGAAAACGGGATTATTTTAATCAGGACGGTTTCTGTTGTCCCGGCAATTTCCGCCGCATCATCGCAGAACTGCCACAAAAAGTATATTACCGGTGTTCAGACAATGTTATAGCTGTGAACATGTTTACTGCATCAAAGGTTAAATTATCAATAGGTTCAGATACTTATGCGACTATCACCCAAGAAACAGATTATCCAAACTCTGGATTAGTGAAATTTATTGTTAACATGGAACAAGATTCAGCTTTTACAATGAAATTGAGAATTCCGCGATGGTGCAGTAATGCTGTAGTAGCGGTGAACGGCAAAAATCATTATGCCATACCTGATGGTATCAATGTATATGATCTAAATCGTGTCTGGAAAGACGGTGACACCGTCACCCTTAATATGCCGATGACATGGCGTTTTGTAAAAGGACATCAACTACAGGAAGGAAAAGTAGCATTGATGCGTGGTCCGGTCTTATTTTGTCTTGGTACTGACCAAAACGCGGGGATTATTGAAAAATATAATGATTTTCACAGGATAGTGATTGACCCAACTACAATTGGTGAACCAGAGATAGATTCATCAATACGTCCTGACGGCATGAAGGTGACAGTTGGTGTAATGGTAGAAGCCGCGGGAGAATGGAGCCATGGTGCCCCGCGCGAGACAGTGACATTCACTGAGTTTATCGACCCGTCATGCATAGCGACATATTTTCATATACTTAATCTCGATATAGCGACAGAAGATGAGTTAACTGGCGATTGTTTCTTCTAACAATTCTTTGTAATTTGTCATCAGTAATCCCTTTGATAGTTTTTGTTAATAATCCAATTATCCAGTTATTAATTCAATTATTAATTGTTAATACTTGCAAATGACCATATTATATTACCGAATACTTACTTTGAGTTTATTGTGGGAGAAGCCATTATGAAATACGATTGGTACCAATTTCGTCAAGCCGTACTCCGTGACGGCGTGGTGCCGTATTCGTTCCAGTGCGGCGACCAGCGTCGTAATGGAGGGCATTTGATTCTCGACGCGGATGGGGTCGGCGTGGACTGTGAGCGCAAACTCTTTCCCGAATCCGAATGCTTTGAATGGACACTGGGCTTTCGCAACACGGGCACGGCAGAAACGGCGCTGCTCAGCGAACTGCGCAGTCTGGACATTACCCTGTCGCCGCCGGCGGATGGGGGAAAGGCGACGATCCATGCTGTGCGCGGCTGTGGGAATGGAGACAAACCTTTCGCCCTTGAGAGGGTTGTTCCAGAGCGCGGCACGACGTGGCGCATCGGCAATCCTGGCGGAGGCAAGACGGGCTGGTATCTGCCGTTCTTCAATCTCGATTTTGGCGGGGGCGGCCTCTTTTGCAGTCTGGGCTGGCCTGGGAGGTGGACGCTCGCGGTGGAGCATTGCAACGACGGTTCGCTTCGGCTCACAGGCGGCATTGAACGGGCCGAACTGTTATTACATCCGGGCGAGGCAATCAGCTTGCCGACCGTGCTGCTGATGTTCTGGGAAGGCGACCGCACGGCCGCGCATAACCGGTTCCGCCAGCACATCCTGAAGTTTCACAGCCCGACCTGCAACGGCAAGCCGGCGCCTGATCTACTGGCCTGTGCCACCTGGGGCGGCATGAAGACGCACAACCACCTGCGACTGATTGATGACCTTAAGCAACACCAGGCGCCGTTCGATTGCTATTGGATGGACGCCGGCTGGTACGGGGCGGCCCACGAAACCGAGGAGTACCAGAGCCTGAAGACCGAAGACTGGTTCTTTCACGTCGGTGACTGGCGACCCAATGCCATCGTGCACCCCGATGGTCTCAAGCCGGTCAGCGACGCCGCGCACGCCGCGGGCATGAAGTTCCTGCTCTGGTTTGAGGTAGAACGTGCGATCGAATCCAGCCCCTGGGTCCAGGATCATCCGGACTGGTATTTCGCGAAACGCACCATCTCCACGCTGGTCGGGCGCTCCTGCACCTGGCTTGTCTTCAACTTCGGCAACCCCGAGGCGCGGCAGGCCATGACGGACCACATAGCCAGACTGATTGCGGAGAACGGCATTGATGTGTTCCGCCAGGACTGCAACGTCGGGCTCGCTCAGTGTTGGGATGAGCACGACACCCCCTGCCGCGTCGGCATGGCGGAAATCCGCTATGTCGAGGGCCTGCTGGCCTTCTGGAACGGGTTGAAGATGCGATTCCCGCACCTGCTGTTCGACCTGGTGCAGCGCCGCGACCTGGCCTCACTCGCCCGCTCGCTTGACATGTCCCGGTCCGATCACGAGTTCATGCCGAATACGGAACCCATCGCGAGCCAGGGTGCACAGTATGGCCTGTCGCACTGGACTCCGCTGTCCGGGACCGGGGTGCCATTCGGTACAGGAAAGGACTATGTGTGCCTCAGCGGGCTGTCATCCTCGTTTGGCACGGCGGTCTTTACATCGATCAGTTACGACTCGGTCTGCGTGGAACCGCCAGTCGACTACCCGTGGGATTGGCTGCGACGGATGCTCGATATCCATCGACGTGCCCGCCCATTCTTCCGAGGAGATTTCTATCCGTTGCTCGAGCATGTCCATTCGAATCAGCTCTGGGGCGCGATGCAGTTCCACTGCGCCGACCTCGGTGCCGGGATGGTGGTGGTGTACCGCCGGCCCGATAGTCCGTTCACCACCGCACGCTTCTTGTTGCGGGGTGTTGCCGCGGATTGTTCCTGCTACCTTGATGACTCCAGCTCAGACGGAATCAGCCTGGAGGGAACCGTCTTGGAAGTGCGCTTGAACAAGGCACCGGCGGCAACCGTGGCGTTCTACCGTCTGACGCCGCACCGAACGGACGGTCACGCCGGAGCCGGAGCATTCAGTGGTGATTAGCCGCGAGAACGAGGACCCGCCAATTAGTAGGTGCAGGCGGTCATACTATACGATAAACAGTGAAAGGTAGGCAGTATGAAACACACACAGAGCGGTAAATACGGAGTGTCACGAATGGCGGTGGTTCTCGCGGGACTGATGTTGGTCGCAATCAACAGCGTCACAGGAGCCGAGAAAGCAGCGACTGCGGAGTCGCCAAAGAACGAGGAGATGAAGATGAAGAATCAATGGGTGCAAGAACATTTGACGGATGCCAAGGCGAAGCCGCCGTTCTCGTTTGTCTATGACGGGAAGGCGTCGGAGGCACTGCTGGCGGAGTGGCCGAAGAATGTAGAGGCGAAGAAACTCGACGCCAACCGCACGCAGCACACCATGACGTGGACAGATCCGAAGACCGGGCTGGGGGTGTGCTGTGTCGCCATCGTCTATCAGGACTACCCGGTGGTCGAGTGGACCGTCCATTTCACAAACACGGGCGACAAGGATAGCCCGGTTCTGGAGCAGGTGATGGGGTTGGATGCGGCCGTCGCGCCGGAGGCCGTTGGTCAGGTCGTGCTGCATCGGCTGAACGGAGCACCATCCGGGGTTGACGACTGGATGCCTTTCGATCAGCCGTTGGCAGCCGGGAAGCGCATCGATTTCGCGGCGACGGCTGGTCGGTCGTCCAATGTGTCGCCCTGGTTCAACGTCGATTGGGGTAACGGCGGGACCATCACGGCCATTGGCTGGTCTGGGCAGTGGTGTGCGTCGGTGGAATTCAAGGATGGCCAGATCCGTACGCGTGCCGGCATGCAGAACCTGCGCACGGTGCTGCACCCGGGCGAAAGTGTTCGGAGCGCGCGCATTCTGCAGCTCCACTGGCAAGGTGGCGATCAGTTCCGCGGCTACAACCTGTTTCGCCAGGCGATGCTGGCGCATATCATGCCGCGTATCAACGGGCAGCTTGTCGTACCGCCGATTGTCCACCTCAGCACCTCTTTCTACGAACTGAACGATTCCAACGAAAAGAATGTGCTGTCGCATTTGGAGTCTATCAAGGGGTTGGGATTCGAGATGTTCTGGCTGGATGCCTACTGGACTGGTCCGAACGGGTTTCCCAACAGCATGGGCAACTACGGATTTCCCATTGAGCGTGTGGAGCCGAAGGACCGCTTCCCGAACGGCCTGAAGGTAATCGGCGACGCGGTCGAGGCCGAAGGCCTTGGCTTTGTGCTCTGGTTCGAACCGGAACGTGTGGCGTCTGGCACCTTCATCGCCAAGGAGCACCCGGAATGGGTGATCAACAGCCTGTTCAATCTGGGGATTCCCGAGGCCCGCCGTTTTATGACCGACTATCTCAACGCGGCCATCAAGGCATATAAAGTGAGCTGTCTGCGCATCGACTACAACATCGATCCGCTGGGTCCCTGGCAGGCAATGGATGCCAAGGATCCCAGCCGGACCGGCATGACCGAGATGCGTTATGTCGAAGGACTCTACCAGATGTGGGATGACATTCTGCGGGCCAACCCGAAGCTGTTCATCGACAACTGCGCCAGCGGTGGCCGCCGGATTGATCTGGAGACGATGTCGCGCTCCATCCCGCTCTGGCGGAGCGACAATACCTGCGACATGCTGGACCATCAGGCTAAGACTGTCGCTCTGGCTGCAATCAAGAATCAGTTGATGAGCGGTGGCCTGAACCGATATGTGCCGTTCAGCACCGTGGGTCAGATGGGGGCCACGCAGTACCTGTTCCGCAGCGGCTTCAATGCCGGCATCGCCTTTGGCGAGGATGTGCGGCCCAAGGACTACCCGCGGGATCTCCTGAAGCAGGGGATCGCCGAAGGCAAGCGTATTCGCAAGTACTTCTTCGGCAACTTCTATCCCCTGGTCGAGTCCGGGCACGATGCGAGCGGCTGGTGTGTGCTGCAATATCATCGGCCGGCGCAGGGCGACGGCATGGTCATGGCGTTTCGTCGGGAGCAGGCGCCGGACAACACCCGCGTCTGCGAACTGCGCGAGATCAACCCCGCAGCGAGCTACCGCGTGACGATCTACCGCGCGTACGAGCCAGAAGCGCCGCTGGTGATGAAAGGTGCCGAACTTCAGAAGTTCAAGGTCGTGATCGACGATCGCCAGGGCTCCGTGATCATGGAGTACTGCAGCCTGTGAGCGGTGGCGCCGGCAAGTTCGTCTGCTATGTGAACGGCGTGGAAAAGAACAGCGACGCCGGGAGTGGCGTTCTACCGTATAACGCCGCACCATACGGACGGCCACGCCGGTACCGGAGGACTCGGAGGTGAGTAGCCGCGACGTTCTTTCTGTGGCTTCATTTTAATGATAATTAAAGGATACCAAACACATGAAATCGAAATTACTGAAACAAATATGCATTCCCTTAAAGGAAAAATAACCATGAACCCAAACACCACCACACCTTCGCAAACGAACACCATCGACGGGCCAGACTGGCAGATCGCTGCCGACTCGCCAACAAAGGACTCGATGAGAAGTGGTTCGATATGATAATTATATAGTCTTAGAAATAGAACCTATCCCAAATACTCGAACTTTGGGGATAATTAAAAGGAGAAATTGTGCCGATAATTGTTTTGTAGATGCTGCTACCTTTCTGGTCTTTGCAAATGCTGGCAAATTATTTTTTTTCAAATATGGTGCCGACCATAAATCGTTGTGGATGGTATGTTTCATAATTGGCAATATTTTTGGTGCGTCAAGCATCTGGTTTTCCATGAAGATATTTACATATCTAAATCCCAATGTAGTCTTGATTTGTACTGGAATTGGCACATTCATTCTGGTACAACTTAAAATGATGATTTTCTTTAACTCCCGGTTATCTATATTACAATTAGTTGGTTTGTTTATTGCGTTAGTAGGAATGACTTTGACTGTTTTATGCGGAAAAACTACAATATAATTACTTGAATAAGAAGTAATTACGCGATTTCGGACGCTTTATTCTGAGTAAAGGTGTAATAAAATATGAATAAACCATCTGCATCCCCGGCAACATCACCGGCAGATATGGTGAAAAGCCGTAACTGGACGGGAAGGTATTTCTCTTCACCGTCGAAATTGCCGTTTTCATTTTATAAAGACGGCAAGAAGATTTACGGTATTCCTGACGATTGGTATCCGACAATTGTAAAAAAGCGAATTGATGCCAATATTGTGGAAACGGTGTTTGAAGGCATTGACAGTGCCGGTTTGATGGTACAGGTGGAAATGCTGGAATATAGCGACTTTCCAGTAGTTGAGTGGACAGTTTGGCTGATAAATAATAGTGAGATGGACAGCACTATTATTTATGATTTGCAGGGGATTGATGCCAGTTTTGTAGGATCTGCACCAGTATTGCTGCACTGCAATGGAGATTTTTGTAATGAAACCGGTTATACCACACTTGAAACACCGTTGATTGACGGAAAATCTCTGACCTTTGCGCCTAATGGCGGTCGTTCTTGTGATGGAGCATTTCCGTATTATCGTGTTCAGTTTGCAGATAGCGGGTTGACGCTGGCGATTGGCTGGCCCGGGCAATGGTCTGCTGTATTTGATGGTACTGGTGATGGTGTTGATATAAAGGCGGGGCAGCAATTAACAAATATTAGCCTTAGTCCTGGTGAAAAGATACGTTCTCCGCGAATAACCATGATGTCATGGGTTGGCGATTCTACCCGGGCTATTAATATTTGGCGGCGCTGGTACATGGCACATATCATTCCAAGAACAGACGGTAAGCCATTGCAGCCGCTTATGGCGGTTTGCGGTACCGGTGAAGGCGAAGAATTTACCGGTGCAACAACGGAAAACCAGTTGCAATATCAGAATAAATTTGCGGCATTGGGAATTGATTTTGATGTCTGGTGGATAGATGCCGGATGGTACCCGTGTAAAGACGAGAATGGCGATAAAAAATGGTGGCATACAGGTTCATGGCTGCCAGACCCGGACAGGTTCCCAAATGGCATGAAGAAAGTATCCGAAAATGCAAGCAAGTATGGTGCGCGTTTACTGGTATGGTTTGAACC